>Ga0209800_10004361_pt1 | contig 10508 bp, 8 predicted proteins | sample Higcelweek8metaG_FD_187174 | JGI IMG/M metagenome (GOLD analysis project Ga0209800, IMG submission 187174) | Freshwater pond sediment microbial communities from the University of Edinburgh, under environmental carbon perturbations - High... | ecosystem: Environmental > Aquatic > Freshwater >... | reverse complement strand
TGGTTAAAAGGTGAATATCGAATTAAAACCAGACCAAATATGTGGGATGCCGGAAAAATTGGAACCGGGGCTCCACCGATTAAAACTAAGGCGGGATGGCTGTTGATTTATTATGGTACCCCCTATGATTACGCGATTAACCCCAATGCCTATAATCCTTATTTAATCGGAGCCATGCTTTTGGATTTAAACGACCCGACAAAAGTGTTGCACCGATCGAAATTGCCGATTTTACGGCCGACTGAAGAATATGAAAATAGCGGTTTTAAAGCCGGAGTGGTGTTTCCCTGTGGAGCGGTGGTGGTGGGTGAGACATTGTTTGTTTATTATGGTGGAGCCGATTCTTATGTTTGCGTGGCAACGGCTAATTTAAATACCTTTATTGATCAGCTTCGCTATACTGAGGAGCCAATTATGGAACCGGCCACTATTAGTCGAGTTATTTAAAATATGATTAAAGTTCAAAGCTATATCAACAATCCGGTTTTATTACCAAATCCAAAAAATGAATGGGAATCGGTGGCCTCGTTTAACGGAAACATAATCAAAGACGAAAATGGATATCATTTGATTTATCGGGCAGTGGGGAAAAGTGGTCGGTCAACCATTGGAATTGCCACCGGGACTGATAAACATGATTTTGGACATCGAAGACAATTAATTACCCCGGAATTTGAATGGGAAAAATTTGGCTGTGAAGATCCTAGGGTAACGAAACTGGGAGACACGTATTACATTTTTTACACCGCCATATCCAGCCAGAATCCTGATGCCAACAGTATTAAAGTAGCAGTGGCAATTTCTGATGATTTAAAGACAATAAAAGAAAAGCATTTGGTGACACCTTTTAACGCCAAGGCGATGACCCTTTTTCCCAGAAGGATTGAGGGAAAATATGTAGCAGTACTGACAGCTAATACCGACAGACCACCGTCAAAAATTGCCATCGCGGTTTTTGATAGTTTGGAAGACATGTGGTCGGAAGGTTACTGGCGAAAATGGTATGGCAATTTAGAATCACAGTCATTGCCGATTAGTCGCCTAACCAGTGATCAAGTTGAGGTGGGAGCGAATGTGGTGGAGACCGAAGCGGGATGGCTGATGGTTTATTCCCACATCCAAAAATATTTCGATCGGGGGGAGTCAATTTTTGGAATTGAGGCGGTGTTACTTGATCATCAGGATCCGAGAAAAATTCTGGGAAGAACCTGGGAGCCACTTATGATTCCTCAGGAGCAATATGAACTGGAGGGAACGGTGTCCAACGTGATTTTTCCAACAGGCTGTTTGTGGGAAAAAGAGAGATTATATTTGTATTACGGAGCGGCTGATACCAGCTGCGCCATGGCCTCATGTGATCTGAGTAATTTATTGGCGGAAATGGTAAAAAAAAACGGTCACCTAATCCCAAGATTGGTTAGGTATGAAAATAATCCAATTATTGAACCAAAAAAGTATCATGCCTGGGAATCAAAATCGACCTTTAACCCGGCAGCATTTTATTTGGGAGAGAAAGTGTACATTATTTACAGAGCGATGTCGGAGGACAATGTTTCGGCCTTAGGATTGGCTATTAGCGAGGATGGTTACAAAATTAACGAGATACTGGAAGAGCCAATATATGTTCCCAGATATGATTTTGAAAAGAAAAAAGTGGATGGAGCTGGTTCGGGCTGTGAAGATCCCAGAGTGACAGTGGTGGGTAGTCGGTTGTATATGTGCTACACAGCTTACAATGGAATTGATCATCCCAGAGTGGCTTTTACTTCAATCTTAATTAATGACTTTTTAAATAGAAACTGGAACTGGAAACCACCAATGTTGATATCTGATCCAACTAGCGACAACAAAGATGCTTGTTTATTCCCGGAAAAAATTGGCGATAAATACGTATTTATTCATCGAGAAGGTGGCGAGGGAATGGTGATTGATTTGGTAGATGATTTGGAATTTGAAAATAATGAATTACTGGAGGGTCAAGTGTGTATTCCACCCAGAATGGGAATGTGGGATAGCGAAAAAATTGGAATTGCTTCACCACCGATTCGAACTTCTAAAGGATGGCTGCTACTTTATCACGGGATGAGTGAGAATGGACACCGCTATCGACTGGGGACGATTATGATGGATATCAATGATCCGTCGACTATTATTGGAAGAAGTACATTTCCAATATTGGAACCAGAAGAAGATTATGAAAAAATTGGAGATGTTAATAATGTGGTTTTCCCTTGCGGAGCGGTAGTGATCGAGGATAAATTGTTTGTTTACTACGGCGGAGCGGATAAAGTGGTAGGAGTGGCGGTGGGCAAGCTTGATGAGATTGTTGATTACACTTGTTTTTTTTAAATTAACCGATAGACTGAATTGAGAGTAGGTGGTGTTAATGGTTATTTATACTTTGAAAGTAATTAATAAATTAGTACGTGGATTGCTATTGGGAATGGTGGGGCTGGGACTGATAATGTTACCCAAACCAATAATGGCAGCAGACATCCCCGTCTCAACCCTGCTGAGTGGAACTTTGAGTGTGGGCAATACGGCGGTGTTATCAACCGGAGGCACAGAAGCTATTTACTACCAAATTGGTGGCTCTGATCCTAATTTTTTGAGTTATGGTTATACTGGTCCGATTTGGATTGATGGAGATGACGGAACATCGTTGATATTAAAAGCAATTGCTTATGATGTGGGAACTACCAGTAACCCGAGCTCAATTATGACTGAGGTGTTTACTTTTGATAAGATCGGCCCAACTGCACCAGTAACAAGTGTGACGAGCGGATCTTTTAATACGGCTTTGCAAGTAGGGTTAACTTTGGCTCCAGATGCATTTACAACCTACTACACTACCAATGGCAGTGCTCCGGATACGAGTGCCACTTTGTATAGTGTTGGAAACACAATTCCAATCGACGGCATGACCGGAGTGATTGTGACCTTAAAAGCTATTTCTTATGATGCGGTGGGAAATGCTTCTTCAATTACCAGCTCTGATTACACTTTTGACAAGACCGGGCCAGATGCACCAACTGCCAATATTCCATCGGGGACATATCATACAACTCAAACAATCGGACTAACTTTGGCCGGTGATGCCTTGCATACCTATTATTCTCTTGACGGAACAACGCCGGATATGAATAGCACGGAATACACGAGCCCAATAAGTATTGGCGTATCTGATGGCCAAACAATTTATTTCAAAGTTGTGTCGTATGACGCAACTGACAATGCCAGCGAGATTTCGAGCTATGAATATTTTTTTGACAACACCACCACCATAACAATTGACCCGGGTTCGATATCGACACTGGTGACCAGTGGAGTATTTGTGTTACCAGTAGGGACAACCGGAACTTTAACATCAATGGTTACATTGTCAGTGCAAACAGCAATTAATGTTTCTGATAGTGCAATTGGATCTACCAGCACCATCACTTTGCCAAAGGATTTGGAAATTACCAGATCAGATGGATATGATCTTGATTATTCGGCCTTAACAGCTACGAATGTGAGCGTAGGTGGGTTGAGCGGGCTGGGAAGTGAAGTGGTTCGAGGAGCATTGCAATGGGGTTTGGCTGGCCATACTTTGGTTTTTAGTACCCCAATTACTCTGAACTTGTATGTGGGAACTGCACTTAATGGCCGGACTTTGAATATTAATAGATCAGTAGATGGGACGAGCCAATGGACCAGTGATGGGATTGCGACTACTACTTGTGCTGTATCGCTGGGTTTTTGCCAATTTCAAGCCACTAAAGCCTCGTATTATGCCGCGACCGAAAGCCAAACTGTGACGACGACTAGTAGCTCAAATACCAATAGCTCTAACAACGGACCAGCCAGTCCGCCACAATGTAATAATTCTTTGCCCGCCAAACCAGCCATAATTACGGTGAAAGCCTCTAATAAGCGGGGTGAAGTAGAAGTTTTTTGGAGTGATACTGAGAGAGCTACCGGGTGGACTTTGATGTATGGAATAAAGTCGGGTAAATATATATATGGAGTATCTGATTTTGGAGATAACCAAAGCCGATCGATAAAAGTTGGGATGCTTAAGGTGGGCAGAACATATTACTTCTCGATTAAAGCTAATAATGGTTGCATGCCCGGTCCAGAATCGGCTGAGTGGCAAATTAGAGTGGGAAACAAGAGAGGCAAGTTAACGCCTATCGCTAAACCAGTTACGAGGGTGGTTAGATAACGAAGAGTTTATTTACTGGTCAGGTGCAGTAGTATCTGAAGGTCGCCGATCAATAGGGTTGAGCTGGATATTTTGAGCGGTAATACTACCATCTGAATTGGTTTGGCCAAAGATGCCAACTTTGTCACCAGTTTTAAGATCGGTAGCGGGAATAGTTTGAAGTTGACCAACAGTAGCACTGGCAGATAATAAAACAATTTTGGAACTACCATCTGCCAATTTGATGGTGATTGACCGATCATCGCGGGAAACAATTTCACCAACAATTTGACCACCACCAACCCGAAGGCGATTGGCCCCCTGAGGATCTTGATTATTTATTCCTCTTGACCCGGTAAAGTTTCCCGATTGTCTGGAACCCAGAGACGGAGCGCGGGAGGACTGATATTTGGTGCCGGCATAAAAGGAGATAGCGCCAACAATAATGACAAGAATAATGATGGAAATAGGGTTGTTTTTCATTGGTTTTTTAAAAATAACTAATTAATTATTAATTGATAAACTGAAGATAAACTGAACTATTCGTAACGTAGGGCCTCAATTGGCTGGAGTCGGGCAGCTCGCTGGGCCGGATACCAACCAAAAATCATGCCAATAATTCCCGAGACACCGATCGCCAAGACAACTGATGACACAGATAGAGCTGAGGGGAAACTAAGTAATTTTGATAAAATCAATGAAGTACTAATGCCTAAGATCATCCCAATGATACCGCCAAAAAAAGTCAGGATGACTGATTCAACCAAGAATTGAGTGATGATAGTTTTTCTTTTGGCACCAAGTGCTTTTCGCAGACCGATCTCCCGGGTTCGTTCGGTAACAGTGACCAGCATGATATTCATAATGCCAATGCCACCGACTAATAAAGAAATGGCGGCAATGCCACCAAGAAGTGTGGTAAAGGTGCCGGTGATTTGAGAGGCGGTATCAAGAATATCGTTTTGAGACATAATTGAAAAATCTGCCAGAGCCGGATCTGATAACTTGTGTCTATCTAATAGTAAATAGCCGATTTGATTTTGGGCCTCAGTCATGACCTCTTTTGACTGGGCTTCAACTGAAATGCTGGAAATGTAATCAACACCTGCTAATTGTTTTTGAGCGGTGGAAAGTGGCATGAATATCTGATCATCTTGGTTGTTGAAACCACTACCACCTTTGGCTTTGGTAATGCCAATGATTCTAAAACTGAGCTTGTTGATCCGTACACTTTGACCAATCGGCTGACTGCCTTCACCAAAAAGATCGGTAACGACGGTTGGACCCAACACTACTACTTTGGCCAACGAATCAATCTCTGAGAGAGAAATAAAGTTGCCAGAGTCCATTTCGACTTTATGAATCCCGAGATACTCAGGATAAACACCCACAATTTGAGTATTGGTATTATTCTTGCCGGCAATGACCTGATATCTTCTGGATAGTTCGGGGGAAACGCTGGAAACTGTGGTGATAGTGGAAGAGGTGGAAATGGCTTTGGCATCTTCAAGAGTGAGGGTGGTGTTGCTACCAGGGGCCTGACGAACATTGGAATTGCGCACTGAACCCGGCTGGATGGTTAATAAATTAGCCCCTAAAGATTGGATTTGAGTTTCAACTGACTTCTGACTTCCCTGGCCAATTGAGATCAGGGCAATAACACTGCCAATACCAATAATAATCCCCAAGGCAGCCAGCCCGGTTCTCATTTTATTTAACATCAGAGTACCCAAACTTTCTTTGATGATTTCAATTAATTTCATGTTTTTTGTCCTCAGTAATATGGCCATCACGAATGACAATTATTCTTTTGGCATGAGCAGCGATGTCTTCTTCGTGAGTGATCATAATGATGGTTCTGCCCTCCTGATGAAGATGTTCAAATATTTTCATTATTTCTTCGGCTTGATGGGTGGCAATATTGCCGGTTGGTTCATCGGCCAAAATGATCTTGGGGTTCATAGATAGGGCCCGAGCAATGGCCACGCGCTGTTGTTGGCCACCGGAGAGCTGATTACTTAAATGCTGAGTTCGATCACTTAACCCCACAATTTCAAGCATTTTAAGAGCTCTTTGCTCCCGCTGACTGGAGTCAATGCCAGCATAAGACATGGGAAGCATGACATTTTTTAGAGCAGTTGTCCGGGGTAGGAGGTTGTAGGCTTGAAAAACAAAACCAATTTTCTTATTTCTAACTACAGCTAGATCATCGTCGGATAAGCTTTCAACATTTTGACCGTCTAAAATATAGCTGCCGGCGGTAGGTTGATCAAGTGCCCCCAAAATGTGCATCAGAGTTGATTTGCCAGAGCCAGACGGGCCCATGATAGCAACAAACTCACCCTGATTAACCTGGAAAGAGATATCGGAAAGGGCGATGGTTTCGATGGTATCAGTTTTGTAGATCTTGGACAGGTGAGAGATGGTGATAACCGGTGATGATTTCATAATTTTTATCGACCGATCATTCTGGCACCACCCCCAAAGGAGCTAAACGGTGAGGTGGTGGTGGCTTTGGTAGTACCGGTAGTATTAGTGGTGCTAGTGACCACTAAGTCGCCTTCATTGACACCGGAAACAACTTCTGTTTGAGTGTCATTATTGATGCCAGCGACAATAGTGATCAATTGCGGTTGATTGTCTTTCATAATCTGGATGGTGGAAACATCATCACTGGTTTTGATGGCTGAGTTGGGAACGATGATGACATCATCTTTAAAATCGATAATAATATTTATGTTGGCTGACATATTGGTAAATAAGCCAGGAACATCTGAATCAAGCTGGATGGTAGTGGGATAATTAACCACATTCGAACTGACAGTGCCAGTGGTATCAATGGCGATGATTTTGCCAGTGAAGGTTTTGTCGGCTAGGGCATCAAAAGTAACAGTCACCTGGTTGCCGACTTTGATTTTGGGGACATCGATTTCGGTTAGATTGACGATGACTGAAGGTAAGGCACTTGTTTTGACAATGGCAATTTTATTTTCGAGGTTGCTACTGTTACTTGAATTGCTGGTGGGGTTGAGAATCATGCCCGGAGTGAGAGAAATGGAACCAATGGTGCCGGAGATGGGGGCATAAACCACTGACCCGGCTAACTGGTAGGCCAATCTGGCAGCTTCCAGAGAAGTTTGGGCTTGTTTGACACTACTTTGGAGATTGTCGTAGGCTGCCTGAGCGGCGAGTAGGTCGTTGTGTTTTTGTTGGTAGGTTGGGTCGTCGGGAGATTGGCTGGCCCATTGGTTATTAAAAATATTTTTGGTATTGATAAGAGTGCTTTCCAGAGTGTAGATCCGGTCTTGAGTAGTTTTTAAATTGTTTTGGGCAGATTGGTATTGAGAATAGGCAGATTGAAGTTTTTGCCGACCATCAAGATCCAAATCGATGGATAAAAGAGCGGTACCGGTGGTGACTTTTTGACCTTCTTTGACAAATACCTTTTTGACGACACCGGAAGCGGTGGTAGTGACAGTGCGACTATTACTGTTGGAAACTTGTCCGGAAGCTGATAGAGACACCACCAAGGTACCTTTTTGAGCGGTAGCGGTTTGATATTGGACTAAAGCTGTTTTTTTAGTAAAAAATTGATTGTAGGCCAACCATAATAAAAAGCTAATGACAAATATTAGGGCTAACTTTATCGGGAAAGAAAGGCTGAGGATTTTATTTTTCATAATAATATATGTTATTTTTATTGGCTGAATTTTAACTGTAGACAGGAAGTTTGAGAGTAAATTGACTACCGTGACCAGGCTGAGAAGTGACTGAAATCTGGCCCTGATGGAGATTAACAATCCGCTTGGCAATAGATAAACCCAAACCATAGCCACCGCTGGAGGTTTTGCTTCGGGCAAAATCTGCCCGGTAAAAACGGTCGAAGATGTGAGGTAAATCGGCCTTTGGAATACCATCACCCTGATCACTGACAGTTAGATATCCATAACCATCGAGGTGCTTTGAGGTTAAGGTGATTGTTGATTTTGGACGACTATATTTGATGGCATTGTCAAAGAGGATGACAAACAGATCGGTTAGACTATTGGAATCGCCTTTGAGCCGGAGAGTCTGGTCGATGTCATTTTTAATAGTAATATTTTTGATACTAGCTAATGGTTCAACGCGTTTGATGGCCTGGCGGATAACATCGATGGCTGAGACTGAAATTAATTTTATTGACAGATCGGGTTTTTGGAATTGAGCTAATTTCAGCAAGGAGTCTGACAGACTTTGGAGTTTATTGATATCTTCTAAGCTATCGGTAATGAGGGCTTTTGATTCTTTGAGGGTAAAATTTTTATCACGCAGGCTAACTTCGAACGCGGTTTTTAATGAGGCTAAGGGAGTGCGGAATTCGTGAGAAGAATCTCCAATAAATTGATTTTGTTCGTCGACCATGGCTTGGATTGGTTTAAGGGTTCGGCCGGCTAATAAATAACCAAAACCACCGGAAATAATGAGAATGGCCAAGTTGACGGTGGCCAAAGTGGTGATGAGTCTAATTCTGATTTCATTGGCAATATCAGACTCGAGACCGGGTGGAGGTAATAAGCCAATTTCTGTTTGTAAAAAACGCCTTTCGAATCTTTGGCGCTGAACTTGATTAAAATGATTTAGCTCGACGTTTAAAACTTGGTAGATAAAACCACTAAACAACAAACTAATGCACATGATAATTAACAGGTACCAGGCGGTTAAGCGGATGCGGGCTGAGTGAAACATTAATTCCCCAGGCGATAGCCAAAACCTCTAACAGTGTGAATCAGGGGGGGTAAATTGGGAAAAGGAATGTCAATTTTTTGGCGTAAGTTACGAATGTAAACCTCGACCGTGTTAGGAAGAATGTCAGAATCGAAGCTCCAAACATGATTAATTATTTGGGTTTTGGATAAAATTTGTTTTGGGTGACGAAGAAAAAATTCTAACAAGGCAAATTCTTTACCCGATAGAGTAATCTGATGGCCAGCTCGAGAGGTCTGAAAAGAAATAGTGTTTAGCTGGAGATCTCCAATTGATAAAATGGAATTAATTGATTCTTTGGGGCGACGGGACAGGGCTCGAATTCGAGCCAAAAGCTCTTCAAAGGAAAACGGCTTGGTTAAATAATCATCGGCTCCAGAATCCAGGCCGGAAACTTTATCTTCGGTCTGGCCCCTGGCAGTTAATAGAATTATTGGAGTATGGTTGTTTTGCTGTCTGAGTTGACGACAAATGTCTAAACCATTTAGGCCCGGGAGCATGATGTCGATGATGAGTAAGTCGTATTCTTCTGAGGTGGCGAAATCATAACCTTGAATACCATCGTAGGCAACGTCGACGGCGTAATGATCAAGCTCCAGACCTTTTTTGATGGAATTGGCCAGATGGTGCTCGTCTTCAATTACCAGAATTCTCATGCTGTAGATTATATCTCTTGACTGAGGATTAGCTGAATTTAATAGATGTCCAGTTTTTTACCAAAATTGGGCGATTTGGTAATTCGATCAATTATTCGCCATTGCATTAATATTTCTTCAAATGAAGGTGAGTTGAGCCGATTACCTTCACAAATATCTGAAATAACATTCTGGTAGGGTGAGGTGGAAATTTGGTCAGGATCAATGGAGCCTAACTTGAGGGTGGTGGGGGAAGGTAGATAACGATGGGGATTGAATTCGCTATTGATGATTAATTTGATATCGTTGTCCGGGGAAAGATTAATAATCAGTCGGTTGGGAGATAGCCGATGACATTCTTTTCCCCAAAGACACTGACTTTGCTTGCGAAAGATGATTTCAATTTGAGTTAATTGTTGACCTTTTTTTTTGCCAGTGGTGATTGTCAGGGGGACACCTCGCCAGTTTGACTGGGTGGATTTGAAAATAATTTGGGCTGATGTTTCGGTGGTAGATGACGGCTGGACGCCCGGTTCGGCTAAATACCCAAGATACTGACCAAGATGGACACTGGGCTGATAGCCAGAAAACAGCCGTAGATGCTGGAAAACATCAACTTTTTTGGCAATAAAATCGGCTGATGAGAGAGAGGTGGGGCGGTCCATGATAATTAAGGATAGTAATTGCAGACAATGGTTTTGGACCATATCTTTGACGGCACCGACATGGTCGTAATATTGGGCTCTGGAACCGACTCCCCTATCTTCAATAGCAGTGATATTGATGCCTTCGATAAAATTACTATTCCACAGGTGATCAAAAATGGGATTGGCAAAACGTAAGGAAATTATGTTGCGAACCAATTCTTTGGTCAGATAGTGATCAACTAAAAACACTGATTCGTGGCCTATTTTGGCATTTAATAGATTAATGAGTTGTTGGGC
>Ga0209800_10004357_pt1 | contig 10511 bp, 9 predicted proteins | sample Higcelweek8metaG_FD_187174 | JGI IMG/M metagenome (GOLD analysis project Ga0209800, IMG submission 187174) | Freshwater pond sediment microbial communities from the University of Edinburgh, under environmental carbon perturbations - High... | ecosystem: Environmental > Aquatic > Freshwater >... | reverse complement strand
GCACAATCGCTGCCTGCTCGCTTGTTCATTACGGGATCAAGCCCGACGAAGCGATCAAGATTGTCAGAAAGATCAGACCGGGCACACTTGAAACCGATGAACAGGTCGCGTTCGTGATGGGGTTTGGAGCCACATTGTGAAAATAAAAAAAGGCAGAATAATTTTACTGCCTTTTTAATATAGAATAATTAAACTACCTCAATATATCGAGTTTCTGACCTACAGCAATACCGTCTGAGTTCAGATTGTTATCAGCCATTATCTTCTGAGCGGTTGTTCCGAATTTCTCAGCGATCTTATTGAGATTATCGCCTCTTTTTACTTTGTAAGTAAAATTATTGATCTTGATCAGAAGTTTCTGATCAGGCTGGATATCGTCGTTTTTCAGGCTGTTCGCAGCCCTGAGTTCATCAACCGAAATATTATACTGCGCCGCTATCTTTGCTAAATACTCGCCGGGTTTAACTATATGATAGTCACTGCCATTTGCACTCTTGTTTTCGGTTGTAACGGTCTTGGTTGAATCTGCTACCGCAGCTGTTTTTGAATTTGAAGATTCGCCATTCCCGTTCCCGTTGTCCGTGCCGCCGTTCGCCATGTTTTTATTCAGGATGAGTTTCTGACCCGGTACAATATTGTCGCTTTTCAAATTGTTCAGTTTTCTCAGGTCGCCCACTGTCATTCTGTTTTTCTTGGCGATCTTGCCCAGACTGTCTCCCCTTTTCACAATGTACTGATCCAAAGGAGATGAAGCTTTTTTCATAAGTTTTTGATTAACTTTCGCTATCAGGCTGTCATTCGGAACGCTACAGGCAGGAACCAGGACATTAAAAGTGCCAGGGGGAAGTATCACTTTGTTCAGCGGAGAATATTTCGACCTTTTATGTTTGCTGATCTTTATCCACGGGTTCACTTCATACACTTCTGCTATGGTCGTACCCTGAGCTTTTGACCACTCTTTGATTTCGTGATATCCCTTTAAAGAAAGAGTTACCTGCTTATACATTTCCTCAAACGGTTTTCTGAGCTCGAATTTTGTGCCGAATATTTCTTTCTGGTACTGAACTATCATTTTTATTGCGATCGCCCTGTAAACATAGTAGTCAGTCTCTTCGACTCTCATTATCATATTGAAAAAGCTTTTTGCGCCCTGCTCCCTTACATCTTTTCTCACATTCCCCATACCTGCATTATAAGCGCACATTGCAAGGAGCCAGTCGTCGAGACCTTCTTTAAGAAGTTCGTTGTGATTATCCCGTAACAGTCTTGCCGCTGCATCTGTCGATTTATAGACATCACGCCTTTCGTCTATATAGTCTGTCTGCTTAAGACCGTATTCCTTTCCAGTTTTAGGCATGAACTGCCATATTCCGGCAGCTTTTGCGAACGATGTGGCATTCGGGTTCAGGTAGCTTTCCGCGACCGCAAGGTATTTCAGGTCTTCGGGGATGCCGTACGATTTAAGGACTTTCTCAAAATAAGGAAAGTACTCACCTGTCAGCGGAATATATCTCTGCGCTGCTCTAAGCTCAGCTCTGAATATCTTCTCGAATTTTTCAAATACTCTGTCGTTGCTCAGGTTTATATCGTAACCCGCGAAAGTGTACTTTCTAGGGATCTGAAAATCCTTGTCAACAAGCGGTACGGAGCTGTAATAACTAAGCTCATTCTCAAGAGAATCGATTTTGTCGAACAGAAATTCCTGGTTCTGAGTGAGACTATCCACAAGTATGTATAATGAATCAAGTTCGGTGTAGTCGGATATAGACACAGAAATTTCTTCTATAGGAGCAGCTTCCTCTTTTATGGCTGAAGTAGAACATCCGGTCGTGATGATTATGAAAACAAACAGTAAAAAAACTCTGAACATTTTACCTCCCTTGTACAGACGCTCAAATATAAACCTACAGAGCGGTTTTGTCAATTATTGATTCTTTCAGGATTTTATTAAATTTGACAAATAATTATTAATTCGTTATATTTGCCGGTCTGAATAATGTCCGCGCGGTTCGAATGCGATATTCCTGCTGGGGGACGATTAAAAAAGGAGAAAAAGATGATTACAACAGAAGAAAAACAGGCGATTATAGCTAAGTACGGCAATAATCCAACAGACTCAGGCAAGGCTGAAGTTCAGATCGTTTTGATCTCGACAAGAGTTAAGAACCTCACCGAGCACCTGATCGCCAACAAGAACGACAACCACTCAAGAAGAGGAATGAGACTTATGCTAGGTCAGAGAAGTAAACTGCTTAAGCATCTGAAAGATACTGATATCGAAAGATACAGAAATCTGATCAAAGACCTCGATCTGAAAGACAGATACTAAGGATTTTCGGATTTTTCCGGCCCCTCTTCTGCAGGGGCTTTTTTATTTTTCGAATTATACCAGTATTCAAAAATATCTTTCGCAATCAACCCGGCTCCGCTTCCGTGCTGCCCGAACTCTTCGAAGACTGTTACAGTGATCTCGGGATTCTCAAACGGGCCGAACGAGGTGAACCATGCATGATCGTCGCCATGCGGATTCTGCGCGGTTCCTGTTTTACCTGCAAATTCAATGATATAACTTTTTGAACGGAAGGCTGTTCCGCCGGGTGTATTCACCACATGGAACATACCTTTTTTAATAACAGATAGTATTTTCTGATTAAGCTGAAGAGTATCGGCGCAAGTAGAGTCATAATAGGTAAAGCTGCCTTCTTCACCGTATTTGTGAAGCAGATGAGGAGTGTGCCTTATCCCGCCGTTAGCTATGATCGAAGTGTAATTGGCTATCTGAAGAGGAGTGACCAGAAGCTCTCCCTGACCTATCATCAGGTTCGCGCTCCTGCCGTCAAGGTCGCCCGTGATCCTTTTTTTGTAGTACTGAATATCAGGCACAAGTCCGCCTCTTTCATATCTAAGGTCAATTCCGGTTTTTTCGCCGAACCCCAGCCGTTCGAGAGAAGATTTCCATTTGTCAAGGTTAATTCTAATAGCAATATCGTAAAAATAAGTGTCGCATGACATGTAGATCGCTGAAAGCATGTCAACCCACCCGTGCCCGCCGTCCCTGTTCCAGCATCGGATGAACCTGTTGCCGATCTGCATACCGCCGGGACAATTCACTTTATCACCCGGCACTTTTATATTCTGATCCGTCGCAGCTATTATTGTAGCCATTTTTATTACGGATCCAGGCGGGTATAGCCCCATAATTGCTTTATTATAAAGCGGTTCGGACGGATCTTCGGACCACTTTTTCCATTCCTCTTTAGACAATTTTTTATTGAAAAGGTCTATTGGATAGTCGGGTTTGCTGAGCATCGCCAGTATTTCGCCGTTCCTGCAGTTCTGAACTATTACCGATCCGGATTTCTTCTTAAAAAGATCTTCAATATGCCGCTGAAGATCAAGGTCAATTGAAAGGTATAAATCTTTTCCCCTTACGGCATCTTTCCAACTTTCTTTTTTATAATCAGAAACTTTATTACCTTTTACATCTTTGATCTCCTGAGTGAAGCCTTTTTCTCCCCTGAGAATTTTATTATAAATATACTCTACGCCCTTTTTTCCAATTAGGTCTCCGTAAGAAATATCCTCGGTCAGTTCTTCGGGATTTTTTGCTTCACCAAGATAGCCCAGCAAGTGGGGAGCTGAATTGACCTCGAATTTTCTTGTCCATTCCTTTTTAATATATATGCCTCTAAGCTCTTTCCCTTTCTCCATAACTGATGAGAATAAAGAAAAATCAATGTCACGCAACAGCCTGTAGAACCTGTCCTTATGAACTTCAGGCGAATTCAATTCGGCGAGCAGAGTGTCTTTTTCTATCTTGAGGTTATCAAACACAAAATCCATTGATTTACGGTTTTTTAAAAACTGCTCAGGGATTATATAAAAGTTATATGCATACTGGTTATCAATAAGCAGAACGCCTTTTCTGTCGAATATCCTGCCTCTTGAAGGTTCTACGATATTAGTTCTTACTCTGTTAAGCTCGGATCTTCTCTTAAGTTCTTCATCAAAATATTGCAGGTAAAGAACGCGGATTATTATAATTATAAATGCGGCGGCAGCAAACCAGAAAAAAAATTTAACTCTTGAAGAATTCATAATTACTTCGTCGGTTTAAATGTTTGAATTATAAGAGCGATCATAAGAGTGTAAGCTGAGCAGGGGATCATAAATGCAGTCAGATTTCTATAAAATGGAAGACCGGACAGGGTAACTGAATTTATCAGAACCGCCGAGAAAAATACAGCAAACACATAAACTAAAGCTCTTTTATAACTCGGCAAATATGTTGTCGTTCTTTTATAAAAAGCTGTAAAAAAACAAACTATGGAATAGCTAAGCGCAGATATCCCGATCACATCTCCGATTATCAGGTCAAATATAATACCTGTAAAAAATCCCCACAGAACAGAAACCTGCGGCTTGGGATCGTTCAAGGATCTTCTTATCAGGAAAATAAGAAGCAGGTCAGGTTTTATACTGTAAACCGAATACAGTCCTGAAAATTTCAGGCTGAATACTGTTACCAGCAGAAGAAAAAATCCGTATTTTAGCTGGTCACTGATCATTCGGAGGATTTCCTTTTTATGACGAAAACATCTTCGATCTGATCGAATTTCTGAATAAACCGTATCCTGATTTTTTTGTTGATCGTCGCAGACGAATCTGAAAAAGAAACAACCTCACCTACCAGGAGCCCGGGGGGGTAAATCGTGCTGAAATCCGCTGTATAGATCTTTTCATTCACAGTTACCGGAGTGGTCTTTGTAATTTCTTCGATCTGAGCCTGGTCCTGTCCGGCAGGTATCATTATGCCGTTGGCCCGGCTAATCTCGGTTCTTACGGCAATTTTATTCGTCGGGTCTGAGATAAGTTTTACCTTTGAAATATTTTCTCCGGAATTAATTACTATGCCGACAACGCCTTTATTAGAAATTACAACATCGTTCTCTTTAATATTTTTATTTGAGCCTGCATTAATTAATATCGTTCTGACATAACTGTTAGGATCAGAGCCTGCTATTTTAGCATAAACGAATTCAAATGAATCCGGTAATTCAATGGCAAGGAGCTCTCTCAGCCTGACATTTTCGTCATACGCCTCGGCGAACTTAATTCTTTCCGATTCTGATGTCATAAGTTTTAACTTTAACCCAATTATTTCGCTCTCAAGTTCATGTTTTTTCCGAAATGAAAAATAATCGTAATTTATCAGGCTGTAAGCGTCAAGACCGTAAGAAGAAAGTGTATCGTTGAAAGAAGAATCATTGAACATGATAAAAAAAACCGAAACAATTATAACGGAAAAAAGGTAAATCCACTCCCGGTACAGTTTATATTTCGGTGTAGTTTTCATTAAGCGTCGTTCCTTTATGAAAATATGTTAGTCGTTAAGCAGAATTTTATAATATTTATTCATATCTTCCAGGACTTTTCCCGTTCCTCTGACGACACAGGTCAGCGGGTCATCGGCCATTATTACAGGCAGGTCTGTTTCTTCCTGAAGTTTCTGATCAAGACCTTTAAGCATAGCTCCTCCGCCTGTCAGCACTATACCCCTGTCCCTTATATCGGATGAAAGCTCGCCCGGGGTTTTTTCAAGAGCGCTTTTTACAGCCTGGCAAATTGATGTCACGATCGGAGAAAGGACATTTCTGATTTCTTCTGAGGTTATTTCGATCTCCTTGGGCAAACCGGCTATAAGGTCCCTTCCTTTCGCTATTGATTTCAATTCTTTCTCAAGCTTGGAGGCAGATCCTATATCGATCTTGATCTTCTCGGCGGTTCTTTCGCCTATCAGCAGTTTATGCTCGCTTCTCATATAATCAATAATTGCGTCATTCATCTTGTTTCCGGCTATTCTGATCGAGTTCTCAGAAACTATGCCGCTTAAGGAGATTACCGCAATTTCTGTTGTTCCTCCGCCGATATCGACGACCATAGATCCTTCAGGCTGATCAACAGGCAGTCCCACTCCAAGCGCTGCCGCCATTGGTTCAGATATCAGGAAGACCTCTCTTGCTCCGGCATTCTCAGCCGCACTCCTGATTATTCTTTTTTCGGATTTCGTAACTCCGGATGGGACGCAGACTATCATACGCGGTCTTCCGCTGAAAGTGCCTGTTTTTATTTTTTTAATAAACTGCCTTATCATCTCTTCAGCAACTTCATCGTCATCTATAACGCCGTCCCTCATAGGTCTTATAGTTCTGATCGTGCCGGGAGTTTTACCTTCCATGCTTCTTGCTTCATAGCCGATGGCGACCACTTTTTTAAGCCTCTCGTCCCATGTAACTACCGAAGGTTCATCGACAACTATTCCCCTGCCTTTTACATAAATAAGCGTATTGGCAGTTCCTAGGTCGATAGCCACATCATGTGAGAAGAAATTAAATATTGACAGGAAATCCATGATTTATCCCTTTAATTAATTAATGTCTGAAATGTCTGTTGCCCGCGAAGATCATCGCTATTCCAAGCTCATCGCAAGCTTTTATAGAATCTTCGTCATTCTGCGAACCGCCAGGCTGAATTATATATTTTATGCCGTATCCGGCAGCCGTCCTGACCGTATCATCGAATGGAAAGAAAGCGTCGCTGGCAAGAACAGTCTGCTCACAGATCACTTTTTTGAAATATTCTTCAAATGATATTTTCAGCCCGAGAGAGCGGTATTCATATTCAAGATTCTCTTTAGCTTTTGTAACCGCCAGTTTTCTCAGGGAATCAACCCTGTTGGGCTGACCCGCTCCCATTCCGAGAACGCTGAATCCTTTATCTGTTTTTCTGCAAAGCACGATCGCGTTTGATTTTGTGAGTTTGCAGCATTTATATGAAAACTCGGCTAATTTAAGCATATCGTCAGAAAATTTAACCTTTGTAACATTATCCAATTTTGAACAAAGCTGATCGTCAACGGTCTGGTATAAATAACCGCCGTCGATCCTTTTAAGATTGAAATCCTTAGCCTTCTTCGATGCTTCGAGGTCTATCTGAAGTACTCTGACATTCTCAAAATTCTTCTTTGTAGTAATATATTCGACAGCTTCTTTAGAATAAGAAGGAGCTATGATAACCTCAATGAATTTTCTCTTTATTTCGGAAGATACGAGTTTGTCATTCTCGACCGTAAAGGACAGATGTTTTACATCGTCGCCTCGGAAAAATCTGAGAGCTTCCATGTCGAATTCTCTGTTGAAAGCGACCACTGAGCCCATTGCTGATATCGGATCTGAGAACCATGCGGTCTCAATAGCTTCCCTGATATTTTTTCCGGTCGCGGCGCCGCAGGGATTCATGTGCTTGATAACTACTGCCGCGGGCTCGTCGAACTCCAGAACGGAATCTAGAGCTGCCTGTGCATCCATATAATTATTGTAAGACATCTCTTTGCCGTTTATCATCACGGCTTTTGCGAGAGTTCCTTCTGCTCCGCAGTCCGCAAAAAGCATCGCTTTCTGATGTGAATTTTCTCCGTATCTCAATGCTTTCCCGTTCCGCAGGATAATCGTTTTTTTGAAATTATCTTTTAATGCTTTTTCAAGATGTTCGGAGATCATCGCGTCATATTTTGAAGTTTTTGCGAATACTTTCAGCGCAAGCTCTTCCCGGAATTTCAAAGTAGTCCCGCCGAATTCATCATATTCCGAAATGAACCTTTCATAATCGGCAGGGTCCGTGATGACCGTAACATATTTATAATTTTTCGCGCCGCTCCGAAGCATGGCGGGTCCGCCTATATCGATATTTTCGATAGCATCTTCAAGCGAAACACCGGGTTTGGAGACCGTCCGCTCGAAAGGGTACAGATTTACAACGAGCAGATCTATCATTCCCACACCGTTTTCTGTTGCCTGTTTCATGTGGTCACTATTATCTCTGACCGCAAGTATCCCGCCGTGAACTTTGGGGTTTAAGGTCTTAATTCTGCCGTCCATCATCTCGGGAAAATTTGTCAGTTCGGTGATCTCTTTAACTTTTATTCCGTTCTCTTTAAGAAGTTTGAAAGTACCGCCTGTTGAAAATATTTCAACGTCTTTCTTATCCAGATACTTCGCCAGATCGACCGATCCGGATTTATCCGATAAAGATATTATAGCTCTTTTAATTTCTCTCGTTTCCATTATGATTCTTTTTCCTCAAGTAATTTAATGGCTTCCGCGTATATTGTATGCTCTATCTCAAGAACTCTTTTCTGTAACGATTCAGGTGTTTCTCCGGCCGTGATCCTTATTTTCCTTTGAAGCAGTATTTCTCCGCTGTCATAAACTTCATCAACGAAATGGACCGTGGGGCCGGAAAATTCTTCTTTCGCTTGGATAACTGCTTTATGAACATTCATTCCGTGCATGCCTTTTCCTCCGAATTTGGGGAGAAGGGCCGGATGTATATTGATGATCCTGCCTTTATATTCGCTGACGATCTCATCCGGAAGTTTTTTCAGAAATCCCGCAAGTATGATAAGATCGATCTTATGTTTTTTTAAAAGATCTGACTGCTTCTTCAAAAACTTAGCCCTTTTAAGTTCTGTTCTGGAAATTACCGCAGTTTCTATCCCCAGCGATGCGGGATAATCAAGCCCTGATGCATACTTATCGGCTATTACCAGCTTAATTTTTGAAGCAATAACTCCTTTAAGGCTGTTTTGGATAACGCTCTTAAGGTTGCTGCCTGATCCGGATATGTAAGCTGCGATATTAAAACTTTTCATCAGGGAAGTTTTGTCAGCTCCTTGTAATTATTGATAAATTCAGCTTCGATCTCTTTGATGACAAGCGCTTTGTCGGTATTCTCAGCCTTTGCTTTCTTTATGAAAACTTCAGCCGTCAGTTTGTATTTAGGATCCCTTGTGGCATCCAGAACGAGCAGGTGACCCATAACGAGGTTGCCGGCCATTTCGACAAGCCTTCTTGCGTGAAAATCAAGATACTCCTGATCATTCTGTTTTTCAACTCTCTCAATTGAAGTAAGATATTCTTTTTTCATAGCCTGAAGATCTTTACGCATGAATTCGAGGTCATATGATACTTTTCTCGATGCGTATTCATCAATCATTTCCGTGAACAGACCGCTGGTAACTCCTTTGATAGCCGCTACAACCTGAAGCTGCGTTGTCCCCTCATAGATCGAAGTGATCCTCGCGTCTCTGTATAGCCTTTCAACCGGGAAATCTTTCGTAAATCCTGTCCCGCCGTGTATCTGAATTGCATCGTAAGTGATCCTGTTGCATGCTTCGGACGAGAGTCCCTTGACAAGAGGTGTATAAAAGTCCGCTCTTCTTTTGAATTGTTTAAGCTCATTTTTTTCTTCAGCCGTCAGTTCTCTTTCATGCTCAGTCTCTTCAAGCGCTTTATAAACATCAACGAATCTTGAAGTCTCATAATAAAGAGTTCTGAGTGCGGCGATCTTTACTTTCATGTCAGTCAGTATTTCATAAACCGGCGCGAACTGATTTATCTTTTTGCCGAACTGAGCCCTTTCCTGAGCATACTTCAAGGCTTCTCTGTATGCAGCTTCAGAAATGCCGATGGCCTGACCGCTTACTCCGAGCCTCGCACCGTTCATAAGCGACATAACATATTTTATAAGACCGAATTTTCTTTTTCCGATAAGGTGAGCAGGAGAATTTTTAAATACCATCTCACATGTCGGAGACCCGTGAATACCCATCTTATTCTCGATCCTTCTAATCTGAACGGTATCATCTCTTTCGTACATAAGCATAGAAAGACCTCTCCCGTCTTTAGTACCCTCTTCCGTTCTTGCAAGAACCAGAGAAAGTTCCGCGTTACCGTTCGTTATAAATCTTTTTACGCCGTTGAGTCTCCATACATTTGAATTTTCGTCCCAGTGCGCTTTTAGCTGCACAGCCTGAAGGTCGGATCCGGCATCAGGCTCAGTAAGGATCATTGCTCCTGTAGCCTCTCCCGAAGCGAACATTGGAATGTATTTCGCCTTCATATCCTCGGTAGCGAATTCCTTGACCGTTTCGCCGATGTCCTGAAGTCCGAAAAGATTCATAAGACTTGCATCTCCCCTCGAAACCATTTCGATCATCATGCTGTAAACGGTGGTAGGAAAGTTCAGACCGCCGTATTTTCTAGGTTGCGTTACTCCGGTAAGTCGAGCCTGCCTGAGCGCTTTAAGATTCTCAACAGTGCCTTTCGCGTAATGAACTCTGTTGTTTATAAGCTCAGGGCCTTCAGCGTCAACACTTTCCGCATTCGGAGCTATAACATCTCCTGCAATATCCCCCGTAATTTCAAGAACAGAATCGTAATTATCCAGCGCGTCCTCAAAACTTCCGGGTTTGTATTCATTCGGTTCAATATTATCTTTTCCAAAATTCTCTTTTTCGCATATTTTATAGTTCCTTTCCTTCAGCTCCGCCACTCTTTTCATGAAAGGGTGGCTGAGATGAAATTTCAGGTCGTCATTATCTCTGTAAAAATTCGTCATTTCGACTGCTCCTTATAATACTTGATCATTTTTGGAATGACTGAATGCAGATC
>Ga0209800_10004356_pt1 | contig 10511 bp, 6 predicted proteins | sample Higcelweek8metaG_FD_187174 | JGI IMG/M metagenome (GOLD analysis project Ga0209800, IMG submission 187174) | Freshwater pond sediment microbial communities from the University of Edinburgh, under environmental carbon perturbations - High... | ecosystem: Environmental > Aquatic > Freshwater >... | reverse complement strand
TGATAGCTACCTGATAGCCATTATAGCCGTTCCAGATGGAGAGAATCAGCAGTACTGCAAGCAAGAGCGAAACGCTGAAGATTACTCTTCGTCTCAGGCTGCGATAATGGGCAAGTGCCAGATGCTCATGTTCCTTTTTAGAACTCATGCTGTCCTTGTTCGTAACTGTGCTGTAATAAGCTGATTTTAGATGATTACCATACCCTGATGCTAAAGTGTCGTCAATCCGCGTTTAGGATAAAAACATAAATTAGTGACGTCCCTCTTCACATTTCTGTGGGCTGTGGCATAGTGTTCGGCAGCTTTTCTACTTTTTGGATGAGGTGCGATTATGAAGGTAGCGATTCTGGGGGCTGGGCATGGCGGTATCGCCATGGCAGGTGATCTTACACTGGCCGGGCATGAGGTGAGACTGGCAGCAACGCCGGGCCATGATACCAATCTTAAACTGCTGATGGCCTTTGGTGGCATCATGGTGGAGGGGATTACTTCAAGCGGCGCACCAGTGGGCTTTGCAAAACCTGCTCTGATGACCACGGATATGGGGGCGGCCCTGAAGGGGGCAGAAGTGGTGATGGTGGTGGTTCCCGCCTTTGCCCAGGAATCGTACATGCAGGCCATCATTGAGCAGGGTGAAACCGGGCAGATTGTGGTTTTTAATCCTGGTAAATTTGGCACATTAGCCTTTGCCAAGATGCTGCGGATGGCAGGCCGACAGGATGATTTTCTGATCGGTGAGACCAGCTCGTTCATCTTTGCTGCCAAAACCAAGGGGCTGGGGCATGTCAACATCAAGGCAGCCAAGGAAGAACTGCCCTTTGCCGCCCTTCCTGCGGCACGGACTGCCGAGGCGCTCTGGACCCTGACTGACCTCTATCCCCAGCTTTCTCCCAGCATGGGGGTTTTGCAGACCAGTATTGATGCGCCCGGCCTGATCATCCACCCGATCTCCACCCTGATGAACATGAGCCGGATCGAACAGATCGGCCCGTATCGCAATTCTCACTACGACATTACGCCATCTGTAGGCAGGATCATGGAGGCGGTTGATCAGGAACGGATGGAGGTGGCCAAGCTGCTCTGCCGCGAGACCTATTCTTTCATGGATACCATGGAGGTGCTCTACAAGGTAAAGGGTGAAAGCGCCTACGATGTGATGTATCAGGTATCGGCCCATAATGTGCAAATGGCCCCGGAGAGTCTTAAACATCGCTATGTTACCGAAGATATCCCCTATGGCCTTGCCACCATTGCCTCTGTCGGAAGACAGATCGGTGTTCCCACCCCCCGCCTTGACGCCATTGTCAATATAGCCTGCATGGCAAATGGAGAAGACTACTGGCAGACCGGCAGAACAGCCGGAAAACTTGGGCTTGCAGGAATGACCCTGAAGCAGATGGTACGCTATTCAGTTACCGGTAAACTGGATATGAGTCTTGTCTGATATGGCGGGACAGCGTACTTCAGGCAGCTCTGAAACCGGCGGCAGCTGGCATCTGATCCTTTTCAGTATCGCCTTTGCCACCTTTATGGTGAATGCCGATTCCTATATCGTCAATATTTCACTTCCCACCATATCAAGTTACTTCAAGGCTGATACAGAAGCGGTTTCCTGGGTGGTGATGTCGTACCAATTGACGGTAACGGCGCTTCTACTGGTTTTTGGTACCTTGGGGGATCGGATCGGCATCAAGCGTCTGTTTATGCTCGGCTATGCCGTTTTTACCCTCAGTTCTCTGTTTTGTGCCATTTCGCCAACCTTGGGCTGGCTTGTGGCAAGTCGGGCACTGCAGGGGATCGGTGCCTCAGTGCTCTACGCGCTGACTCCGGCCATGGTGCCGCGTTATCTGCCACCAGACCAACGGGGGCCTGCCTTTGGCGCATTGGCAACGGCAGCTGCTCTGGGCATATCTGTTGGTACGCCGCTGGGAGGACTGATTACCGGCCTTTTGTCCTGGCACTGGGCTTTTTTGATCAACATTCCGATCGGCATAGTGGCCATGCTGGTGGCCAAACGGGTGCTGCCAACTGATACTGAGGTCTCTGTCCAGCAACCACTTCCTTCCTTTGACTATGCAGGATCTCTGTTTAGTGCCCTGGCCCTTGTCAGCCTGATCTACAGCTTTAGCAAGTTTAATAGTCTGGGATTTTCACTGACGGTGCAGGGGGCATTGGTCGTGTTTGTGGTAACCGTGACAGCTTTTATCCTTTGGGAACGTCGTGCCGCCCATCCGCTACTTGATTACAGTCTGTTTCGATCACCGGCTTTCAATTATGGCAACCTGGCAAACTTTCTCTGTCTTTCCTATCTGGCTGGTCACAACTTTATTACTCCGTTTTATCTGATGACGGTTAAGGGGCTTCCCACCGAGCGGGCTGGCACCGTCTTTTTGCTCTATTCTCTGATCTACATGGGAGTAGGGCCTTTGGCCGGCCAGATCTCAAAGCGGGTGAATCCCCGGATTCTCTGTACCGTGGCGCTGGTGTTCGGGGTGATTGTTTCCTTTGGATTCAGTCGTTTTCTGAATGGTGCAGGGATGCTGCCGGTTTATGGTTACTTTGTTGGTCTGGCTCTGGTGATGGCCACCTTTATTCCTTCCAACAACAATGTCGTCATGGGGATGGCTCCGCCTGGCAAGCAGGGGGCTGTTTCCGGCAGTTTCAGGATGGTTGGACGGGTGGGGATGACGGTGGGGGTTTGTCTGTTCCAGAGTATCTTTGCCCTGGCCGCACTTCAGACCGGCAGTATGCATGCAGATGCACTCAAGTCGCTTGATCAGGGGCATCTACTATCTGCTTTCAGCACTGTCTATGCCGTTGGTGGAGCGATGTTTGCCGTTGCCGCTATCAGCTCATTTATGGCGCGTGGGCCGATTGGAGAACAAAAGTAACCGATAACCCTAAAAAAGCAGTTACCACAGAGATCACAGAGGTTTCAGAGGAAAAGCAGGAAGATACAACAAACGGCCTGATTCCCTTCGGGTGAAATGTAAAACAGATTTTTCTTTGTAGTTCTCTGTGTTTCTCTGTGGCTAACTGCCGTTTTAAGGATAACTGGTAATGGGGCTATTGTGAAAACCAGCGTTGCAAAAAGAATAAGAATAGTCATCGGCCTGACAATTACAGCTCTCTTCTGCCTGTTGTCCCTGAACCCTCCTGTCTCTCTTACGCTTCTGGAAGCCAAGTTGTATGACTTCCGCTTTAAAATCAGGGGTGCAATCAAGCCGCCTGACTCCGTGGTAATTGCAGCTATTGATGAAAAAAGTCTGGCCAGGCTGGGGCGTTGGCCATGGAGCCGGGATGTCATGGCCCGTCTGGTTGAACGTCTGAGCCAGGCTGATGCTGCCGTGGTTGCCTTTGACGTGATCTTTCCCGAGCCGGAAGCCCATGACGCGCTCTTTGCCCGTGCGCTGGAGCAGGCCGGAAATGTGATCCTGCCGATGGCCTTTGATTTTGAACAAAAAATGAAGCCGGTGCCTGATCCGATCCTGGAGCGTTCGGCATTGGTATCGTTTGTCGGGGAAGAGCGTTTCAAGCAGTATCCACCGATTATGTCCGGGGGGATTCTGACGGTTCCGGCCAGACAACTGAAGCAAAATGCTCAGGGGCTGGCCCATATCAACATGCTGCCGGACGAGTTTGACGGTACCCTGCGCTGGGAAGCGCTCTTGTTGGGGCACGACGGTTTTTTGTATCCCTCCCTGGCGCTGCGGGCTGTTGCCGGTTTGAAGGGGATCTCAACGGAACAGATTGTTGTTGATGTCAGTCAGGGGATCCGTTTGGGCAAGATTGCTATTCCCACTGACCACTGGGGACGCATGCCGATCAATTACTACGGCTCCGGCAAGAACTTTCCCGTTTACTCCATCAGTGACATTCTGGATGGAACGGTCGGAACTGCCCAGCTGGCCAACCGGATCGTCTTTGTAGGTGCTACCGCAATCGGTATTTTTGATCTACGGGTGACGCCGATCTCGGCGGTCTTGCCAGGGGTAGAGAAAAATGCCTCGGTTGCCGCTTCAATCCTTGAAAATCGTTTTATTCGCAAGGTGCCAGTGACGTATGACCTGTTGTTTCTGCTGGTTACCGGCGGGCTGCTGACGTTGTTGTTAAGCCGTCTGCGTCCGGTATGGGGTGGTGTGATAACGCTGGCAGCCATCGGCATCGTTCTGATGACCGGTTTTGCTCTCTTTAACCGGGGGATCTGGATCAACCTGGCCTATCCGCTTAACAGTATTCTACTGATCTTCATGGCGGTCACGGCCTGGAGTTATACCTTTGAAGAACGCTATGCCCGTCAGATCAGGGCGATGTTTTCCAGTTATATCACCCACACCATTGTTAATGAACTGATCAATAACCCGGAAATGGCCCGACTGGGTGGTGAAAAACGGGTGGTGACCATCCTTTTTTCAGATGTCAAAGGGTTTACCACTTTTTCCGAAATGCACTCTCCTGAAGAGGTGGTTTCCCTGCTCAATGAGTATCTGGGGGCCATGACCGATGTGATCCTGAAATGGGGCGGCACCCTGGACAAGTTTATTGGCGATGCCATTGTTGTGTTCTGGAACGCACCACAGCCGGTTGAAGACCATGCTGAACGGGCTGTACGCTGCGCGCTGGAGATGGGCAGACGGCTGGATGAACTGCAGGCAGCCTGGATTACGGCTGGTAAGCCGAGGTTGGCAGCCGGGATCGGCATCAATACCGGTGAGGCGGTGGTGGGTAATATTGGTGCCGAAGGGAAGAAGATGGACTACACCATCATCGGCGATCAGGTCAATCTGACCTCACGGGTAGAGTCCCTGACCCGCAAATTTGATTCAGATATCCTGATTACCGGGGCCACCGTGGAAGCGCTGCAACCGGCCATTGCTGCCGGACGGCTGCAGGGGGTTACGATACATGGCTACCAGCGGGTGATTGTAAAAGGGAAGGAACAGCCGGTCAGTTTGTATGGGGTTGATCCGTTGCCTGGAGTTGAAGAACCATTTGTTTTTACTGAGTGCTCGGAAGGGGAAGTGGTGAAGATGACTGAGAAATAAACGGCGGTAGAATTCCCAGCTTAAATGACGGAGTTTCTGAGGCTCAATAAACATGCCCTCTTCCCGGTAGCGGGTAGAGGGCATGTTTACTATTATGGCTGCTTCTTTTTGAACGTCTCCGTCAGTTTGCAGACCATGTATACCCGGCGCCGGTGCAGGCTATTTGAACCGAGGTTGGATTGGAAGGAGAATAGAAATACTGTCTGTAATAGATGATAGATCCGCTAGAGTTGTTATTGGTACAAACACCTCCTGTAAGGTTGACTGTGGGGCAGGAAGATCCGACATAAGTTGCACCGTTATAGCTACAAATAGTTGAATCTATTGTGCCGTAGTACTCGACACAAGAATGGCTGCCGCTGAACTCACAGGCAATAACAGTGGAGCTTAAAGTTGAAGTACCGGTAAAGTTTTGCCCGGTTACATTAGCGTTGTTCACCGTTAGAGTAATGCTGCTTGGTGAAAAGCTGTAGCTGCTTTTGGACGAAGTCAATGTATAACTGCCATTGGGAACACCGCTAATGGTATAACTGCCATCGCTCTGGGTGGTTGCTGAGTAACTTGATGCAGCAAGAGTTGCGGTGACAATAACATCAGAAATACCTGAGTTGCCGCTGCACGTCACCTTTCCACTAATGCTGTAGGTGCTTGGAACAGTCGTTGTTCCGGTAAAGGTTTTGTTTATAACATTAGCGCCGTTAACAGTAACGGCCAAGCTGGTCGGAGTAAAACTGTAGCCGCTCTTGGATGCGGTTAGCGTATAGTTGCCATTTTGTAGTCCGTTGATCGTGTAGGTACCATCGGCAAGGGTGGTTGTTGAACCGCCGCTTGTGGTAATGGTTACTCCGGACAACGCACTACCACCAGAAGTAACCGTCCCGCTGATACTGTAGGTGGACGGAGCCACAATGGTTGCTGTAAAATTTTGTTCTGTAACATTTGCGTTGTTCACGGTAGTGGCAATGCTGCTTGGTGTAAAGAGGTAGTCGTTATTTGATGCAGTCAGTGTGTAGTTTCCATTCTGAAGTCCGCTGATCGTGTAGGAACCATCGGCCAGTGTGGTTGTACTAATTCCGTTTGTAGCAATAGAAACGCCTGCCATGCCGGAACCGTTAATGGTAACTTTTCCGCTGATGCTGTAGTTCGTTGTGCCGGTGCTTGCTGCAAATGATGTAATAATATTACTGCTGCTACCGTTTGGGCGACTTACGTTGACCGAGGCGGTCATCGCCGTTGAACTGCTGTTTGTAAGGGTTACTGTACTGACGGTACTATCGCTGTCATTCAAAAGCAGTTGGCCGGAGCTGTTAATAGACCATGTTCCGGTGGTTGTTTTTGCGAAGGTGTAACTTGTACGTGAGAATGTTCCATCGATATTATAGGTGATGGAGCCGCTTTCCGGTTCACTGGTGTTAAATGAGAGTGTCCTGCCACTGAGCATCGCCGTAGTAAATACATTCAGCGGTGTCAGGGTAACGGTTCCCGTGTCACTGGTCTGGCCTTCGGTTACGGTAATGTTGTTCACTTTGGCACCATAAACGGCTGTACCGGAGGCATTCAAGGCTTCGACTACCAACAATCTTCCGGTTCCAACCGGCACACCATCTACAGTCCCTTTACCGTCAGCTACCGGGAACTCTTTCGAGATTGTCCCCATGCCGGGGCCGGATACCGAAAGTCTGATTGTTACTGCGTCTGGTAGAGTAGTCGTTATACCTGACTTTTGAAACAGAGCTGCTGATGCCTTTTGAAGTACTGTCTGGGACGGGGAGGCGGCTACAATTTTTGCAGTAATCGCGCCGGTTCCAGCAGTAGATGATGAGCTTCCGCCTCCGCCGCAACCGGTAAGGAACAGGAATAGCCCTAGAGCAAACAGTTGATTAAGAAATGTATAGGTTCGTGATCTCATAGGTGTCTTCTCCTGTTACCAAGTTGCCGTTACAGAGCCGGTTTTCGTGTTTTGTGCCGGAGGCGGTGGTGGCGACGGCGGTGGTGCAACCGCACCGGTTATCCCTTGGGTTGCCGCTTTTAACAGCTGTCCATCAAGTGATGCAGAAGTAGTTGCAGTCTGATCAGTTAACAGCGTGTCCCCGGCTAGGTGTGTTGCATCTGCCGATGATCCTGTACCACCACTACCTGCTTTACCGTTGCTGCTCATTTTCTGCTTATCGCTTTCAAGGGCCGGACGAGGTGGTGTTGGTTTGTTGCGGCCATAAACCGTGGTGATCATACCGGGGGTTAAGTTGACAATCTGACCATCCTTGAAGATGTTGTAGACGTAAACCTGACCATCGTTGACCAGAACATTGGTGAGCGCCCTTTCATGGGCTACAACAAAATCTGTGCCTCGGACACCGGCGATGGCATTTGCTGTTCTAACTTCAAAACGTTTCGGACCAGTTGTTTTTATCTGCTTCAGATCAACAATTGCCCGTAGCTTGCCTCTGGTCAGTTTTACTTCACTACGGTCCGGTTTCTTGCCGGAGAAATGTTCGCCGATATCAATCCGGCTGCGTTGGGCAATACGTAGTATGGTGCCATCCTGATACAGCACTTCGGCTGTTCCACCGGTTTTGGTTCGTATCAGATCACCGCTGCTGATTTGATCACCGTCTTTGGCTGTTTTTGCCGGAAGTTGTCCTTGGGCCAAAATATCAACAGTACCGGTAACATTGCGTAATGTGGCAATGGCTGCAGCATGCAGATCGGTTACGCAAAAAAACAGTGCAAGCATACAGATGCTCAATACTGCGGCGCTACTCGAAACTATCCGTTGCATGTAGTTCATGAAGTCCTCTCCTTAAAAGCGAAGTTCTACGCCGCTCATGATGACGTTGCGCTGGTAGTCATACAGATCGACATTGGACATGGCGCGGGTGTAGTAGTACTGCAGGTTGAGATACAGGTTCCCGGTAAGCTTCTGGTTAATGGTGGCAGAGGCGGTTACGGTCGTATCTTTGCGGCCAGCAGCATTGTCACGGTAGTCCTGCCAGGCAGCTTCTGCAGTCAGGATCAGTTTGGTGCCGCTCAGAATCGGGATTAGCAGGTCGCTTCCCAGACGTCCACCCCAGTTTCTCCATTCTTTACCGACGGTGTTTTCGTAGAACCCTTCGCCGCGCAGGTTAAGCATGCCGTGCCCTTCCTTAAACAGGTAGATGTAACCAGCCTGAAGATTAAATATACTGGCGGTACGGTCATAGCCTGGACCTTCTGTGTTCTGAAACATGTCGCGGTAGTTATAGCCAAGCGAGAGTTGTCCCAGTTGATGTTCGCTGAAAACAGCCGTAACTGTTGGCTTGATTGAAGTCTGAAGCGAGTAATTACGGTAATCAAGAGCAGTATGGCTGAGGTTTACCGGGATGGATAAAAGACCGTTATCATTCCTGTTGATCAAGGTTGCCGTCAGGCTGTTGACCAACATATTGTAGTCATGAAGACGCCCGTAGTTGTTGTTCTGCAAGGCATATTGCAGGTTTGTGGCATGAAGACGCCCGTAGTTGTTGTTCTGCAAGGCATATTGCAGGTTTGTGGTCCATGCGCCGGAAAGTGGTTGGTCATATTCAAACCGCAGATTCTCCGTAATACCGCTGTCGCGTTGGTTACGGGTGTCTGTCGAGGCACCGGATACACTGGATTTAAGGGTGACGTTATCGTCATACAGGTAGTTAACACCGGCATACAGGTTCCAGCGCTTGGCAGGTGCTGCCGTACTGAGTCGCTGGTCATATTCAGTCGCAAAAGCTGCCGCATCGGTGCCGGGATAGCGGGTAACAATCGCTTTCAGGCTTTCTCCGGCCTCTTTTTTCTTACCGCTTTGTGCATAGGCAATGGCGATCTGCATCTCAATCTGTTGGTCAGTTTCAGGTGCCCCGGTTTTTGCAGCTTGAAATGAGGTGATCGCCTCATTGTACTGCTTTTGTTTCATCAAAAGCAGTCCTTTGAGATAGGCAATATCGTTTGGTTTAACCTTTTCCTTTTCTGCCCAGGCCACCCACTGTTGAGCTTCATCAAGCTGCTCAAGGTTAAGCAGCAGGGCGATCAGTTCCACGGCAGCATCTTTTTCCGGTTGCTTGCCCAGCAGGGCGTCCTTGAAGCTTTGTAACGCCCCGTTCAGATCACCGGTCTGCTTTCGACAGAGACCGGTGTAGTAGTCATTCAGGGCTGTTTTCCCCTCTGTCTGACCCGCATCGGCAAGCATAGCCAGTGCCTCTTCGTAGTTTTCCAGACCATATTCTGCAACGGCCTGTTGTGTTGACGGTGCAGCCAGACAAGGCGTAGTAAACACCAGACACAAGAGCAACATGACGGCAATTCGTTTCATAGCTCCTCCTTCAGTGGAAAATGAAAACTGTCGATATAATTAGTGTATACGGATCATAGTGACCAAATAACAGAAAATTGGTGATTTGCAAGTAACGATTTTGAAAATAGCCGGAATTTGTCCTGCAAGGTTGAATAGTCATTTTGAGTGGAGTGGATTACGTTGGAAACAAGATGGCTGATGGATATTTATATTTGCTGCTAAAACTTTACCCGAACCCCCACGGTGCTAACCTGCATGTCGTCAAGAAGAACACCACTACTTTGCTTCAGTGAATAGATCCGATGCTGAAGGTACAGCTCAGTGGCGTACTTCTCAAAAGACTGTACCATTGCTGCTCCTACTGAATAGCCCCGGTCGTCTGTGGTTGGCATATTGCCAGAGTTGGTGTAGTCAACCCCGAACGCCGTGTAGCCCAGTCTGGTGAATTTGGCTATCCAGCCAAGTTTTACGTACAGATTGGTGGAATCCTTTGCAATGGCGCGTTTCTGGATACCGCCGGAAACCGTCAGGTTCAGGCCGCTAACAACATGCAGCAATGATAACGAACCGTCGTACTGCAGGCCACTATCGTTTCTGCGAGGATTGGCCATTGCTGCAGCTCCCAAGGCTTTAAAACCGTATCCTTCACCTCCCCAGTATAGAGCCAGATCCGAGCGCTGCTCTGAAGCGATTGAGCCAGCCAGAGTAAATCCAAACAGGGTGGGACTGTCATATCTCAGACGTGACTGACGTCCCAGACCGTCTCTGCTTCTGAAGGCGTCTCGTACTTTAATGGTCGTCAGGCCATGATCATCCCCGGTTTCCCGAAACAGCATGCCACTGGCAATGGCATTTATACCGGCGTACTGCACTACATCAGTGCAGGACAGATCCCGGGATGCCGAACCGTTAGAAGCGGTATCCCCTTTACCCAGTGACAGCTTGCCAAGGGTGGTGCTCTGCAGTGATAGTTCAGCCCATCGCTGGTTGAAATAATCACCAGGTGACTGGTTGGTTTGGGAGACCCGTAATGAGCTGTCCGGGCTGATTGCCAGCTCAAGTCTGGTTCCCAGCTGCAGATCGTCAGTTATCTGTATGCTGCCGGTAAACCTGATCCGGCTGTTACTGGCGTTGTTATCCAGGTGGTACAGTTTGGTGGGGCC
>Ga0209800_10004355_pt1 | contig 10511 bp, 15 predicted proteins | sample Higcelweek8metaG_FD_187174 | JGI IMG/M metagenome (GOLD analysis project Ga0209800, IMG submission 187174) | Freshwater pond sediment microbial communities from the University of Edinburgh, under environmental carbon perturbations - High... | ecosystem: Environmental > Aquatic > Freshwater >... | reverse complement strand
CTCGTTCTTATTTGCATACTATATATTTCAGTCATAAAATGTAGATGCTCTAGTGGGATGTAATAGAGGAATCATAGCTCTATATCCATAAAACGGGATTCCACACATCACTTGACTCTGCGGAGTCGAGTTGAGGAAACCCACTTGTATTACAGGGCTCTATGGCCTTACCCTGCTGGAGCATTCTCTAAGTCTTCAGATGACTCTTGGGATTCTTTTCTCATGATATAGTCAACACAACCATATCCCCCATCTACAATGATGTTTGAACCCGTTATAAACGATGCTTTAGGGCTAATTAGGAACGAAACTACATTCGCTATCTCCGAAGGCTTTCCATTTCTTCCAAGAGGCGCTAGATCAGCTGCTTCAAGGGATGATTCTGTTGCCATTTCAGTATTAATCCATCCCGGAGAGATGCTGTTTACTCGAACTTTGTATTTTCCATAATTTAAAGCTAAGCTCTGCGTTAGATTTATCAATGCCGCCTTGCTTGCAGAATATGACATACTTGAATACGATCCTGTCATTCCATCTGTACTTGCTATATTAACAATGCTCCCACCCTCTTCCATCTGATTGATCAACCTTACAGACGTTAACAAGATAGCATTAAGGTTAATATTTAATGTCTTGGCCCATATTTTGTAGTCAAATTTCTTGAAATTTTCCATTTCAATAACTCCTGCATTATTCACTACTACATTGAATTTCACCTTTTTCAATTTCTCCAGCATCAATTCGACTTCTTTTTTCTTTTCCAAATCAAAGTACAATCCAGTGATATTAGGTTTAAGTTTTTGTACTAATGCCTTGCTACTTTCACTTTCACTTCTGGATACACCATACACATAGTAGCCCTCTTTTACTAACTGCGTAGTAATAGCTGCCCCTATCCCTCGGGAAAATCCAGTTATTAATGCTGTTTTTTGTGTTTGTTTTTTCATTGTATATACAAATGGACGCTCAATATGGTATATAATACAGTATAAATTGAGATATCATATACATGTCGTCCACTGAAACGGACAGATTACATACAATTCTTTTTAACTTCGGATTAGAAGAGGAAGAAGTAAAGATATTTGAGCTCTTACTCCAAAATGGTCCATCCACTGCTTCCCAGATTAGTAAAGGTACCTCTATCCCTAGAACAACCGTCTACAGACTCATCGAAAAATTAGTTCTTACACAGTTAGTTAAAGAGCTAGTTACCTCCCAAGGGAAAGCCTTTGAAGCAGGAAATGTTCAAGAGTTAAAAATAATTCTTCAACAAAGAGAAGATGAGTTAAGTAATCTGAAGAATTCTTTTAAAGAATTAGAAAAGATTACGCGAACAATGGCTACTCCAGAAATTGCAAAAACAAAGATCCTTTCGTACAAGGGGTTAGATGGGCTCAAACAAATGACATGGAATAGTAAGAATGCTAAGAACGAGCTTAGAATTATAGAGAAATCTACAATGAGTCAGTTTCTTGATTACGGTTTTAGTGAAAGAGCAAGAACTGAATTTTTACTTAACAAAATACAAGTAAAAGAGATTACAAATGAAAAAGAATTACCTGCTTGGACAGATATCAAGCAATTTGTTACAGATTATTGGAAATGCAGATATATCCCCTCTTCCCTCTTTGAGGTTAAGTTTGAGATATTAATCTACAATGATGTATATGCTATGTATAACTACGAGAACAACGATATTGTTGGCGTAGAGATATACAACAAGCAATTGGCAGATATGCAGAGACAGCTTTTCGATTTTCTTTGGAGCAATGGACAAGAATTAAAAAAGTTAAATGACAATGGTAAAAGCTCCCTGTAATGGCAATATACAGTTGTATATATTTTTCAAGTATAATATACTTACTGTCGTTAAGCCTAAGTAGCTCAGTTGGTCAGAGCAACTGTTTTGTAAACAGTAGGTCGAGAGTCCGAATCTCTCCTTGGGCTCCATTACGCAGAGGTGGCGGAGCGGTCAATCGCATTGGACTGTAAATCCAACGTCTTCGGACTACACAGGTTCAAATCCTGTCCTCTGCATATGGATATATATCCTTTTATGTTCTAGAATAAACAAAGGATATAAATTTAGCCAAGCTATATATGAGTTCCATTTTCCCTATTATTATGATGCTTCTCTTTGCTACTGCTGCCGTGTTAGTAGTTGGAGGAGTAATATATCTAGTTACCCAGTTGGTTAAGAACAAAGATTCAAAAAATACTAAACCATTGAATATAACTGTAAAGATGCTTTTTAAGATCTACCTCTATGTTATCTCCTTCATATCTCTAGCTGTATCTGTCATAGGTGGTACCATGCTTCTCAAAGCGGGAGCTTCATACGCATTTGGCGTTCCGTTTTCATACGCGCTTTACACAGCCAACGATGTATCTTACGATCCTGATATACAAATTCCAGAATGTACAGAAGGTAATTCCCTAACTTTCGGAGATCAAAAAGTCTGTTTTAACGAAGATACTCGAAAGCAAGAATTAATAACTGGAGCTACATTCTTTGTATCTATGATGATGATCTTTGGATTACACCAGTTTGCATTGAATAGATTGGAGAAGAAGTCTAAAACTCCATGGTTAAAGAAGATATATACCTTTGTGTCATTGATTCTTTACAGTATTGTTGGGGTTATAATTATCCCTACTGCAATATATCAATTAGCTACTCACCTACTCTACAGAGTAAACGATGTAACACTGTATGATGCTCCTGGGACAACCATTGGGATATTAATAATGACATTACCACTTTGGATATTCTTCTTAGTAAAAACTACTAAGATGAAAGATGAGGATTAATGTAGTATAATTTTCGCCAATGCTGAATTAGCTCAGACGGTTAGAGCACATTCTTGGTAAGAATGAGGTCCTGAGTTCGACTCTCAGATTCAGCTCCATTTATAATTCTTTCCTCTTCTTCACATATGCCTTTATTAAAAGCCCAAACAATATACTTGTCCCTACCATAAACCCTACCCATACCATTATTCCCATCTCACTTTGGAAATCCACTTTACTGAAGAGCAAATATGACAAAAAATGTGTAAAGAAGCTGGTAACTAGAGTAATCAAAAAATAGCTTTTAAAAGAGATATTGGTCAAACCTGCAGCATAGGAAATAAATTCAAAAGCAGAAAATCCTAATATTCTTGCACCTAAAAGAGCTTTTGTTCCCTGTAAGGATGTAAAATGATCAACTTCTACCATAGCCTTCTCTCCTACCAACTTGGTTACAATCTTTCTTCCATACTTACGACTAATGTAAAAGTTTGCTATCGCGCTTATGATGCTAGCAACATAGAGAAGGATCATTCCAGTTTTAATTCCATATATTGCCACCCCTAATAGCACGCCAGGAGTACCGGACAATGGTGCAAATATATGGGAAAGAACGGTATATCCCATTACAATGAAATATCCACCTACCCCAACATTGGCTACGAAGGTCTTAAAACTATCTGAAAGTATCACAGGGACAAGAAAAACTTTAAGAAGTACATACAAAGCTATTATGATTGCTGTAAATTCCAATATTACAATCCAATTCTTCTTTGTAAGTTGCATATTTGAATTATATATTAATTCTACGAAGACAAGTATACAATCATATCAGCATATTTGACTAAGCCACTACCATAACCTATTATTAGAACATATGGTAGACGCAGATACACAGATAGGCATTACTACAACCGAATCTTCAGCAGATACTGATCAAAAGTACATAGATACCAAGACCCAAATCCTCACTGCTTGCCTCCAAGAATATCCAAATGTCCAATTAGAGGTGGTTGATTACGAACAAGCGTATGAGAATGGTGGCAAAAATGCGTCATTCCCATATCCAAAAGATTTTCAAGGTTCAGAGTACCCGTATTTTGTAATCCCATTGGACAGGAAAGGCTACGGAGCAACATTAGGAATGCCTACCTTTGCACAAGGTTTTATGGAAAGAATACAAGATAGCGAGCAACCGAGCATCTTCTATATTATATATCCTTACAAAAATTGCGAAAAAATAGATATATTGAAATTTCCAACTGATATTATTAATCACTTTCTAACTAATGATCCCTTGCGCAATAGAATTGCTTGGGGTGCAAATGCAGATAGTACACCTGATCTTAAACAAAGATTCGAAGTTATCCGAAAAATTACTGCGAAATTTAATAAGAAATCCTAGTTACAAAATATTTCCGAATACATTGATTTAAGTACAACCAAAGGGGCATATTTTATTACACCCCTTCGGAGGTACAAAGTGCAGAAAAACAATTATTTAACCCATGCTTGGACTGAAAAAAAAATGAGTAAACCGACAATAGCAACGATGCATACTATGCAAAAGAACTTTTTCATTTTCCAAATCCTTCCACAGAAAAGATGATTAGAAGAAAAACGACCAACATTGTTACCATGATTTTGATTATTTCAATCACCCCTTTCTTCTCCTTCTCTCTTGCCAAACACTCTATCAATACCGACTAGGGTAAATAACCCCACGAGAGCTAAAAAGCTCAATAAGAATTGCCACCACCTTAATTCATTCTTCATATACTCCTCCCAGAGATATCTTGTTTTTCGAGTACTTTGTACTCAGAAATATCTTGTAAAAGAACGAACCTAATTATATCACAAACCATTTGACCTCCATGTCATTTTCCCATATAATACGCGTATATTTCCCAATATATACATTTTTAAATTGAATCCCTGAAGAATATGGCAAAAGTTAAAAGAGATCTCTTCGCTTTGAAATGTACAGAATGTGATAGCAAGAACTACACCGACTACAAAACAAAGAATATAAAGGAGAAGATGGAAATGAATAAGTACTGTCAGGTATGTCAGAAACATACAGTACATAAGGAGACCAAAATAAAATAGTCGCTCTTTGAATTAATTACGGGCCCATAGTTTCAATTGGTTCAAACAGCGGTCTCCAAAACCGTTATTCCCTGTTCGAATCAGGGTGGGCCTGCCAGAAAATAAAAATGAAAAACAACATATTTAAAAATATAATAAGTGAATTAAAGAAAACCAAGTGGCCTACATGGAAACAGGTAGGAATATTAACCATATATACCCTAGTTATATGTGGTATAATCACCCTGTTAATTCTTGGTTTAGACCTAGGACTCTACAAAATTAGAGACTGGTTCCTTAATGTTTAACTAAATAACAAATGACAAAAGAAGTAGAAGTAAAAAAAGAAGTGAAAGAAAAAGCAGTAAAAGCTCCTAAAGAAGTTGAGAAAAAGGAGAATCCAAATGCAAAATGGTATGTTTTAAATATCAGAACTGGATATGAGAACAGTATTCAGAAAGAATTAAAGCAGAGAATTGAAGCTACAGGTATGGAAAATCAAATAGTTGATATCCTAGTCCCTACTCAAAAGAAAATCTTTGTTAAAAAAGGTAAACAAGAAGTTAAAGAAGAGAAGATATTCCCTGGATATGTATTAGTAAAGATGGAATTAGATACAAAGACATGGGACTTAGTAAAGAATACAGAAGGTGTAAGAGGTTTTGTTAAAACAGAAAAATATCCTAAACCACTACCAGAATCCGAAGTAAGAGCAATTACCAAATTCATGGAAGTCGAAACTCCTTCATTCCAAACATCATTCAGTGTTGGTGAAGCAGTTAAGATTGCTGAAGGTGCATTTGCAGACTTCATCGGAAGTGTACAGGATATTGATACTGCTAAAGGAAAGATCACAGTCCTCATTTCTTTCCTTGGTAGAGAAGCTCCTGTTGAATTAGATCTTACACAGGTAAGTAAACTTTAGTTAAATATATATTGATATGGCAAAAATAGTTAAAAAAATAATTAAGATAACAATACCAGCAGGTAAAGCAACAATGGCACCTCCAATAGGTCCAACTCTTGCTCCTTACGGTATCAATGCACAGGATTTCTGTTCTCAATTTAATGAGAAGACTAGAGAGAATGATGGCATATTAACACCAGTAATCTTAACAATCTATGAGGATAGAACATTTGGATTTGAGTTAAAGACTCCTCCTACTTCAGAATTGATTAGAAGAGAATTACATATTAGTACTGGATCAGCAAAACCAAATCTTGAAAAGGTTGGTAAGCTTTCCAAAGAACAGGTTATGAAGATTGTTGAAGTAAAGATGCCAGATTTAAATACATCAGACCCAGAGCAAGCAGCAAAGATTATTGCTGGTACAGCAAAACAGATGGGTGTAGACGTAGAACTTTAATTACTAAAGATATACATATATGAAAAGAGGAAAAAAATATATTAAAACAACAAAGGGATTAGATAGAGAATTGACATATTCTGTTGCAGAAGGTGTTAAGAAAGCTAAGGTACTCTCCTACTCTAACTTTGTAGGTACATTAGAAATGCATGTTGATGTTAAATTGCCTAAGGATAGAGATCCTAAGTCAATCAAGGGCGCTGTTTCTCTTCCTAATGCTAGTGGTAACAAGGTTGTTAGAGTTGCAGTATTTGCTACTCCTGACAAAGATATCATTGCTAAGGATGCTGGTGCAGATTTAGTAGGTATGGAGCAATTGATGAAAGATATTAAGGCTGGAAAGATTGAATTTGATGTAGCTATTGCTACTCCTGCAGTAATGCCTAAGCTTGCAGTACTTGGAAAAGAATTAGGTCCTAAGGGATTAATGCCAAGTCCTAAGAATGGTACAGTTACTGATGATGTTGCAAAAGCAGTTTCAGAATACAAAAAGGGTAAACAGACATTTGCATGTGATGACTCTGGAGTTATACATATGAATGTTGGTAAATTGGATATGGATGATGCTAAGTTGATAGAGAATGTACATGCTGGTGTTACCTCTATTGAGGAAGTATTAGGTAAACCTGTAGATCAGATTCTACAGAAGATGCATCTTGCTCCTACAATGGGTGCAAGTGTTAAGATATCCTATTCTAAAGCATAGTAGTTATTACATATTGTAATTGAAAGACCTCCGTAAGGGGGTCTTTTTGTTTATATATACCTTCACAAGATGTATTCTATAGGATATAATATGGGCTGTCTTGTTGCTCTTTATGGTAAAAATCTAGAACATTATCGAGGTGGAAAATGTGTTACAAAATTGGTCAGAAAATTACTCTCTCATTTGAAGGTACTATAACCCATGATTATGGAGGTGCCGCAGTTGTCTGCTCGAAAAACCTTGTCTTTTTGTTGTGGGCCAATGGAACGATTGATCCATGCAAACGGGACGATGGAATCGAGTACAATGCAAAGAGTAACGAACTTCTGGCCCTAGGTAAGAAGTATACCGTTCTACCAGAGTTCGAAGACCTTGGAGATACCAGACTATTCAGAACAGCCAACACCAAGGATGGAATCTTCGAAATAACTGTTGAATTTGGTAAACAAACCAAAAAACAGGAAGAAGAAAGAACCTGGACAGGAAAGCTTATACGATTAAGTCAACAATAAAAATATCATTACTTACTACGGTAACATAACACTGCACTAAAGTTGTTCAACATTACAAAAATCCATAAAGACGAAAAGACAAAAAGAGTGAGTTGGCGGACAATAAAATAGCAAATTAGAGGGCACCATATGAGCCATCTAAACCTATTTTGTAATACAAACCCTGCCAACTCGCTCTCGAACACCCCTATTACACCAATATATCTTTACAACTTCATATCTATAGGATAGAATATCTAGGCAACAAACTTACCAAAGTTCGTTGTTCTTTATATCAATATCACAAAGCGAGGGAATGAATATGTTAATGAATCCGTGTCAAGGATGTAAAGCTGTTTGCCCTGGTGTACTCGAATGCAAAATCTTGTTCGATCTTGAACAGAATGATGGGTACACGAAAGGCAGCCACAGTAAGCAAAAAACTCCACCTCCAGAAGTTCTCAACATTCTGAAAGTTCTGAATCTTGATGTAACTCGCGGAAAAGTAGTCTTTTTTCAAAGTAAACGGATTCCAAGCAAATGTGTAATCGTAGCATCAAGACCTCAATCGGAAGCCGAAACATTCAAGATTGAAAAAAAACTTGAAAAAGCAATCTGTCTTACCTTCCGAGACGGGAAAGTAACAAAATTCATCTTTCCAACAGAAAGAGGTATTGCTCAAATACTTAAAACCTTTGACAAATAAAGGCTAGAATCAAAGGCTTTTCCTTTCCTAGGATATGGTAAGTTTGTAGTGATGCAATTTTGCATTGCGGGGTTGGAACCTAAATATAGAATGGTAATTCTAAGAGCTATATTCTACGCGCGTAGAGTTCTTATATTTTCTTCTTTAGGTTCCATCCAGCCCCACTTACTTGACCCTACCCAATTCTACTGATATAATCCAAGCCATATATTAACCTAAGAAACAAGGTATAGAATAAATCCTTGTGAGGTAAATAGTGAATTCAATTAAATAAATAATAAATATGTCTAAAACACGTTCTCAAAAAACGGAGTTGCTAAATGGATACAAAGAAATCCTTAAGAACAAGGTCGGATATCTTTTAATCAACTCTGACAAAACTGATACTAAGACTGTAACAGGCCTTAAGATACAGTTAAAAGGTGTAGGTGCTAACTACGAAGTAGTAAAGAATAGTATCTTTAAAATAGCTCTACAGGAAGCAGAACAACCACTACAAACACAAGAGTTTGATGGACCTACTGCAATCATATATTTTGATGAAGATCCAACAGCTCCTGCAAAATTAGTAAAGGAAGCTCAAAAAGTAACCAAACTATTTGATGCAAGAGGTGGTGTATATGAAGGAGAATTTTTAACAGCAGAAAAGGTAATGCAATTAGCAGATATTCCTTCAAGAGAAGTATTACTTGGAAAGTTACTGGGCACAATGACCGCCCCACTCTCTGGCTTTATGAATGCCGTTACTGGCAATGTCAGAGGTTTAACCATGGTTCTAAAGGGCATTTCTGAAAAGGATGCTTAAGGACATAATTTAGTTATTTAATTTATACATATCTACAAAAATGGCAGACGAAAAGACATTACCAGAGCTTTCAGAGAACGGAAAGAAAGTTTTGGAAATCGTAGAGAAGATGACAGTGCTTGAACTTGCAGACTTGGTCAAGGTTATGGAAGACAAGTTTGGAGTAAGTGCAGCAGCACCAGTTGCAGTAGCAGCTGTAGCAGCAGCACCAGCAGAAGCAGCTGAAGAGAAAACAATGTTCAACATTGTTCTCAAAGATGCAGGTGCACAAAAGATCTCTGTTATCAAAGTTGTAAGAGAAATCACAGAACTTGGTCTCAAAGAAGCTAAGGATATGGTTGATGCAGCTCCTCAGACAGTCAAAGAAGGTGTCAAAAAGGAAGATGCAGAAGCTATCAAAGCAAAATTTGAAGAAGCAGGTGCAACTGTTGAATTACAATAATTCTACAGAATTAGATCGTATTAAGAGGAGCCATAGCAATATGGCTCTTTTTTTTATTTAAATGGAAATGTAAGTGTTACTCCTCCGATTGGTATGAAAACCGATGTTAATCGGAGGAGGTTACTACACTTAGAACTGGGAGATATATAGTACTATCCCTTTTCAACGATTTCTTTTATTAATGGGAGCAAGTCATCAAGCTTTGCTTCTGAAGTTTTTGTTACCTGGAGACTCTCATTACGAGACTCCTTAACTTCAACAATGCCTGAAAGAGAGGCAATCCCATCGCGCATTCTTTTGTTCCATACAACACCACAAATATTGATGATATTGGGAATAGAGCTTTTAAGAATTTCCATATTTACTCCGTTTCTAAGTGTATTTTATGAGCGACCTGCATCATTGACGCATGGAACCCATATTATAGGTTCTCTCGCCTAAAAAGTAAATTCTATAAAAAGTGTATAATTGGTCTATGGATGAACCAATACTAGAGCCAGAGACAAGCACATCAACAGATGTACAAGAATCAATAGATTTAAACGCCATTGCCGATGAAACTTTTGCTAGATATCAAAAGGAGAATTTCAACTTTGTTGAAATAAATTATGATTCGACCAAAGAACCAATATATAATGAGCTAAGGGCTCAATATGGAGAGAACTTAACGAAAGAACAGGTTCAGATATTTAATCAAAAGCTTGGAGGTCTCAATTGCGCACTAGTAACAGATTGGCAAGTTGCAGACATAAGAGAAAATCACCCTAATGTCACAGCACAAAGAATCCTTATGGCCGAACGCATCAATGATGGGACTGCAAAATTTAAAGATAAGGCTTCCCTTATACGCCACGCTTTAGTGCATTTAAGTCTCGGAGAAAAAGAACTTTTTTATGAGCCACAAAGCAACGATAAATTTAAAAATTTAGACGAAGCAAAAAATTTCTACAAAAAATGGTGGCCAATACCAAAAGATCACTATTTCCTCTTCGCTTACGCTTACTAATAAAAAAATTAACTCCCATCGACAAATACACCCCAAATTAAGTATAATCTAACCAGAATCTGCCTTAATTTAATACACATATATTTCAATGACCTATACACCTTTTA
>Ga0209800_10004350_pt1 | contig 10518 bp, 6 predicted proteins | sample Higcelweek8metaG_FD_187174 | JGI IMG/M metagenome (GOLD analysis project Ga0209800, IMG submission 187174) | Freshwater pond sediment microbial communities from the University of Edinburgh, under environmental carbon perturbations - High... | ecosystem: Environmental > Aquatic > Freshwater >... | reverse complement strand
ACCTTTGGAACTTAGCTTTATGCAAGTTGAAAAGGAGTAAAAACGCTTTTAAATTTTTTTTATGGCAAAAGAAGTTGCTGGGTTAATTAAATTACAGATCAAAGGTGGCGCTGCTAACCCTTCGCCGCCGGTAGGGCCAGCATTAGGATCCAAAGGAGTGAATATAATGCAGTTCTGTAAACAGTTTAACGCCCGGACGCAAGACCAGGCAGGGAAAATACTTCCCGTTGTTATTACTGTTTATGCTGATAAATCGTTTGATTTTATTATCAAACAGCCTCCTGTGGCCGCACAACTGTTAGAAGCAGCAAAAGTAAAAAAAGGTTCAGCCGAACCTCATGTAAGCAAAGTAGGAGCCGTTACTTGGCAACAGGTAAAAGACATAGCTGAAAATAAAATGTCCGACCTGAACTGCTTTACAATCGAATCTGCTATGCGAATGGTTGCTGGTACTGCCAGAAGTATGGGAATCACCCTTACCGGTGAGTCGCCATTCAATAACTAATAAAATCTTTTACGATGGGTAGAATTACGAAAAATAAAAAAGCCGCACTTGAAAAACTCGAAAAAGGCAAAATCTATACCCTTGACGAGGCTGCTGAAATGGTAAAATCTATCACTTTTACCAAATTCGATGCTTCAGTCGACGTAGATGTCCGCCTTGGAGTTGACCCAAGGAAAGCTAACCAGATGGTGAGAGGCGTAGTTTCGTTACCCCATGGTACTGGAAAACAAGTACGGGTACTGGCACTGGTCACCCCTGACAAAGTTCAGGAAGCCACCGACGCCGGTGCCGATTATGTAGGCTTAGACGATTACATCGAAAAAATCAAAGGAGGTTGGACCGATGTCGACGTAGTAATCACAATGCCACCCGTTATGGGAAAAATTGGGGCTATCGGGCGTATATTAGGTCCGCGCGGCTTAATGCCAAACCCCAAAAGCGGCACTGTTACTATGGAAATCGGAAAGGCTATCAGCGAAGTCAAACAAGGTAAAATCGATTTCAAAGTCGATAAATTTGGGATTGTCCATACATCAATCGGGAAAGTATCATTCGATCCTGATAAAATCAAAGACAACGCCCGCGAGTTTATCAACATGATAATCAAATTGAAACCTGTTGCCGCTAAAGGCACCTACATCAAAAGCATATACTTGTCCAGCACCATGAGCCCTGGTATCCAAGTTGAACCAAAATCAGTTTCAGACAAAAGTATGTAATCGTTATGAAAAGATCAGAAAAGCAAACTATTATTGACAGTCTTACCGAGCAGATCAATTCATACAGCCACTTTTACCTGACTGATATTAGCGACCTTAACGCTTCTGATACCAGTAACTTAAGGCGAATATGTTTCAAACAGGATGTAAAACTGGTTGTAGCTAAAAATACCTTATTACGTAAAGCCCTCGAAAATTCCTCAAAGGAAGCAAGCGAGCTTTACGAAGTACTTAAGGGCAACACTTCGGTAATGTTCACCGAAGTCGGAAACGCTCCGGCAAAGCTGATAAAGGATTTCTACAGAAAACACAAAAAGCCTGTATTTAAAGGCGCTTTTGTCGAAGAATCCATTTATATCGGCGAAAACCAACTCGATGCACTGGTTTCAGTCAAATCGAAAAACGAACTTATTGCCGACGTTGTGGCTCTGTTAAAATCACCTATGGCAAAAGTTGTCGGACAACTCCAGTCGGGTGGGAATATTATACACGGTGTATTAAAAACACTGGGAGAAAAAGAATAGTTTTTTTGATTATTAATAATTAAAATTAGATAGAAATGGCAGATTTAAAACAGCTTGCAGAAGAGTTAGTAAACTTGACTGTTAAAGAGGTTAACGAATTAGCTAAAATCCTTAAGGACGAATATGGTATCGAACCCGCTGCAGCAGCTGTTGCAGTTGCAGGGCCGGCCGCAGGGGCTGCCGAAGAAGTTGCCGAAAAGGTACAGACCGAATTTGATGTCATCCTTAAAGCAGCAGGGCAGTCGAAATTAGCAGTTGTTAAACTTGTAAAAGAATTAACCGGACTTGGCCTGAAAGAAGCCAAGGAAGTTGTTGATGCAGCTCCAAAAGCAATTAAAGAAAAAGTTGCCAAGGAAGAAGCCGAATCTCTCAAAGCTCAATTGGAAGAAGCTGGAGCAGAAGTTGAAATTAAATAATTGTTTTTTCAGCCTTTTTATAAGGTTGATACGGTTTAGAACCTTGCCAACGTAGGGTTCTAAACCTTTTTGTGTATTTATATTTAATATACATTAAAAAAAAAGCAGTATAAATACATGTATGTAAATACTAGCAAAGAGAGGATTAATTTTTCCTCAACACAAACAAGGTTTGATTATCCTGACTTCCTCGAAGTTCAAATCCAATCATTTATTGAATTTTTTCAGTTAAAAACAACTCCGGAAAACAGAAGGGATGAAGGGCTTTTTAAAGTTTTTCAGGAAAACTTCCCGATTTCTGATACTCGGAATAATTTTGTACTCGAATTCTTAGACTATCAGGTCGACCCGCCCCGCTACTCCATCGAAGAGTGTATCGAGCGCGGACTGACTTTCAGCGTGCCGTTGAAAGCAAAGCTGAAACTCTATTGCACCGACCCTGAACACGAAGATTTCGATACCGTTATCCAGGACGTTTACCTGGGTACTGTACCTTATATGACCGAAAGAGGTACTTTTATTATTAACGGCGCCGAAAGGGTTATTGTTTCCCAGTTGCACCGGTCGCCGGGCGTTTTCTTCGGACAAAGCCTCCATGCCAACGGCACTAAACTTTATTCGGCACGAATCATCCCTTTCAAAGGGTCGTGGATCGAGTTTGCAACCGACATCAATAGTGTGATGTTTGCTTACATCGACAGGAAGAAAAAACTTCCTGTAACCACATTGCTGCGTGCTATCGGCTATGAGAGCGATAAAGATATTCTTGAAATTTTTAACCTTGCCGACGAAATTAAAGTCTCGAAAACAGGCTTGAAAAAAGTAGTCGGGCGCAGGCTCGCTGCCCGTGTCCTTAAATCCTGGGTCGAAGACTTTGTCGACGAAGATACCGGCGAGGTCGTTTCAATCGAACGTAATGAAGTAATCATCGACCGCGAAACTCTCATCGAAGACAAACATATCGATGAAATTATCGATTCAGGCGTACAAACCATTTTACTTCATAAAGAAGACCAGAATCAGCAGGATTTTGCAATCATTTACAATACTCTTCAAAAAGACCCGTGCAACTCGGAAAAAGAAGCAGTATTACACATATACCGGCAGCTCCGTAACGCAGAGCCGCCCGACGAAGCAACAGCGCGCGACGTAATCGACAAACTGTTCTTCTCCGATAAACGCTACGATTTAGGCGATGTCGGGCGCTACCGGATCAACAAAAAATTAGGGCTTAATATTGACATGAGTATTAAAGTCCTTACCAAAGAAGATATTATTGAAATTATAAAGTACCTGATCCAGTTGGTTAACTCAAGGACCGATGTCGACGACATCGACCACCTGAGCAACCGCAGGGTCCGTACAGTCGGCGAACAAATGTTTAACCAGTTCGGCGTCGGCCTGGCCCGTATGGCAAGGACGATCCGTGAAAGGATGAACGTCAGGGACAATGAGGTGTTTACTCCCATTGACCTGATCAATTCAAAAACCCTTTCTTCGGTTATCAATTCGTTTTTCGGCACCAACGCCCTGTCGCAGTTTATGGATCAAACCAACCCATTGGCCGAGTTGACCCATAAACGCCGTATGTCGGCTTTGGGCCCCGGCGGTTTGTCACGCGAAAGGGCAGGTTTTGAAGTCCGCGACGTACACTATACTCACTACGGCAGGCTTTGCCCGATTGAAACCCCTGAAGGGCCAAATATCGGGCTGATTTCTTCTCTTTGTGTTTTTGCTAAAACTACTGAGTTAGGGTTTATTTCTACTCCCTACCGGAAAGTTGAAAACGGGAAGGTCGACCTTACTGAAGAAGGTATCGTTTACCTAACTGCCGAAGAAGAAGAAGGCAAAATTATCGCACAGGCTAATGCCCAGATCGATGCTGAAGGAAATTTCAAAAACGCAAAGGTTAAGGCAAGGTTAGACGGCGATTATCCTGTGGTTGAAAAAGAAGAAGTAAACCTTATGGATGTCGGCCCAAACCAGATTGCTTCGGTAGCTGCTTCGTTGATTTCGTTCCTCGAACACGACGATGCGAACCGTGCATTAATGGGCTCGAACATGATGCGCCAGGCTGTCCCGCTTTTGCGGCCCGAAGCCCCGATTGTTGGTACCGGCCTCGAAGGGCGTATCGCCAGCGATTCACGTATCCATATTAAAGCCGAAACCGACGGTGTTGTCGAATATGTCGATGCAAACCAGATTATCGTCCGTTACGATATGACCGACGAAGACCGGTTTGTCAGCTTCGACCCGGAAGTTGTTACATACAACATCCCGAAATATAAAAAGACCAACCAGGGGACAACTGTCGACCTGAAGCCGATAGTTACCAAAGGGCAACGTATTAAAGCCGGACAGGTTATGACCGATGGCTATGCAACCCAAAAAGGCGAACTGGCGCTGGGACGTAACCTGATGGTAGCTTTTATGCCCTGGCAGGGTTACAACTACGAAGATGCTATCGTCATTTCTGAAAAGATTGTCCGCGAAGACATTTTCACTTCGATCCATGTCGACGAGTACAGCCTCGAAGTCCGCGATACCAAACGCGGCGTCGAAGAATTTACTTCCGACATCCCGAATGTCAGCGAAGAAGCTACCCGCAACCTTGACGAAAACGGGTTGATCAGGATTGGCGCCAACGTAAAACCCGGCGATATCCTGATCGGGAAAATTACGCCAAAAGGCGAATCCGACCCGTCGCCTGAAGAAAAACTGCTCCGGGCTATTTTCGGCGATAAGGCAGGCGATGTTAAAGACGCTTCTTTAAAAGCTTCGCCATCATTGTCGGGTGTTGTAATCGACAAGAAACTTTTCTCGCGTGTAGTCAAAGAGAAAAAAGGGAAAATGTCGAGCAAACCGCTGGTCGACCAGATAGAAGAAAAATTTGAACGCGAAGTTGCATCGTTAAGGGCAATTCTCGAAGATAAACTTTTTGCATTAGTCAACGGGAAAACCTCGCAAGGTGTAAAAGATTATTATGGCACCGAAGTGATCGGCAAAGGAGTAAAATTCACCCTGAAACAACTTCAGGAAATGGATTACCTGACGGTCAACCCTTCGAAATGGACAACCGACAAGAGTAAAAACGACGCCATTTTCAGGTTAGTCAACAATTACATTAATAAATACAAGGAAGCCGAAGCTGTATCGAGGCGCGAACGTTTTAACGTGACTATTGGCGACGAACTTCCTGCAGGGATTATCCAGTTGGCTAAAGTATATATTGCCAAAAAACGCAAATTGCAGATTGGCGATAAAATGGCCGGCCGGCATGGGAACAAAGGGATCGTATCGTGGGTGGTACGCGCCGAAGACATGCCTTTCCTTGCCGACGGGACTCCGGTCGATATCGTATTGAACCCGCTGGGTGTTCCTTCAAGGATGAACCTCGGGCAGATTTACGAAACCGTATTAGGCTGGGCAGGCAAAGAATTGGGGCTTACTTTTGGCACCCCGATTTTCGACGGAGCATCGCTCGAACAGATTACTGAATATACCGAAAAAGCAGGCGTCCCACGCTACGGGAAAACCGTCCTTCATGACGGCGAAACCGGCCAGCCATTCGACCAGCCCGCTACGGTCGGCATTATTTATATGATGAAATTAGGGCACATGGTCGAAGACAAGATGCATGCCCGCTCAATAGGCCCTTATTCGCTCATTACGCAGCAGCCCCTTGGCGGGAAAGCCCAGTTCGGCGGGCAGCGTTTTGGAGAAATGGAAGTCTGGGCACTCGAAGCATTCGGTGCTTCGCATATTCTGCAGGAAATCCTTACCATAAAATCAGATGATGTTATGGGCCGGGCAAAAGCTTACGAATCAATTGTTAAAGGTGAATCGATGCCGCAACCGGGCATCCCTGAATCGCTGAACGTTTTGTTGCACGAACTCCGCGGCCTCGGCCTGAGCGTGAGGATGGAGTAACCGTCCAACAATTTCGTTTATAGTCTGATTCTGTTTTTTTAAGAAATTTAATTCGCTTGTTTTATGCCATTTAGAAAAGATAATAAAGTAAAGAGCAGTTTTGCCAAAATCTCGATTAGCCTTTCGTCGCCGGAAGAAATACTTGAACACTCATTTGGCGAGGTATTAAAACCCGAAACGATCAACTACAGGACTTACAAGCCTGAACGCGACGGTTTATTCTGCGAAAGGATTTTCGGGCCTGTAAAAGATTACGAATGCCATTGCGGGAAATACAAACGGATCCGTTATAAGGGAATCGTTTGCGACCGCTGCGGCGTCGAAGTAACCGAAAAAAAGGTAAGGCGCGAACGGATGGGGCATATCTCGCTGGTTGTCCCGGTAGCCCATATTTGGTATTTCAGGTCGTTGCCCAATAAAATCGGGTACCTGCTTGGCCTGCCAACCAAAAAAATGGATTCGATCATTTATTACGAACGTTATGTCGTAATAAATCCGGGAGTTAAAGCCATCGAAGGGGTAAAAGAACTCGACTTCCTGACCGAAGAAGAATACCTCGATATTATCGATACTTTGCCGAAGGAAAACCAGTTCCTCGACGACGAAGACCCGAATAAATTTGTGGCTAAAATGGGCGCCGAAGCGTTGTATGAAATCCTGATGAAAATCGATCTGGATGATTTGTCGTATACCCTTCGCCATAAAGCCAATACCGAAACCTCGCAGCAACGTAAAAACGAAGCGTTAAAACGGTTGCAGGTTGTCGAAGCTTTCAGGGCAAGCAAAAACATCAACCGCCCTGAGTGGATGATTGTCAAAGTTGTGCCGGTAATCCCTCCCGACCTGAGGCCTTTGGTCCCGTTGGATGGCGGCCGTTTCGCCACTTCCGACCTGAACGACCTCTACCGCAGGGTTATCATCAGGAACAACCGCCTGAAAAGGCTTATTGAAATCAAAGCTCCTGAGGTTATCCTTCGGAATGAAAAACGTATGCTTCAGGAAGCTGTCGATTCATTATTCGACAATTCACGGAAAGTAAATGCCGTAAAAACCGAAAACAACCGGGCTTTAAAATCGCTTTCCGACAGTTTGAAAGGGAAACAAGGACGTTTCCGCCAGAACCTGTTGGGTAAACGTGTCGATTATTCTGCCCGTTCGGTTATCGTGGTTGGGCCAAAACTCCAACTCCACGAATGCGGCTTGCCAAAAGATATGGCTGCTGAACTTTACAAACCTTTTGTCATCAGGAAACTGATTGAACGCGGGATTGTAAAAACAGTAAAATCAGCCAAAAAAATTGTCGACCGGAAAGACCCGGTCGTATGGGAAATCCTTGAAAATGTATTAAAAGGGCATCCCGTATTATTAAACCGTGCACCTACTTTGCACCGGCTTTCAATTCAGGCATTCCAGCCGGTTTTGATCGAAGGGAAAGCAATCCAGTTGCACCCGCTGGTATGTACCGGGTTCAATGCCGACTTCGACGGCGACCAGATGGCAGTCCACCTCCCGCTTGGGAATGCTGCAATCCTGGAAGCCCAGTTGCTGATGCTTGCATCGCACAACCTGCTGAACCCAGCCAACGGAGCTCCGATTACCGTTCCTTCGCAGGACATGGTTCTCGGGTTGTATTATATGACCAAACCACGCAAGGGCGAGCCCGGAGAAGGAATGACTTTCTATTCTCCCGAAGAAGTAATTATCGCCCACAACGAAGGGAAAGTCAGTATTCATTCCATCATCAAAGTAAAAATTGAAGATGTCGATGAGAATGGCAAGTACTTCATGCATATTATCGAAACAACTGTAGGGCGTGTCCTGTTTAATGAATACGTCCCGCGGCAGGCCGGTTATATCAACCAGTTACTGACTAAAAAATCGTTGAGGAATATTATTTCCGACGTATTTAAAAAGAGCGGGAATGCTACGACAGTCGCTTTCCTCGATGCCATCAAAAACCTCGGTTACAATATGGCATACAGAGGCGGCCTTTCATTCAACCTCGACGATGTTATTGTCCCCAACGATAAAGTTGAAATTGTTACCGGCGGCTACGAAGAAGTAGAAGAGGTCATTTCCAACTACAACATGGGCTTTATTACCAATAACGAACGTTACAACCAGGTTATCGATATTTGGACACATGCCAACTCGAAACTGACCCAGTCGGTAATGAAAACCCTCAGCTCCGACAAACAAGGGTTCAATTCGATTTATATGATGCTCGACTCAGGCGCCCGTGGTTCGAAAGAACAGATACGCCAGCTTTGCGGCATGAGGGGCTTGATGGCTAAACCACAAAAATCGGGTTCCACCGGTTCGCAGATTATCGAAAACCCGATTTTGGCAAACTTCAAAGAAGGGCTGTCAGTACTCGAATACTTTATTTCTACACACGGCGCCCGTAAAGGGTTAGCCGATACGGCGCTGAAAACGGCCGACGCAGGTTACCTTACCCGCCGTCTGGTCGATGTGGCACAAGATGTTATTATTTCGGAAGATGACTGCGGAACGCTTCGCGGGTTGATCGCTTCGGCAATCAAAAGCAACGAAGAAGTTGTGGCTTCATTGTACGACAGGATTTTAGGACGTACTTCAGTACACGACATTTACCACCCGCTGAATGGCGAGTTGATTGTCCGTTCGGGCGACGAAATTGACGAACGCGTAGCTCACGCCATCGAAAATTCGCCTATCGAAAGTGTCGAAATCCGTTCAGTATTGACCTGCGAATCGAAAGTAGGGGTTTGTACAAAATGCTACGGACGTAACCTCGCTACTGCAAATATGGTTCAGAAAGGCGAAGCTGTCGGTGTAATCGCGGCTCAGTCAATCGGCGAGCCAGGAACTCAGCTTACCCTCCGTACTTTCCACGTTGGGGGTATCGCCGGGAACATTTCTGCCCAGTCGATGGTCGAATCGAAATACGACGGGTATGCTGAAATCGAAGAATTGCGTACGGTACCTTATATCGATAAAGACGGGAAAATGGTGGACATCGTAGTCAGCCGGCTTGCCGAATTAAAGATTGTCGATAAAAATACCAATATTCCGTTATCGACCCATTCATTGCCGTATGGTTCGAAATTGTTTATCAAAAACGGCGACGACGTATTTAAAGGAAACCTGATTTGCGAATGGGACCCGTATAACGGCGTAATTATTACCGAATACGATGGTACCGTCGAGTTTGAAAATATGATCGAAGGGATTACTTTCCGTGAAGAATCGGACGAAGTTACCGGTTACAACGAAAAAGTAATCATCGAAACCAGGGATAAAACCAAAAATGCGACATTAAGAATCCTCGATGGCACAGGGATAATGATCCGCTCATACAACCTTCCGGTTGGCGGCCACATGGCTGTCGAAAACAAGGAAAAGGTTAAAGCGGGCCAGGTACTTGTGAAAATACCGAGGGCTGCAGGCAAAGCAGGCGACATCACGGGCGGTCTGCCGCGTGTTACCGAATTGTTCGAAGCCAGGAATCCTTCCAATCCGGCTGTGGTTTCTGAAATCGACGGCGAAGTATCGTTGGGCAAAATCAAACGCGGTAACCGTGAAATTATCGTTACCTCGAAAACCGGCGATGTAAAAAAATACCTCGTACCACTTTCAAAACAGATTTTGGTTCAGGAAAACGACTACATCAGGGCAGGGACACCACTCTCCGACGGCGCAACTACTCCTTCCGACATCCTCGCCATCAAAGGGCCGACGGCTGTCCAGGAATATATTCTGAATGAAGTTCAGGACGTTTACCGGATGCAGGGGGTTAAAATCAACGACAAACATTACGAAGTAATCATCCGCCAGATGATGCGTAAAGTTGAAATTGAAGACCCGGGCGATACCCGGTTCCTTGAAAAACAGGTAGTCGATAAAAACGAATTCCTTCAGGAAAACGACTGGATTTACAACAAAAAGATCGTTACCGAACCAGGCGATTCGCCTGACCTCCGTGCCGGGCAGATTATTTCAGCCCGCCGGCTAAGAGACGATAATTCAGTTCTCCGCCGCAAGGACAAAAAGCTCATCGAAGCCAGGGATGCCATCCCTGCCACATCGAGCCAAATCCTGCAGGGGATTACCCGCGCCGCACTTCAAACCCGTAGCTGGTTGTCGGCTGCATCGTTCCAGGAAACGACAAAAGTTCTGAACGAAGCCGCTATCCAGGGTAAAATGGATTATCTGGATGGGCTGAAAGAAAACGTAATCTGCGGGCACCTGATTCCTGCCGGTACCGGTTTGAAAGAATACAAAAACCTTGTTGTCGGCTCAAAAGCTGAATACGACCAATTGGTCGAAATGAGGGAACCCGAAGAAGTTGAAGACGAATAACAAATTGAATTATGGAAGACAACAGGCCTAATCAGGGGCAGCAAATTAATATTGAACTGAACGAAGAAGTCGCGCAGGGGATT
>Ga0209800_10004349_pt1 | contig 10518 bp, 10 predicted proteins | sample Higcelweek8metaG_FD_187174 | JGI IMG/M metagenome (GOLD analysis project Ga0209800, IMG submission 187174) | Freshwater pond sediment microbial communities from the University of Edinburgh, under environmental carbon perturbations - High... | ecosystem: Environmental > Aquatic > Freshwater >... | reverse complement strand
ATCTTTCCTGGAATACCATCTTGTGCTGTTCAACCAATATTGTTGTTGGTGCTAATACTGCTACCTGATATCCTGCATTGGCAACAGCATATGCCGCACGCATTGCCATTTCCGTCTTTCCAAATCCGACATCACCAACAAGTAATCTGTCCATTGGCTTGTCTTTTTGAAAATCATCAGCCATCTGTTTAGTGGCTAAAAGCTGATCATCTGTATCGGTATATTTAAATTGACTTGCGAATGTCCAAAACCCATCCAATGCTTCCTCGCTATCTATCATCACAGGGGCCTGGGCGGTCTTTCTAAGCGCATAGAGTTGCAAAAGCTCTTTCGCTATCTCTTCCACCTTTTCTTTGGCTCTAAGAGAGATTCGTTTCCAAACACCACTGTTAAGTCCTGTTAGTAAAGGTCGCTTTTTACCAGCGCCAATATATTTGGTAACTTTGTCTGCAGCACTAAGTGGTACATACAATCGATCTAGCCCTGCATATGCAATTTCAATATATTGCCCACCATTTCTTTCCTGGATTCCTCCAAATTTACCAATACCATGATCTTCATGGACAATGAAGTCCCCTGGGATTATTTTCTTTAATATAGCTACCGAACTTGGATCTACATTCCTATCCACCTTTTGATATTTAAACAAATCTACTTCACCCAATACCTCTAAATCAGTTAATACCAATGTTCTTGTAGCACCTAGTACAAAACCTCTACTTAGCTGTTTTTCTAAGCTACCTTGGGTACTGAAAATTTCTTCGATCTGATTTCTCAATGGGTTATTCTCGAACCCTTTGCTGTCTTTAGTCACATACCAAATCTTAAAGCCTCTACTTTTGAAATTCTTTATGATCTCCGTCACTACTTTGGTGTTACTGAAGTTTTCAATTCCGGGTATGGTTCTAATTCCTAAATCTACGCAATCCTCTTGATCCCCAATCCTATGCATTATCTTAATATTTACATCCTCTTCTGCTTCTTCATTACCAAGGAATATATCTACACCATTAGAAAGGAATAGTCTTGTATCCACTGACCTTATCTTCTTCCTAGTATGTATATCCAATATATTTATATTTTCTATCTCCTCCCCACACAAACTAATTCTAACTACATTGTTCATACTGTAAGGCCAGACTATGACGACATCACCAAGGATGGAGATTTCACCTTCATTCCAAACTCGTTCTACTCTCTCATATCCTAAATCTAAAAACTTTTGAACCTCGAACTTCTCATTAAGCTTAATATTCAATATCTTCTCCTGTGCTGATTCCAAATCAGAGAGCAAAAGCCAAACTCTTTTGTTAAGAGCCTTACCCAATATCTCTGCAGTCAGTTCATAGTAGTTGGAATCTATTCCAGACACCTTCTTCTTGGAAAGAATATCATCACCAAACCGCTTGAGATCACCCGAAATTTTATTTAAAAATCCGTCATTCACGTTGCTATTTTATCAATCTTAAGAGAATATGTATAATCAATGGAGTTAAACTTTTTGAATTTGTAATATGTTTCTAGCACATGCCCCGATATCGTTTCTAGGTAATGAATTAATCCAAAAGAAAGGAATTGCTAAATTAAAACAGAATGAGAAGGTTCTGGTTGGAATTGCTGCACTTCTGTTTGGAATAATTCCAGATATTGATATTCTTATTCTCATAGGTTCTGGTTTACCATCATTCATTCATCATACCGTAATGTCACATACACCACTATTCTATATAGGTGTTTGGCTACTTCTGAAATTAATATATTGGCTTGTTGGGCGATGGTTTAGTAAGCCTGTTGAGAAATTTCTTAATCCCGAATTTGTTAAGGTATTGCTAAACACATTCCTAATTGCAACTCTCATACACTTGATCATGGACATATTTGCAGAGGATATCATGTTGCTCTATCCATTCACTACACAAAATTTCACAATCTTTAAATATGCATTCGAGCCAAATTTGTTTGGGGGATATTTCTTAGGCATAACGTTTGCAATTGAAATATTGATGGTTGGGATATTTTTTGTATCTCTCTTAAACAGGTTTATTAAGAAATCCACAGTCCATACTGTCCTAAATGTTCTCTTTGTTCTTCCTGGAATACTTCTCATTGGATTTGGTACGTATGCGCATTTTAATACGTACAACAGAAGCATATTTAGAGATATTAATGGGAAGGTTAATGTAGATATTGATACCGATGGAGTGTTTGATGGGTATGATATGGATATAGACAATGATGGGAAGGATAATATATTGGATATTGATTTAAAGAATCTTGTTCCTCAAATTAAAACAATTTTGAACAGTGGGAAATGGACTGCCGATTCAGGATCAACAAAGTTAGTAGACAAGTTTAAATATGGATATGGTGGAACGACTTCTATTCGCCTTATTTACCAAGCATATTCAAATATTCACTCCCCTATATCTCCTGTTATTAAAGATATGTTGTTAAAGGATAACAGTATTGAGGGATATTCAGGAGAATATGACTCACAAACCGCTTTCTACAAATATTTTAATTCCAGAAAGATGCTCAAGACTTTTAATCCTGATACAGTGTTACCCCAGGGAGCTATGTTCTTTGTGTTAGATGAACAAGATACTGTGTTAAATATTGGAATAGCGCTAGAGAGCAACAATGTAGGGACAGTATTACCATATGACAAGAATCTTAAAACCCATACATTGCAGGAGGTTACAAACTACTACGGAGATAGGGTCAAATTGATGATTACAGAATAATATCAGAGAGAATACCTTTGATTGCTTCTTCGACTGTCTCCTCTAATGTAGCCTGCTCTTCTTTGGAATATTTCATCAAGACGTAATCTAAACCAGGAATGTTTTTGTTCGATCTATTCTCTATTCCTATTCTAACTCGTTTGAAATCTTTAATTCCGAGATGCTCTTCAACACTTATTACTCCATTATGCCCGATTGGAGATTTCCCTTTTTGAATCTTAAATTCTCCAAGCTGAATATCTAAATCATCATGTACAAGAATCAAATCATTTGAAGGTTCGATATCAAACTTTTTTATGATTTTCTCTACAGCTTCTCCCGAAAGATTCATGAATGTCGAAGGTTTCTGAAGAATTGCCACTATCTTAGACCCACTCTTTATGAATGCGATATCTGATAGGAATGTATCTTCTGTTTTCCAATCCGTTGGATACAAGGTATTTTGATACATGAACTTCTCTCTTAAAGCATCTAGAAAGACAAAACCCGCATTATGTGGGGTATTTACATACTCTTTACCTGGGTTACCTAAACCTACTATTAATTTCATAGTACATTCTCTAATATCTGCTCCTGTTTTACAAACATTTTTTCAGTGTTCTTAGTTTCTTCTGTTAACTCAACCTCATGGTCATACCCTATGAGGTGCAAAATTCCATGGATTATTAATCTCAAAACTTCTTCTTTAAAGTCTATTTCTGGGCGTGTAGATTTAATGTATTCAGGGCAAATGTAGATTTCACCCAAAAGTTCTGTCGCATCAATGTTAAAAGATAACACGTCTGTAACATCATTTATGTTTCTATACTGGGTATTGAGTTCCCTGATGAATGTTGGGGTAACAAATATTATGCTCACATTTTGGATATTGTGATCAACAAACTGCCCTTCTATCTTTGGTAAATATTCATCTATGGATATATCTAAAATTTCCTTGTTGAAAATCTCCAGATTCATTATTTCAATAGCTCTGAAACTATGTTCTTTACAGTATTGCCATCTGTTAGAGACCCTATCTCTGCCATTACAGCACCCATAAGTCTTCCCATATCTCGCATTTCTGTGATCCCTAATTCTGTAATTTTGTTTTTTACAACAACTCTAACCTCATCTTCTGTAAGCAACTGTGGGAGATATTTGTTGAGGATTTCTAATTGAGTTTTTTCCTTTGCTAAAAGGTCTTCTCTTCCCATCTTAGTATATTGGTCTATGGAATCGGTTATTTTTCTCGTTTCTTTTCTTAATATCTTTTCGACTTCAACATCTTCTAATTCTTTGCCTGTTTCAATTTCAACATTTTTAATAGCTGCTAAAGCCATTTTAAGGATGTTTGATTCATCAACTCTTCCTTCTTTGGAAGCGGTAAACATATCTTTACGGATATTTTCTGATATGGACATATGTTGTAAGAGTTAATTTAACTGCTTATTTAGCTCTTCTAGCTGCAGCTCTTCTTCTTCTCTTCATTTTGGCCCATTCCCTTCTCTTCTCGATCATGAGTGTTCCAGGGATGATTCTAAAAGCCTTAGCTCTGTAAGTTTCTAAAATCTTTTCTCTTAATACTTCTCTGTGAAGTCTCTTAAGAGCACTATCTATATTTTCGTTGGAATGTACTATGACTGACATTTGAACTCCTTTTATTTAATATATATCTATGCTCGGTGATTATATCATACCTTTTTATCTTTTTACCACCTTTTTTTCAAAATTCTTTTTTCGTCTTTCCGCTGATAAATCATTTACAGAAATTCGAGTTTTTTTTGCAAGGGTAAGAAGGCTCGAAAATATTCTAAGTACCCTAACATAGTTTAATCCTATTGCAATGAAAACGAAGCCTAGTATTACTTTAGACCATACAGAATCAAATATCCCCGTTACTGGAGCCTCTATTACACAGTCTGCGGTTACATTTGCATTCGCAATTATATTCTCTCCTGTGGCTGGGTATGCTGTTACCGTATTTGTATATGTCCCAAATGTATCCTTAGGTACAGTTACTAAATATGTAAATACTTTGGATTGGTTTGCTGCGAATACCTTATCAGTAGTAGATAACGTCCAGGTTATATCTCCATCAGCATATACCCCACTATTCGATATCCCACTGATATATGTTTGTAAGACTTTAGTGTCCAAAGAATCTACTATCTTCGTTATAGTTCCCTCTCCAGCTCCGGTATTTTTTACTGTTATGGTGTATGCTAATTGTGATGTTGGGCTTGCAGTGTTCTCATCTATACATTTTTCAACAACACCCTTTGTTACAGACCAATCAGGATTAAGAACTTGCTGTTGGACTACAAACGATGTATTAAGGGCACAGTTGGTACTCGCCGCACCTTTGGTATCTTTCCAATCCATAGCTAAGGTATATGATCCTGGTGCTAGACATTTCGTAGCACTGCTGAGGGTTTCAGATATTGTTGTGGTGGTTCCTACATTGCTCTTTGTAAATCCTGTTCTGCTTACATTATTTAATTTTACTGATATTGATGCTTGGTCTATACCATCCGAATCTGTTGCAGTCGCTGAATAGGCAATAGCTGCACAATATGCGTAAGAGCCTGTTGGTTTTGCTACCCATGCTCCTGAATCACATACATTAGTTGAATCAGATTGTACTGTAAATGTAGTACTCAATGCACAGTTATTGCTTGAAGCCCCGAGTTTGTCTTTCCAACTCATAGCTAATGTATATGAACCAGGTGCCAAGCAATCAGTACTACTACTTAGTGTTTCCGTTATTGTTGTCGAAGTTCCACTTGTAGTTTTACTCACATTAGTTCTTGCAACGTTATTTAACTTTACTACAATTGAAGATTCATCAATTCCATCACTATCTGTTCCCTTGGCAGTATATTTGATGGCTGTACAATGGGCATATGTACCCGAAGGTTTTGTGATCCATGAACCGGTATCACAGACATTTACAGGCTCTGGTTCAGGCTCCTCCTCACAATCGATCGTATATGTATACAAATTACTACAGCCTGAACACCTTGCGGTACATGAGGCAGTGCTATTGGTTCCAGTACATTTCGGGGTACATGTTGGGCTATCATCATTACACCCATTGTTACTGTTGCTATTACAGCTACAGGTTCCATCTCCATTGCAGTATGCTACTGCAGGCCACTGACATACGTTAGAACACTGAGAGCCTACATTACAGTCAACTCCGCCTACGGGATCATCATCCTCGGGGGCAGCGTGATAACAATTAGTACAAGCACTGGCATCACTATCTCCACATTTTTTGTTAATTGTTACTCCATCCCCACATTTAACAGAACACGAACAGAGGTTTCCTCCCGAGCAATATAATCCACCTGTTGAGCAAGCCCAACCAGCGGCCTTCTGGGGATCTGTCAAATTAGGGCACGAAACACCGCTTGAGCTCCCACAACAAGCCCAACAACTTCCATTGTTAGATTGTCCAGCATCACTATCTGTAGGAGCTACAGTATCATCCTGATTTACCCTCCAGAGTAAATATCCACCACTACCTGCTAGTAAAAGCATAAATATGGCTATTATCCCTATCTTCCCTCTTTTGGTTAAATGTATTTTTACACCCATTATTTAAATCTTCTTTCGAATCTATTTCTTTTGTCCTCTTCCCTCTTTTTCCTTCTTTCCTCATTAGCAATTGTAACTCTTTTTTCTATCCTTCCTCCAAATGTACTAAGCGCATAACTGAACTTAGAGAATTGGGTCGTTACTATACCTAAGAATACAAAACCTGTTCCCAGATATATTTTACCCATAACCCCATCGAATATTCCTGTATCTGGAACAACTACAGCATCCTCTGCGATTGTAAATGATGCAGATTCCGCACATGAATCGCTCGCTCCTGGAAGTGTTACCGAAAGAACGTATGTTCCTTCAGCTATTACTGGTTGCCCTCCAAAGAGTGCAATTGTCACTATCTGCTGTTTGGCCGAATCATTGGAAAGAGTAAAGCAGCTAGCTCCCGTTAGATTCCCACATTGAGTAAGTGTTGTGCCATTTAGCTTTATTACAATACCTGTTGTTGTAGTACTAGTACTGTTTGAATTCGTTATGGTTATTGGTGATATGGTTGCAACAGAATTCGGTTTGTATGATCCGCTTGGTTTGTTACTCCATACCATAGCCTTACATGCACAATCAGATGCACATGTAGTTGAATTTTCTGTTGGAGCAGTACAAATACTGTCCCCACATACTGCACAGTCGCCTGGACATAAAGCTAATGTCTCTGTTGGAGAAGTACATACCTTATCACCGCATACTGCACAATCGCCCGGGCATGAGGCTAGTGTTTCAGATCCAGTACATAGCTTATCTCCACATTTCGTACAATCAGATGGGCAGGAAGTTGCAGTTTCATCGGAATCACATGTTGCATCTCCGCAAGAATGAGTACACGTAACAGTATATGGACATACCTGTTGAACTCCATTGATTTTTCCACAGCCTGCTCTTGAATCACTCGGCGTTCCTGCCACACATGGCCCGGTACATTTTACACTACAATTTGCTGCTAACCCTGGGACTTCAGCCAAAGTATCATCCTGATTAACTCTCCAAAGCAAATATCCACCAGTACCACCTAATACCAATACAAGAAGGATTATTATTACTATCTTATTTTTCTGAGACAGATTTATTTTCATATATCACAATTATCTAAACATATCCTTAATATTTTGAATATTTAGGACATCTTTTATCATAATAAATATAACAAGAATCATAAGAAAAATAAAACTTCCATTTATTATAAGTGTCTTTATTTTTTCATTAAGATTCTTTCTTAAAATACTCTCTATAAGAAGTATAACCACCCTACCCCCATCTAAAGCAGGTATAGGAAGGAGATTCATGATTGCTAGGGATAGTGAAAGATCTCCCATTACGCTTAGGAAAGTCACAAATCCTAGGTTCTTAAAGTAATCAATTAGGAAATATATTCCAACTGGTCCGGATACCGAATTTGAAATCTCGGAATAGTCTCCCGTGGTTTTAGCTTCGCCAAACATGCTTCCAAACTTAATACCTATTAATCTTACAGTATTAATTAAATGGGAGAATCCTGCTGTAACTTTGTTATCCTCATACGATATGATTACAAAATAGTTGGTTGGAAGTGCGATCCCTATTGTCCCCTTGTCTGATACCTGTACAGAATATGTCTTACACTCCTCCGTACAAATATTCATCTCAACAACTTCATTCCTATGTGCTTTTAACGTTTCGCCTACCTGATTTGAAAGAAGTATCTCTTGCCCAGCAATACTTTTAATTGTCCCTTCGCTTGGGATTTGTGCAATTTCTGCATTTCCTCCTTGTATAACCTCAGTATACTTAACGTCCTCGGCTACTTCTTTAACAATCTTCGCTCCAACAGGTTTGAAACCTTCAAATGACCAATCCAAGGTCATCTTCCATCCATTACTTCCAAGGATTATGAAGTACATTGTAATGGCAAACAGGATATTCATAGTAACACCTGCAAGCATTACAAATATCTGTGCTAATCTAGATTTGTTATGTAGATTTCCATCATCATCTTTGAGCTTTTCTTTTGTTTCCTTTTTCTCAGGATCTCCATCCCCCAATATTTTTACAAAACCACCTAAAGGTAAAAGTCGGATATTGTATTCTGTACCTTTGAATTTCTTTGAAAGTAGTTTTGGTCCAAAGCCTAAAGAGAATTCAAATACGGTAGCCTTAATAAGCTTAGCTGCTAAGAAATGTCCTAATTCGTGAACGAATGTAAGAACACCAATAACCAATATGAACAAGAGTATATTTACTAGAATGGACAGCATGTGAGTCTATACTAAATTATATAGTTAACAATTCTTTTTCCTTTGCTTCTCTGATTTCTTCAATCTTTTGATTGGTTTCCTTTGTTACCTTCTCTATATCTTCTCTAGTCCTGTCCGCTTCATCCTCTGAAAGACCATTCTTCTGAAGTTCATCTATCTCTTGCATATATTTCTGTCTTACTTGTCTTACTGCAATTCTTCCATCTTCTACTCTTTCTTTCATTATCTTTACATATTCTTTTCTTCGCTCTTCTGTAAGGTCTGGGATTTTAACTATAACTCGGTCTCCTTCAATCATTGGAGAAAGCCCCATGTTAGCAATATTTATTGCCTTTGAGATATTTTCAATGATACTTTTGTCCCATGGTTGGATAGAGAGTGTCTTTGCGTCAATCGCAGAGATGGATGCATAGTTCTTTATGGGTGCCATTGTCTCATATGCATTTACCATTACTTCTTCTACTAGTTCTGGGGTTGCTCTTCCTGTTCTAATCTGTGTTAAGTCCTCATGTACGTGATCTATACACTTTTGAATATCTGCTTTAAATATATCTATATCCATTTTGTTAACATACCTAATATTATCACCCTATTGTACAACAAAAAGGGGGAGTTTTTAACTCCCCCTTCCACATACAAAATCTAATGAACTATTTGGTTCCAAATTCCCAGAAAAGTATTCTAGTAATCTGTATTGGTTCGCCCATCTTCTGAGTAATCTCATCTAAAAGATTATTCATTGTCTTGGATTCATCCTTAAACCACTTCTGCTCTAGGAGACATTTCTCTGCAAAATATTTAGAGAATTTTCCTTCAATTATCTTCTCCATGATGTTTGCTGGTTTGCCTTCGCTCTCAGCTTCTTTAGTAAAGATAACTTTCATTCTTTCAACATCTTCTGCACTTACACCATCTTTAGAAACATAGAGAGGCTTCATTGCAGCTACTTGTAATGCTACTTCATGAGCAAAAGCTCTAAAATCATCATTGGTTGCAACAAAGTCTGTCTTACATTTTACTTCTACAATTGCAGCGAGCTTGTGATCCATTCCGTGTAAGTAAGTTTCAACAACTCCCTCACCCTTTTCAATTGTCTCATCTGCTGTTGGTTCGTTCCAACCTCTTTCATTGATCAATGCTACTGTTGCTTCGAAATCTTTTCCCGCTTCTTCAAAGGCTATTTTACATAGTCCAATCTTTGCACCTGTAAGGTTATGGAGTCTTCCAATTACATCACTTCTTTCATTGATATATGCTGTTGCTTTTGCCATATCGCCATCAGAAGCTACCAAAGCTTCTTTACAAAGTCCCATTCCAGCTGATGTTTTAGCTCTTAATGTTTTAATATCATCTATAGATATTCCCATTGCAGTATTTGTTAAAAAGTTATTTAAGTGATTTCAATATATCGATTGCTGCTTTCTCCCCTACACCTTTGATTTCCATTAGGTCTTCTTTGGTCTTACCTGAGAGATCACTTACACTCTTGATTCCACTGTCTGCTAAAGATTTGACTACTCTTGCTGAGAGTCCTAGATCTTCAACGCTCTTAGAATCAACAACTTTCTTTGCTGCTTCTGCTGCTGCGATTTCACCACTGATATCTTTTTTAACAACTCTTACAACAGTTCCTTTAGTTTCAGCAATCTTTCCTTCTCTCAATGCTTTCATTCTTTCTCTGTCTTCTTCTGCCATCTTTGCTTCTCTTTCCTTAGATTCTGCATATTGCTTTGCTAACATTTCTAATGTTGCTTTTTGACTGTTTCTCAATGCAATGATTCCTTGTGATTTCTTAGATTCACCTAATACTGCACCCAATACTCCCATTAACAATGAGATGCTCTTTAGAGAGTCATCATTTGCTGGGATTGGGTAATCTACTAGATCTGGATTACAGTTGGTATCTATTAACGCGATGATTGGAATATGTGCAATCTTTGCTTCTTTGATAGCTA
>Ga0209800_10004348_pt1 | contig 10523 bp, 5 predicted proteins | sample Higcelweek8metaG_FD_187174 | JGI IMG/M metagenome (GOLD analysis project Ga0209800, IMG submission 187174) | Freshwater pond sediment microbial communities from the University of Edinburgh, under environmental carbon perturbations - High... | ecosystem: Environmental > Aquatic > Freshwater >... | reverse complement strand
CATTCTTATTCTTAACCTTAACCTTAACCTTAACCTTAACCTTAACCTTAACCTTAACCTCAACCTCAACCTCAACCTCAACCTCAACCTCAACCCCAACCCCAACCTCAACCTCAACCCCAACCCTGGCTTCATAAATGGCTGACAATTCAGAAGAAAAAACCGAAGAGCCCTCAGAGAAGAAACGTCACGACGCGAGGGAAAAAGGCAATGTCACAAAAAGCCAGGAGATAAATTCTGTTGTTGTGCTTCTCACAGGCATTCTGCTTTTAAAAGCCATGGGACCATGGATTGTCGAAGAGATGCAGGAGTGTGTTGTTGCTTTTATAAGCTTATGCAGTGACACATCCATGAGTGAAGAACGTTTTTTTAAAATTCTCTACATGGCGATGATTATAACAGCAAAGGTAACGCTGCCTGTAGCCGGAGGAATTCTTATTCTGGGGGTGATCGCAAACATCGCGCAGATTGGTTTTCTTTTTACATTTCAGCCTCTTATTCCAAAATTGGAAAAAATCGATCCGATCAAAGGTTTCGGCCGCCTGTTCTCAATGCGCTCGGTTGTCGAGACATTGAAAAACATTCTCAAGCTATCAATAATCGGAATCGTGGCATACGTAACTCTCAAGGGAGAGTTTGATAAAATGCTTGTACTTTCAGATGCCTCAGTAGGAACTATCTGGTTTTTTACAGTCGGTACTGCGTTCAAGATCATTCTGCGGATTGCGCTGGTTCTTGTCATAATTGCGATTATCGATTTTGCATATCAGCGTTACGATAACACAAAACAGATGAAAATGACCAAGCAGGAAGTCAAAGAGGAGCACAAATCCATGGATGGAGATCCTCAGGTAAAGGCCAGAATCAGGCAGCTTCAAAGAGAGATGTCGCGACGCAGGATGATGGAAGAGGTGCCCAAAGCTACAGTGGTTGTCACAAACCCGACACATCTTGCGATTGCGCTCCGCTATGAACCTTCCGAGAGTGATGCTCCGATTGTAGTAGCCAAAGGGAAGATGCTTGTTGCCCAGAGAATTAAAGAGCTTGCATATAAGAATAACATTCCGGTTGTGGAAGACAAACCGCTTGCCCGCGCGATGTACGACAAAGTGGAAATCGGCAACAGGATCCCGATGGAATTTTTCACCGCGGTCGCGGAGATTCTGGCTTACGTGTTCAAGCTCAAGAACAGGAAGATGGCTTAGCCCGACTACTTATTGTAATTTTTTTTAATATTCTGCCAGGTTTATTATTATATGCAGATTAGTTTGCATGTAATAATCAGGAAAACACCAGTACATTGATTGTTCCGCTATTCATAAATTTCTGTCATTCAGAGTGTTTTCTGTCAGAAAACACTTTTAAAAAAGACAGACTGTTTTCCATTCGATTATTAATTTTCAAGGTGTATATTGATATTAATTGTAAATGATTATTGATATTTTAGTCAAAGCATTGTACACGGAAAACTAATTGGTCAAACAATATATAAAGGAGAATTATATGATTAGTAAAGTTGTGTCTGCAATACTGATACTAATTTCATCTGCATTTTCTATCGGATATCAACACGGTATATTTAGAAGTCAATCTACACAGGGAGCAACATGGCTTGGGACAGCGGCTATTACAGAAGAAAAAATGAATGTCACAATTTATCGCAATTATCTTGATGTCGAACTGGACTGGGTATTTAAAGCAGATGGAACAGCAGCTCCTGCAGAATATGGTGATGCACTGGAAATTGTTGGAAACATTAATCTTGTTCAGGGGTCAGTGGTTGTTGGAATGTTAGTCTGGTATAAAGATAAAGTATTGAAAGCAAAACTGAAGCGAAAGGCTGATGCCCGCAAAGACTATGAAGAGGTTGTTGACAGAAATGCTATTGTTCCACCGCGTCCACGTGATCCGGTTATGCTGGAATATCTGGGAAGGGATAATTACGATATTTCCATATTTCCATTAAAATTTCAGGGTACCCGTCATCTTCGTATGCGTTATCTTGTTCCGACAACTGTTATGAACGGAGAAATCACAGCTGTTTTTCCACATGCATTCACCAGTACCGGTATTGTTACAGTTAAAAAAAGTGCTGAGGTATATGAATGCTTAATTAATTCAAATAATCAAAATTCTGAAATCTTTACCGATTCGATAACTTTAACTAATGTACAGGCATATTATTCTCAATTTAGTCCATCTTCCATATCTGCAAAGATTATTAAAGATACACTGGCTGCGGCGAAAACATCTATTCTTGTATGCAATACAAATAGTTCGTTTTTACCAGGAGAATTTGCTTGTGTCGATAATTTTGCTGTAAACCGGATTCTTGATTCTGTAAAGACATATTTTTCCAGATTGGATGCAAATAATGTTTCAGGCAAAGTAGCTGTTTATGCAAGTATCGGTAATGGAGCAGTATCATGCAGTACTGGAGTGGAAATTAGTGTGGCAAGTGTTGCAAATATTAACAGCAATGTAATCTGGGTAAAGCCACTTTTTGTTTACAGTAAAACTTCGGTAAAACACGAAATCAGGTGGCAGGCATATTTTAATGGAGAACTCATATTTAAAGAAATAGAACTTCCTGATTATGTTGAATCAACAAATTCGCAATTGGAATCCAGACTTATAGCAGGTTCAAACAAAATTATTTCACTGGAAAAGTCATTACCTTCATCTATGGCTGCCACATTCGGATTTATTGATACTGCGTTTGCATTGTTAGCTCTTGAAGAAGATTCCATTCCTTGTCATCTGAAGAATTTTTATAAGAATTCAGGAGTCTCTTTACTAAACGAAGAAGATATTTTTGCAGATAGTGCAGATGCCGTTTTAATGCCAGCAACAAATCTCTTTCAGCAGCAGCAGCAAATGTTAGCCTGTCTGCCCAACAAAAAAGCAGAATTATTAAAAAATCTTTTTGCATTCTTCAATTGCTTTGTTATGAATAATAAGCTTGTTATCCAGTTTGATTACAGCAAGTACGACGGACACACCCCGTTTGAAGCGGCAATATATTCACAAAACGGCAGATGCATTGTAAAGTGGAACAGCAGGTCAATAGGGAACAGGAGCTCAATCGAGTGGTCTCCAAAGGAGCATGGTGTCGCGCCAGGTGCCTATATTGTAAAAGTAAAGATGGGAAATGCGCAGCAGGCAAAGGCTGTGAGCCTGTTCTGATCAGTATTCAAAAAATGTAAATATTTCACACATCTGCAACAGATGTTTTTCCGCCTGCGGCGTGTGGTGCGGTTCATGGTACTGCACTACACGCATTTATTTCCGGCCTGAATGAAAATACAAGTGCCAAAGCGTCAATGTACAATTGAAAAGATGTTCAAATAATCTGAATTATTGAAACTTATTTACAATATAAGAATTTTAGTAATCTCGCTGATTGTGTTCCTGTAACTTATTCTGCCATGAATTTTTTCCGGTTTTCATCACCACAGACTTGACTTTAATTCAGTTATATTTATTTTCTATATGTTTGATTTTCTAAAAATAAAATTGTCGTTTTACTGAATAAAACCCATTGGACAGATTATCATGAATGTGAGTCTCACTTATCCGGGTAGGGCTGTATTAAATAAGGAATATTTAAGTATTTTGTCACATGCTGTCACAAGTATTACATTGCAGCCTCTGAAAATGACACTTATCGAGGTTGAAGACACTTTGTTTCATCTGGACAGTGCGGTAATGCTTCCATCGAACCCCAGGGGAACAAGTTCAAATCAGGGCTCAGGCGGCAGTGCAGAACAGAAAGCTGTATCAGGTCTTGCAATACTGGCACTTCTGTTCAGGGAACTTGAGCTTTATCCTGACAGAAAATTCATTATTGCCGCGCACACGGATACTTCCGGTGATGATGCGCTGAATTTTAAATTGTCTGAACTCAGGGCAAAAAATGTGTTGCATTTACTTGATGGCAACAATAGTGAATGGGCTGAAATTTCAGCAGATCGCCACCGGATAGAGGACTATCAGCAGATAATGCAGTTTTTTGCCCTGAAAAAAGGCTGGACCTGTGATCCTGTTGATATTGACAATAAATGGGGTGACAAAACAGAAAAAGCGACAAAGGAATTTCTTGACAATACAATGGGTGCAGCGGCAGACGATACGCTCCTTAAAATAAAAAATGATCCTAAAAAAAAGTGGCCGCAGGAACTATGGCTGAAAGTATTCGACCTTTACATGGAAGAGCTTGACAATGAGCTTCAGGAAACCTCGGACAGGCGTATTAAACGTCAACAGACGGTTTCGTCACGATTCGCAGATCCATCCAGGCCTTATCTTGCCTGCGGAGAGTCTTATCCGATAGACGGAAAAGAAAAAGACAATTACCGTTCGCAGACCAACAGGCGTGTTGAATTTCTGATGTTTGACGGAAAAGATGTTCCAACGTTCAATTGCCCTGCGGATACTGTAAAAAAACATGACATCGCAAATTGTCCTGTATGGAATAAATGGTATATAAAGCCTGAATACATTGATCCGCAGGACATTAATGCGGTAATGTACTATCTGCGGTTTGTTTATTACGACCGCATTAAGAAGGATCTCTCGATTGTTCCTGACGGGCTTGTATTTCAGGCTTATGAATACAATGCGTCAATACTGAAGACATTTACCGGGTTCAATAACGATACTTATGCTGTCAAGGTAAGATTTAAAAACAAAATCAAGGATCCTGTACGGACGAAATTCTATTTTGAGTTTACAACTAATAATAAATGGATATATACGAAGGATGCCTCTGCAGCTCCCATTATTGTAACTAAGACAGATGCCGAGATGGCTTTACTTACCCCGGATGAGCAGTGGAAACACCAGACGCTTCCAAAACGGTGGTGCAGTCATGAATACTGGACGCGTTTTGAGGGAATTGACGGCGGCGTTGTCACCTTTGCTGATGTAAAGCAGAATTCAGACAGTCGCGCACTTGGCAGAGAGGTGTTTGCTCCGGCGGCTCTGCGGCCTGCCGTCTTCGGCATGCCCGATCTCAAGCCGTTTGGCGATGATGTGCTTGCGCAAAGTAAACCGCTTGTCTTTTCTCTTGACGACTGCATTCTGACTGACAGTGCCTTCAATCCGATGGCTGTTGTTGCGGATGATGCCGCTTTGCTTGACAGAGAATTCTCAGTTATAAATCCGATTACCGGAAGCCATGAATACCTGACAACTGGAGGCTTATCATCCAATCATATTCCATTCAGGTATTATTCAGACAGAATACTCAGGGCAATTGTTTACAAAAACAGAATGCACTGCATTTTTCAGGATCATGTGAATAAAGACGATTTTGCCGGACAGCGTGCAGTGGTTTTCAATCACCTCTCAAACTCCGTCATGATAACAGGTTTTCAGCAGAGGCATTATCGCGAAGGTAACAATATCGGAAACTTTGATGCATACCTTTTTCGTAATATCGATTTTGTAAACAATGAATCGGTTTCATACATCATAAACTATTTCAGGTGGCATCTTGAAGATGCGACAAGCGCAAATCCCAGCCCTCAGGCCTGGATCAATGAAACCTGCAAAAATATTGTTGATGAGTGGAACGATGCTGCAATCGGTCAGCTTCCTGCACTCACAGGAGCAGACGGGGATAAAAAGTACCGGATATTTATAAGGTATTTTCTGCAGAATGTTCCAAAGCCGTTTCAGCATACACTTGTAAAGGTGCATCCGGCAGGGACAGATGGACGCAGTTTTATGGGTATGACAGAGTCTGAAATACGTGCAGATGAGAACAGGCGTAATCCGTCATCAAAGGAATTTGTAGCCGCTCATGAATTCGGGCATGCATCCAGTCTTGATGACAACTATCATGAAAAGTGGGAAAACTGCTGTTACTCGCAGCGCGGATTTGTCGATTTCAAACCTGGGGCGCCTTTTGATTATGATGATGAAGCGATGATGAATGAAGGAAAAGTGATAAGATCCCGCGACTACTGGCAGTTTGCAGAATGGATGTATGTGGAATTTGCTACGCCAAAAGCTATTAAGTTCCGGGTGAACAGAAAAGGTGTTCCTGATTATGAACTTCCATATAATGCTGCAAACACAGGTGATCAGCGCATAACAGGCAATGAATCAAGGTCATATTATAACTATCCTGACAAACTTGACAGATTGAAAAATAACAGCAGATCCGGAAAAGGTAAATTTGACTCTCATGTATATCCTCTTGGTAAAGACCCATATAGTGAAGGTAAGCTTGCGTCCACAGAAAAATTTACAGGTCTTGCGGTTTTAACTGTAAATCTGCGTTTTCAATTCTGGGATTCTGCTGATTATGAAGATATATCAGATTATCTCTCTTCTATTGAGCTGTCAATTAACGAGAACCTGCTGAATTCACTGAAACTGAAAATTACAGGCAATGCGCCGCCATATACAAATATATGTATTAAAATTCAGCCGCGTTATCTTGTAAATAATTATACTGAAGACTATAAGATATTGAACGAAGACCTGAATACGAAAGCGAATTACGATACCAGGGTAGCAGAGATTGCCGCCAAACCTGAAGCTGTTACTCATTACACAATAAATGTGACTGCTCCATTGTTCGGAACTGTTTTTTCAAATACAGAATGGACAGATGCAAATACACTTGAACTTGTCAAAGGAGATAGAAACAGGTTCTGGAGGTACTTTTGCCAGATGCTCGGACTTGCATACGGAGAGAAACCAACTGCAACAAATTTTGAATTATCCGGTCTGATTCCGGGTGGAACAATACAATCGTATTGAATTATTATTATCTGTATTTATAGTAAGTAAACGGTTGCTGTAATTGAATTGTAAAGGATGACAAAAAATAATGGACTTCTACTCAAGCTGGCTGTTGATTGGCAAGGAAAATAAAAAAATTAGAGATGAAATTACTGAAGTGTCAATACAGTATGATAAACATGAAAAGGCAAATCAGAAAAAATCTGAAGGTGTAATTGTTACCGATGCAATACCTCAGAATATATGCATTTTCGGAAACTCTGCAAGGAATGGAAATTTATACACTGAGCTGCCGCCTGAGTTTCCTGAAAAATGGGAATATGAACATACCGCAGTTTCAGGTGTAAATCAGATCATTCCTTTTGAAAATAAGTATGTATTGAAACGCAATGGCGAATGGGCTATTTTTGATGCAGAAAAAAAAGAGATTTTAAAATCAGGGGCGTTGCGCAGAAACAGTGCACTGTTCGCGTCAGATTCAAACAGTTTCTCATTTATTCATAGTACACTTGAAGAGTATGACAGAAGTGGAAAACTGAAAAACAGGATTCATATTCCGATTTCTGAATCACTTGGTTTTTTTGATGCTGTTCGTACAGGGGATAACATAATTGTCTGCGGATATCTTGGTTATCCCAAAATTCCAGCTGGAGGCAAACCGCTTGTATTCATACAGTCAATCAGGGATTCATATCTGTCTGCATCAGATGAAGACTCCATGGTCAGGGATATTGAAAATAAAAAAATCTGTGCTTTTTATGAAAGTATGCACATTCTGCCAGTAATCACTATGAGTTCAATATACCTGTGCTTCTCTGGAGGGGTCATAGTCTTTGATCATGATGCAAATGTAAAAAAAATCATTAAAAGCGCTTATAGACCGTTTTTATTATCTGCTGACAGAACGGGAAAACTGTTCATGCTTGCATACAGGGAGGAGCATCTGTGTCTTGTCGGGTTTACAGATGATGGTGATCTTATTTTCTGTACAGAGCTTCCGCCATATGTCGGCAATACTGATTTCCCTCCACTCGTAATGGAAAACAATACTGTTATTGTTGTGTCAAAAGATGCCTGTGTGGCATTTTCTGAAGATGGGACAGTAAAATGGGAGCATTTTTTTGTACCCTCCGCTTACCCGGTATTTCCTGTAATTTACAAAAACATACTTGTTGCAGGCAAAGGGCAGTGTCTTGACATAATATCAGACAGCGGGGTGCTTATGTCAAGAAATATGGATTTCACTGATCCGTTTGCATCTCCGGTTTTTATTAACGGTAAACATGTTGCAGCTGCAGCAGAAAGCGGCTTGTATGTGTTTACAAAAAAATAAAAGGTATTATAACAGTATCTTTTCTGCTGTGATTTCAACCCTATTTTCAGGGGTTTTTGTGATGTCATCTGCCTTGAATTCAGAAAATGCCGTTTTCAACATCTCATTTGATCAGATAACAGCTTATCGGTACAATGCTGATTTCAAAGGAGAACTGGTATGGGAAAAAAGTCCTTCAACTGCCAATACTCCGGTAAATCTCATATGTATTGACAAAACAATCATTGTTGAATCTGGTGGTGTAATTGCCGCACTGAACAGCACAAATGGTGAAATTATCTGGAAAAAGAAGATTCAGTCTGAGAGGCCGCTTTCAATGGTTCCCTGTTCAATGGGTATTTTTACAATTATCAATGATGGTTCAACATCTGCTGAAGTACCGTATTGTAACGCAATTATAATTAATCCGCTTTCCGGTGATACTTTACCAGTTATATTTGCAGTTCCAGGCAGATGTTATTCTATGTCAATATGCTTTGGCTGTGAAATCGATAACGGTCTTCTGATAGGGGTGGAAGCGCAGGTTGGAATGGAATCAGCTATGTCAAATACAGAACTGTTTTTCATTGATTATTCAAAAGTCAGGAACAGTATGAATAATGCAGCCGATATCTGGTATTCATACTCGGTACATCCAGGGGTAATGTCTGTAAATAATGAAAAGAATTATTTTGTAAATATATCCCGTGACATGATTACATTGCTTCCGCTTAATACAGCTTCACATATTGCGAAACAGATTACTATGAATAATTGCCAATCTGTAATATGTGATTCAAGCGGAAACCTTATTGTTTTGCGTGAAGTATTCAAAGAGGAAGAAGAAGAAAAACTTAAAGAGCTCAGAATAAAGAATTCCTATCCACCAGATTACAATATTACAAAAGAGATAATAAGGCTTGAAAAGAAGGCCAGTACCGTGATTGAGATGTATTCATCGGATCTGAAACTGATAGACAAAAAAAAGGTTAATATACCCAAAGGAAACAGCAATCAATTGCTCCGGATATCGGACAAGGAATACTGCCTGTGTCTGAATGACAGAATCATGATGATGAATGGCCTGAAATGTGAAAAAACAATCTCACTGCCTGGTAAATATTCTATTTCACAAACGGTAATCCTGAAAGATAACTCGTTTCTTGTCGCATCGGGCCGCGATCTTTATCACATATCAACAACAGGCAAAATCACCGGTAAATTTACATATACAGAACCGTTCACAGGGAGACCTGTTGTCAGTGAAGATGGAACGGTTTATAGCGTTACTGCAAATAAGGTAGTCAGGATCAGATAAAATTGTCAGTTGCACAGATAAGCCTGAGACTGTGCGGAATCTGTCAAATCTGAGTTCCCGAATGCTGTCCATCACTCATAAACACATTTTTCAAGCTGCCAATAACCTATATTAGGCGTATAATATAAAAGATAAAACTTTCTGTACACAGGGCTCGGGGAATATGAAATTCGAAGACTATAACATTTCAAAAGATATACGTGCAAATTTAGCACAGGCAGGTTTTGTAAAACCTACAGATATCCAGTTCAAATCAATCCCTTCGATCATGAAAGGGGAGGATGTGCTTGCTATTGCCCAGACCGGCACAGGCAAGACCGCGGCATTTGCAATCCCTCTTATAGACCGCCTGCACAGCTCAAAGTTCAGCAGACGATCTCCCGGTATTGCCTGCCTTGTTATGGTGCCTACACGTGAACTCGCGCGTCAGATTGGTGAAGTTTTCAACATGATCGCCAAACACACCCGCACTTCAGTGTTTTGTCTTTATGGCGGTGTTGAGCAGGATGCCCAGATAAAAAAGCTTCAGGATGGAATTGATATACTTATTGCCACGCCGGGCCGGATGTTCGATCTGATTCATCAGGGATTTATTTCTCTAAGCGGTGTAGAAGTGCTTGTCCTTGACGAAGCAGATCACATGCTTGACCTTGGCTTTATTGATGATATAAAATATGTAAAGAAAATGCTTGTCAAGAGACATCAGACGCTTTTCTTCTCGGCGACAATCAATAAAGAGATAAAAAAGCTCGCCTTTTCCATGGTGAAAAGCAACGCGATAAGAATCCAGATCTCTCCTGATGATCCGGTTGCCAAAAATGTTTCTCATTATGTAATGTTTGTCGAGATGGATGATAAGCGGTTCTTTCTTGAAAGATTTATAAATGATAATCCCAAGAGTAAAATACTGATTTTTGTACGCACGCGTGTCCGCGCGCAGAGAGTTGTTGATGCGCTTAAAAGAGTCAATATTGATTCCTTGTCAATTCATGGTGAAAAGGATCAGGCAGAGCGCAATACAATTCTTGCTGATTTCAAGACCGGAAAATGTCGTTTACTTGTGGCAACAGATCTGACCGCGCGCGGCATTGATATTCCTGATGTCAATTTTGTAATAAATTACGATCTGCCCGAGGT
>Ga0209800_10004347_pt1 | contig 10525 bp, 7 predicted proteins | sample Higcelweek8metaG_FD_187174 | JGI IMG/M metagenome (GOLD analysis project Ga0209800, IMG submission 187174) | Freshwater pond sediment microbial communities from the University of Edinburgh, under environmental carbon perturbations - High... | ecosystem: Environmental > Aquatic > Freshwater >... | reverse complement strand
AATGTCTCAATCTCATTGAGCCAGTTGGACATTAACGATGCAGGAATTATGAGAAGGCTTGCCTTTCTGATACCATCTTTTTTCAAAGTGCTCAGAAATGCCAGCACCTGGATGGTTTTACCAAGCCCCATATCGTCAGCAAGACATGCCCCGAATCCCATAGAGCCCATGAAACTGAGCCAGTTCAACCCCTTCTGCTGATACTCCCTAAGAGTTGCCTTAAAACCCTTTGCAGGTCTGATATCGGCGATCTTATGCGGAGATCTCATCTTTTCAACCACAGATTCCAGCCACTGGCCGCTTGATACAGCGATATCAGAACTGTCAATATCAGCAGGAAGCATCTTTTCAGGATTGAGTTGAAGGCGCATGGCATCTCTCAAGGTCAGCCCATCCTCCTCCATATTTCTGACAGCATCGTATGCATCAATGATCTGTTTGAGCTTTTTATGATCCACAGCCACCCATCTGTTCTTGATGAAGGCCAGCCCCTCGGACTCCTGAAGTATCTCTCTTGCCTGCTCTTCAGAGATCTCCATATCACCGAGAAGTATCGCAGGATGAAAGTCCATGATGGCATCAAGCCCTGCAAGAGAGGGTTTTCTGTCTCCCATGCTGATATTGAGCTTAGCTCCTGAAGAGCGCTGTCTCCACCAGTCAGGAATCCGGCAGAGCACTCCTGTTGACTCATAAAGAGGAATCTCTCTTAGAAAATCAAATGCCTCATCAGCACTCCAGTGAACAGGACGAAAGAGATCTCCTGTCTGAATCAGCTCATTGATCAGCTCACTCTTCTGAGCAGTTCTATAGACTTTAGAGAGCAGTTCAACATATCTGGCATCGTCAAACTCATGCACGGCATTTTTGAGGGTACGGTGCATGGGCTTTCCATCAGCACCCATGCCAGTGGCATAGGTTGCCATGAATGCAAATGGCCATTGAGGATGCCGACTCTCCACAAGATGAAAAAAGACCTGGCCTGCAAGATGGATATCTGGATTCAAAGAGGCAAAGAGAGACTCCACACTGCTGTCATGTTTCTGAATCAGTAGAGAAAAGGAGCAGAGCAGCTCTTCCCATAGATCAGAGAGAAAATCTCTGTTCACATACTCTGCTCCGACCATGATCGGGAGAGTCTCAACAAATCTGTCCAGCTCAATGTCAGAGATATCCACCCTGATTTTATGGCGCAGACTTTCAAGATCCGGCTCCCTGCTCAGCTTCTCAACAAACAGTTTTGAAAAGCTTATAAAGTAGTTGATTGAAGCAGAGAGGGTTGTATCGGTACTATGAAAACCAAGATAGAAGAGCCATGTTGAGAGATTTTCCTCATATGAGCTAAACAGCCTGTTTTGAATCTCTATTGTCTTTTCAGAGAGTTTATCATCAGATGGAACCCACTCCTGCATAAGAGAGGCGTCTGGCAGAACAGATACAGTTAACTGGTTATTCATATATACATCTCTTTTCTATACCCTGTTATAACCTACATGGCAGATAGTGCCTGCCACAACTAAGCATGAAAGTCTCCATGATGACAACCATTTAAAGAGATTTTCATATAACGGCCATGCCCTGACAGGCACAACGAAGCATGAAAGTTGTAGAGACGCAAGATCTTGCGTCTCTACGGGGTACCCACCAGTTTGTATCCCTAGACTTTCATATAAAATAAGGTGCTGAGTTGGTTCTAACTTAGGCATCTTTTACCTTATCGAATCTGTCTGAAATAAGAATCATGCCATAAGGTGCATTTCAGCCTTGATGCAATTTTTTTTCGGGGATTATAATCTACTCTACAGATATTTAAAGAAAATTATTTATGACTCTTTCAAATTCTCAGACTGGGCGTGATTCATTCATATTGATATGAGCCATTATCTATTGAATGTGTTGGATAATAATGAACCTTAGTATCTTGTTGGATCTGGCAAGATTAAACATAATATAAAACGAATAAAATCTTGACATTTTGATATATGAGTATAAAAAGGAAAAGATAGCATGTTTTAAATAATTTAACCCTATTTAAAACAAACAATATAACTGTATAAAGTACTTTAAAAAAAGGAGCCGCTAATGGTTAAAAGTTTCATTTCAAACAAAGTTTTAAGATTAACTTTCCGTATTTTGATTTTTTCTATGCTTGCATGCTCTTTTACAGTTTTATCTTATGCATTCAATGTCACCTATTCTGGAGTGCACTATAGATATTATACAGACTCCACTTCAAACCATGTCAGAGTCTTTTTTGGAATAGAAAATGATGGCTCCATAACTCCAGAGAGTATCTCCTGGACAGTCACATCCCCAGATTTTGAAGTAGAGACTTACAGTCCATCAGGAGATTGCCAGACATACAGTATTACTGGTAGCTATGATGAGCTCCAAGGATTTCAATTCTCCCCCATTACGTTGGATGACTGTTATATGAGATCCAAAATCAGCAATGATCCTGGAACTGACGCCAGCTACACTTTAACTATAACTCAGCAGGATGGAGAGGGAGAACCTCAAGAGGTTATAATTGATAATCTTGTGCTGAATCCCAAACGAGATCCAGCCACTGGAGAGCCTCTTGTTCCCTCTATAGTAGATATAAACACTTTAGAATTCAGTATCCAAACCATCAATGAAGAGGATGTGCTTCGCATGGACTGGGAACTACCCTCTGGAATGGGTGATAATATCTTGCAGTTAAATCTCGTAGGCAACCCGAATTCGAGCCAAGCTATCAATTTAACACTGCCTAACACTATGACTTATGCGCTCATCCCATTCAGTATCATTCAGCAGTTTCAAGGTATGAATAGCGCTACCATAAGCTTCAGAACACAGACCACTGATGGCAAAGTCCGATCATATTCAGATTCAGTTACAGTTAACTTTGCAGATATTATTGCACCTGGTTTAGAGCCTTCAGTTCTGGCATCCTACCCTTTTTCAGGCACAGGATTCTTCAGTTTTAACGACAATGTTCTCAACCAGCATGCTACTCGATCATCAGAAATTCAGGGGACAATCTCTCTTGTTGGCAAAGAGGTACAATTCGCAGAGACGTGCTGGATAGTGGATACATCCATTGGGAATGGGGCAATGAGTTTTACTCTAAAAGATAGCAACAGCGGCACATGCTACTCTCCATATATTGACAGTACACTTATCTATTTAAGCTCAAGCAGTTGCTGGGGGAATGCCTGCCCTGAAGATCCTACCCGTCCAGGAGCAACCGGAAGCCAATCTTTAAATATGTTTATAAATCTCTCTGATCTTACAGGTGTCATGGCACTGCAAGGCTATAACCAGGATAGCACTATTAACAAGGGCATAAATTTTGTAGGAAATATAGTGCTTGATCTGGCTCAATAGCAGTTCCCCTTCTTATATCTGGTTTTAACTATCATTATTAATCTGAGGATAAAAACAGTTGACAAAGATCAATTAGTTGTTTATTGGAATCCACAATAATATCATCAGGAAGATGATGGCCAGAGGGTAATGGCCAGACAAATGGCGCATGGGGAAAGATGGCTCGCTGGGGTGTATGATAAGATCTCCTTATAAGATGCTCTTCAGCTCTTTTGCATTATAAAACCATGCCCACCGTTCACTATGGACGGAAATAAGATATAAAAAAACAATTCAAGCCACGAAGGCAATAGACAGATGGCAAATCTGTTATGCTTTTGTGGCTTTTTTATTTTGCCAGCAAGATTTGATTCACATAACACATTAAAATTATTAATATAATGCCCTTGAAATCCAGATTATTGCAAGAGTACCAGGATTACTGTGAAGGGTTCAAAGTCTTAAAAGGAAAGGTTTGCATGATACAGTTACTCTCAATGGGTTCCATATCAAAGATGATAGATTGGATGGATAAAGGTGGGGTGCTCATGGTTCCCATTCTACTATGTTCTGTTATAGGTTTTGCCATTTTTCTTGAGCGTCTGATATTTTTTGCAAGGATGAAAAGCAGAGGAAACGGCCTTGCTGCAACTGTCGCCACTCTGCTCAAAGAGGGAAGAGATAAAGATGCACTTGAGTCAGCAATAGAGAGCGGCTCTCCAATGGGACGGGTGCTCTCCCAGGCCATTGATGCAAAAGATTGTGATAGAGAGACACTTGAAACAGTTATCATAAATGCCACTGACGAGGAGGTGAGATTGATCTCATCCAACCTCCAGGCGTTGGCAACTATTGGCAACATCGCCCCTCTTCTCGGTCTTCTGGGAACAGTGCTTGGCATGATCAAGGCATTCATGGTTATTCAGGAGATGGGGGGCAAGGTGAATGCCTCTGTGCTTGCAGGAGGGATCTGGGAAGCTATGCTTACAACAGCTTTTGGGCTCTTTGTAGCCTTGCCTGTCATAGCTGCCCACAGCTATCTTTTATCTAGAGTGGACAGATATGAAGCACAGCTTCAAAGCGGAGCAGTCACCTTCATAAAGAGCATTTCAGCCCCTGCATGTAACTCTGATCTTGTGCAAAGGGGGTAATCTATGCTGGTCCACCAGAAACGAAAACCGCGCTATCAGATTGAGATGCCACTCACCTCTTTGATTGATATTGTATTCATGCTTCTGATCTACTTCATGCTGACAGCAAACTTCATAGTTGAAGAGGGGATTGACATCAAACTGCCGCAGGCAGATCAATCTGCTGCCCAGGAGGAGGTTACCAAAGAGATTACTGTTTTTGTCAATAGTGAGGGGAGCACATATATCGGAGGGGAGCTTGTGCCGGAGAGCGAGCTTATGGCAACCCTACAGGAGATGATAGGCTCTCAGCCGGACAGGCTTGTTATTATCAAGGCTGACAGAACAGTTGTGCTCAACAGCGCAGTCAGGGTTATGGATATTGCAAAGTCTGCTGGCGCAGGAAGGCTCTGTATTGCAACGGAAAAAGAGTGATACTGATTGCAACGGGAAAAGAGTACTACCGTATTGTAATGAAATAATGATAACCATCTCCCTTGTGGTTCATATCTAAAAGTAACAGATAAAAGGAGTTCTGGCTGTGGAATACACATTGGAACAGCGGACAAAGATGCCAAATATGGGGCTAATGTTAACCATCTCCCTTGTGGTTCATATTTTCATCTTCATGCACATCTCAGAGCTGCATAGATTTAAACCTGAATTTGAGAAACCGGAGCCTCCCATAAAAATTGAGGTTACCCTTAAAGAGATTCCAAAGCCTCTTCCAATGGCAGAACCTGACCATGCTGCTCCAGTAGCACCGCCAGTAACAGAAGATCTGAAAATACCTCAAATACCTCAACCAGAGCCCCCTCTTCCTGAACCTGTAAAGATAGCTGAGCCTGTTGTAAAAAAAATTGAGCCAGTAAAGGAGACCCCTAAAAAGAGAGTAAAGCCAGTCAGAAAAAAGGTTATTGTTGAGCAGAAAAAGAAGCCGCCAAAGCCTGAAGTGGTTCGGGAAGTGGTTGAAGAGCCAGCAGTCACAGCGAAGCCAACAGTGGTAGAACAGAGAGTTGCTGCTCCGATGCAGATCACTCCAATAAACGCCACTCCATCTGCAGAAGCTGCTCCACAGAGGAGAGTTTTGCCTTCAGCTCAGCCATCTCAATCAGATGAGATCTCTGCAAAGGCGTACTTCAATGCAATGAGGCTTATGATTGAGAAGAATAAACGTTATCCGCAGATGGCCAGAAGAAGAAATCAGGAGGGGAGTGTCCGAGTCCGGTTTCTTATTGATAAGAGCGGTAATGTCAACTTGCTTGAAATTGTAAAAAAGTCAGACTATGCCTCGCTTGATCAGGCGGCACTGGAGGCTGTAAGAAGAGCAGCACCATTTTCAAAACCACCTGCATCTATCTCCAGAGAGGCTTTGAAACTGGAACTTACCATAAATTTCAAACTAATTTAACTGAACAGAGGAGAAAAGAACTATGTGTAACTGTAATATCATGGAGAAGAGTGTCATGGAAGCAGATGATTTCAAAAGATGTGTGGAGTTCCACGGCCACATCTGCCCAGGCCTTTCAATTGGCTACAGAGCGGCTCTGGAAGGTATGAAAAAACTGAACGAGGAGCGCTCGCCTGATGAGGAGATTGTTGCAATCGTTGAGACTGACGCATGCTCTGCTGATGCGGTTCAGGTTCTTACAGGGTGCACCTTTGGCAAAGGCAATTTCATCTATAAAGATCATGGAAAGATGGCTCTTACACTCTTCAGCCGGAATTCCGGTAAAGGGGTTCGGGTATCTGCACGCTCCAACTCCATGGCTCCTGACGAAACCCACTTTGCTCTGATACAGAAGATCAGATCAGACGAGGCAACAGATGAGGAGAGAGCGCAATTCAATGAGCTGCATCTGGCAAAAAGCCGCCAGATTCTGGAGAGCCCTGCAGACCATCTCTTCAACATAAAGAGTGTTCAGATGGAGCTGCCCCCAAAGGCTAAAATAGAGCCTTCTGAGCTATGTTCAATCTGTGGAGAGGCAGTAATGAGAACAAAACTTGAAGTTGTGGATAACAAGAAGGTGTGCCGTGGATGCCTGTAATCAAAAGCTCTTATTTCCAACAGATAACACACAGCTCTGGGAAGATATCTGGCTTTCTGCAATCAAGCCCGGTGAGCAAAAAAGTGAGAAACAGGATGGTGACGACCCTGTCAGAAGATGGGACAGAATGGCAAGCGGTTTTGCAAAGAGAAGCTCAACAGAGGAGGCTGTGAAACGAAACGGGAAGATCCTCTCCATGCTCAAGGAGGCTGGTGCACTGAAACAGGGGGCAACAGTTCTGGATATCGGTTCAGGGCCTGGCAACTGGGCAATACCAATGGCAGAGGCAGGTGCGGTTGTAACCGCACTTGAACCATCAGGAGAGATGATCAAGGAGCTTAAGAGGCGTGCAGAGGAGAAGGGGGTAAGCCATCTGATCAATATTGATCAGAGAACATGGCAGCAGGTTGATATAAAAGAGGATGCTCCTGAAGCTAATAGCGCTGGAAGTGGCACTTTTGAAGGTAAATTTGATCTGGTCTTTGCATCCATGACTCCTGGCATCTCAAATCCTGAAACATTACAAAAAGCAATGCGAGCCTCTAAAGGGTTCTGTTACCTGAGCAGCTTTTCAGGTGGAGGGTGGCGTAACGCCTATAAAGAGATCTGGAAGGAACTCTTTGGCCAGGAGATCTCATCTCATGCCGGTGATTTTATCTACCCTTTCAACTACATCTATTCACTTGGATACCGCCCTCATATCGAGTTCAACTTCTGGGAACATGAGCGTGAGGAGAGTATTGAAGATGCTCTTGAAACCATTCTCTTTTTTGTCCACGGCAACTCTGACGTCTCACCTGAAATAAAGGAGAAGCTCACATCATATCTTGAAAAGCGGTCAGATAATGGAATCTTCAGGTATCAACATAAGATCTGTCAGGGCGTTATGCTGTGGCAGGTATAGGCGGCAGACAGACAGTGGCCGATGTAGGCAGACAGGCGGAAGCTGTGCCTATCTATTGCTGCTGCCCTGATGGTAGAGGTTAACCAGATGGCCATTATTAAGAAACAACTGATGAAAAGAGTGGAGGAAAGAGAGTGAGACTTACAGCTATAGTTATAACAGGGCTCTTCTGCCTTATGGTTACAGCCATCTCAGGAGCTCAGGAAGAGACAACCAGCCTTGATGATATTGATGTGACGATAGAGAAGCTCATCACCCCGACCAAACAGACCAACGAGACAGTCTATACAGGAAGCGAGATCACTGAAAAGGGTATGGAGCTTCAGGGAAATCAGGGTGAGACAAGCATTTATGAGATTATGGACATCCTTCCAGGGATCAATGTGGAGACTCCTGACCCTTACGGGCTTGCGGCGGAGCAGCGCAGTGTGAGGGTTCGCGGTGTAAGAGGTTATCTTGGCTCAATGACTGTTGAGGGTGTGCCAAACTGGGGAGGCAACCCCATGGGGCCGCGCGAATATATCTATGACACTGAGAACTTTGACGGTATCTCTGTCTATAAAGGTGCTGTGCCAGGGGATTTCGGGACAGGAGTGGGAGCCAGAGGAGGGGCAATTGAACTCTCTCCTGAGTGGCCTGATGAGGAGGATTTCGGCATAAGTTTCAGTCAGGGGATCGGAACAGACTCCTACAGCAGAACCTTTTTCAAGGTGGACTCTGCAAAAATTCCCGATATCAACACAGGCGTTTCAATGTCCTACTCATATACAGATGCGGATAAGTGGAAAGGGCCAGGAGATCTTGGCCCAAGAAACAACTTCAATATGATGTTCAGCCAGCCTGTAGGAGAGAAGGAGAGCATCAAGGTGTGGGTCAACTACAACGACCTATCCCAGAACCTCTACAGAAGCCTCTCATATGCAGAGACACAGGATCTGAGTGCCAACTATAATAAGGATTTCAACAGTGAGTTGACAGGAACAAAGAGCGAGGATATCTACTATTATGATTACAACAGAGGTGACTACAGGAATGTTGATCTTATGTCTGTAATCCCGGTCTCTTTAAACGACTCCCTGAGCCTCTCCTTCAAACCCTACTATTCAATGGAAGATACTGAAATTCTTGGAGGGGTTACAACTCAGGGAGGTCTGATTCAGAAGAGAACCAGGGACACTGAGAGATATGGCCTGATAACTCAACTGGATCAGGATCTGATGAACTCCGACTCATCATCTCTTATGGCATCGCTTGGATATGCGTTTGAATCCAATGACATGGTGATCAAAACTCAGAATTTCGATCCTGTCACATTTGCCAGTAAAGGGTATGGCATGTACACTGAAAATGACGGGGATGGGGTTGTACACAGTCCGTTTCTAAAGGTTGCTGGCAATATCGATAAATTTGACTGGCAGACAGGTCTTAAATATTTCTACTACAAAGATCCTGCAAGCCAGGGTTATACATCATCAGCCCCTGATTACACACTTGTCAGGGCAAGCGATCTTGACCGTGAAGAGAAAGAGTACGATGAACTCCTTCCAACTTTGGGAGTTGGGTATAACCTCTCTGACGCTCTTAACCTCTATACAAGTTATGGAAGAAATTTCATAAGACCCTACTCCTATGTTCCCATCATCACCATTTATAATACAAACAGAAGCACATTTCAGACAGCAGGGGTAACGTTGAATGATATGTTCAATGGCTATAATATGGAGATCTCAGACAATTTCGAGGCTGGAGTCCGGTTCAGAAACGAGATTTTTGAAGTGAGCCCCGCTCTGTTCTACTCAACACACGACAATCTTCTGACCACTGTATATGATCCAAGAGTAAATTTAAGTTATCAGCAGAACGTAGGAGAGGCAACAGGCTATGGCGTTGATCTTGAAACAAACCTTTTTCTCACATCTGATATCACCCTCTTTTTCAACCCCACCTACACAAATATGACATATGACGGGAATCTCACCTATCAGGGTCAGACATTCAACTCAGACGGTAATCAGGTGGTTGACACACCGGAGTGGATGTTCAAGACAGGTCTGATTTATAAAACAGGGCCATTTGAGATAGTGCCCATGTTGAAATATCTGGGCGAACGTTATGGAGATGTTGAGCATACTGAGGAGATTGACTCTTTTATCACAGCTGATCTGAACCTTAAATACTCACGGAAGATGAAGTCATTGAAGGATACCACAATGAATCTCTCGCTGCAGTTACAGAATCTGTTTGATGAAGAGTATGTTGCATCCATCAGCGCAAGCGATGACTCCCGGGCAGGAAGCACAGGCTACTATGTTGGTGCACCTTTCACCACAATGCTCTCTGTATCTTTTGAATATTGATTCATGCCCCCTATTTTTTTTCAGACTCCTGCTCTTCCCGCCTTTTTGAGTCAATGTGGCGGGAAGAGCAGTAGATTAATCTCTTTTTTTGATCTGAAAAGTTTTTCGATCTGAACTATCTGTTGATCTGAACTATCTGTTGATCATACTTTTTAAGGAGTAATAAATGAGCTGTTATCCTGGTAGCTCCGTCAGTGCCACTCAGAGATATCACGAGAGTATAAAACGCAAGCGGCTTATCTTCTCTGCCCTTGTAACTGTTATCTGCCTGCTGGGTATCTATGCAATTTCCAGAGGATCTTATCAGTTATCTTTGAGCCATCTGCTTGAGGGGCTTATTGGCAATGGAGAGGGAAACTCGCATCTTGTGGTGTGGAATATAAGGATGCCCCGCATCGTTGCAGCTGTTGTGGCCGGGTGGGGCCTATCTCTCTCAGGGCTCATAATTCAGTCGTTGCTGAGAAACCCTCTTGCCTCCTCCACTACTCTAGGAATAAGTCAGGGGGCGGCATTCGGGGCAGTGGCTGGCATTATTCTGTTTGATTTAGGCAGTGTAGATTCTGACAGCATATACTCAGTTTACTCTGTTTCGCTATTTGCATTTTTAGGTGCAAGTGCAGCTACATGGGTAATTCTTCTTCTTGCAAAACTCAGAAAGTTCTCTCCTGAAACCATTATTCTGGCAGGTGTTGCCCTCTCCTCACTTTTTCACTCTGCCACAATGCTTATCCAATATTT
>Ga0209800_10004342_pt1 | contig 10530 bp, 6 predicted proteins | sample Higcelweek8metaG_FD_187174 | JGI IMG/M metagenome (GOLD analysis project Ga0209800, IMG submission 187174) | Freshwater pond sediment microbial communities from the University of Edinburgh, under environmental carbon perturbations - High... | ecosystem: Environmental > Aquatic > Freshwater >... | reverse complement strand
TCAAGGAAACGCCACGCGAACATGATAAGGGTTGCAACTATCATAAACAGCAGAACGTGTCCTTTGAACTGTACGAGCAGGGGAGAGACAATCTCTTTTAACCATGAGGAGATTCCGATATCAGGATTGGCAAAAATCGCAGGAAACGCCAGTATACATCCAAGAAAAATTATAAGGTTCCAGGAAACCCCTTTCTGAATGTCATCAGGTTCAAGCACTTTTACAGCGAAAAAAAGAAAAAATGAAGCCAGACAGACAGTTACATTGCTGATACCATGCAGCTTTTCAGTGAGAAACATTAAAAACGTACCTGCAAGAATGATTGCGGAAAGTTTTTCCATGCGTGTCCAGGGGCCAAGATTCTCATATTCTGAGATAAACTCATCGCTGTTTTCAATGTCAAGAGGCTGCGGTTTGAAAAACATGAAAAGGCCACTCACAATACAACCGGTTAATAGAAGCATAGGCAGTAGCATTGCTTTGAGCCAGAGGCCAGATGTACAAAGGTATTTTAACCCTTCGACTTTTGCATACATTCCTATTGAAACCGGGCCCCACAGAGATCCGGTGATCCATCCCGAACCGGGAATCACAGCCATTGTCCAGGCAAGCAGAAGAATAAACGCATTGCCTCTGGATCCGGGTTCAAGCTTAAGTGTGGCTGCGCACCCTGCCGCAATGGGCATTATAATCGATATACGGATAAGAATAGAAGGAGTGACCGCTGAGAGAATCAGTCCGATGACAAGCCATGCAATAGTCAGATTGAGATAGGTCGGTTTAAATGTCTTTATGACAAGAAATGCCAGTCGCCGTCCAAGCCCTGTCTTGGAAAGTACATACCCGAAGGCGGTTGCAGGAATGAGAATCCATGTTGTATCTGATGTAAACCCGGCAAAAACAATCGCTTTATTGACTCCTGCAAGGAGCAGTATCGACATGACAAGGCAGGATGCTACAGAAAAGGGCATTTTGCCTGGTTGAAATATCCATAACCCCAGCCCGATAAGTAGAGCCATCAGGACTTTGTGGCCGCCTGGACTCAGGGTTTGTATCGGAGTGGCAATTGCAAGAAAAATTCCCAGAATTGAACAAATCAGTGCTCCAGTCCATCGACTGCTCATAGCAAAGGCCTTTCTGCAGGAGTATTTCGAAAATGATGCATAGGCCCGGATCATGATTTTATGATTGGTAAACCCCAGGCATATTCAGATAAATATAACCATTTTTTCCACTTTAAGGTATAAATTATCATGATACGGTTAAATACAGGGAAAAGTATGTTGCTTAAAAAAGCAGTTCTGAGACCTGAGTGGAAAATCAACCGGGGAAAAGCATTTGGTTTCAGTCAGATAAATAAACAGATCATTTAAATTTGACAAGTAAATCATCTGCCCTCTGATTTATATAGCACAATTTATTCCATGCCTCTGAACGGACAACCCCTGATACGCAGCATTCGTCAATTGAACCTGTCAACTGAAAATTACCGTCAGCCTCAGCTCCTATCCGCATTGATAATGTATTGACAATAGAGCCGATGCCTGTAATATCACCCCTTATTTTCTCTACAGTTTTTATTCCGTCAATATAGAGTCCGCAGCCGGTGTTTCCCGATCTGTCAATAACTACAGTGACATGATGCCAATTTGTTGAATCTGTAACCCCTGCTTTTGTAGGTGACCACAGATCAAATGCTCCCTCTGTGTCCCATGATGAACCGCCTGTTGCAGTATAGAACTGGAGCTGATCGGCATAACCAAAAGATAAATTCCAGCCGTATTCCTGTGATGGCTGGCCGCCGTTTGTCTTTGCTATTATAGTCTGCAGACCGGTATCAGCGCGTCTGACCCATGCGCTTATTGTAAAACTGCTGTTTTTGGGATTGAGGATATTTCCCATATCAAAATATGAGCCGGTACTGTCGATGAAGGTCTGCCCATACCCGATAAGGCACTCAGACCGTCTGATATTGCCGTTTCTTTTTCCATTATAACTGTTGGCTGTAGCATCGTGTATTGTGTCTGTGCTTTCTCCAAAATGCCATACAGCAAGAAAGCCTTCTGTGTTGTCAAACACTGATTTCACTTTTGAAACAGCTGCACTCTGAGAATTACCCCAGTACATATTTATGGTGTTGGTGCTGTCAGCGCCTTTTATAGTGTCAACCTTCACCCATATTTCAGCTTTTCTGTTCAATAGATCCCATCGCTCGATTTCGCAGGGTAATACAGTGTTGTACTTATTTGTAAACAAAATGTCGGAACCGTCTGCTGTAGCCCGGCTGAAATCGAAATTACCTGAATTCAATCTGACAAGCACAGGAAACCGGTAAACATCCTTATCAATATCTGCGCCGGATTTCGATGTGTTGAGAAATATATAGCAGCTGTATTTCCATTTGCTGTTATTAATTGTCGCGGTATCACCGGAACTTACCTTGATATAACGATTAAGAACAGATGGGTTGACAGTACTGTCTGCTGAATAAACAACTTCCGGAATCGTGCAGGCAGGCACTGAGTCAAGTATGACATATTTACTGTTGCTGCCTATGTGTGCGAAAACAGTTGATCCGGGAATATATACATATCCGGTAGTATCAGAGATGTTTTCAAGAAGAATGACTTTGATTGAACCGGGTTTTCTAAGTGTATCCGAAGTACGGGTGACAGTGTCGTCAGCAATTGTAAATGAATTGACAAACAACCGTGTTCTGTTGTCAATATGAACGCTCTGAATGGTATAATTTCCCTGTGGAACCCGGTTGAAAGAGTAACTGCCGGATATGTCGGTTGTATCTTTCAGGAGTACGGCGGTATCATTGACCGGATCGTAGGTGTCCGGAAGCAGTGTGATCTGTACCCGCGATGACGGTGTGCCGTCGGCTGCAACTACTTTACCTAAAATAAAGCCGTTTTCTGATGTGCTTGTGCCTCCGGCGAGTGAATTATTTCCGCAGTGGATTACTGAGAGCAATCCGCACAGAAACAGTAGTTTTATCAGAATTATTCGCCGCATACTTCACTTCCGGATTCCGGTGGCTTCAGCTCAGATACATTTGTGCTCAGAGGAAAGAGCTGCAGATTCAACTGATATACACAACTGGTCTTATCGTCAAGTTTTACAATCATCTTGATGCGTTCCTTGAAAGCCATCATTTCAGTGACAATCACATCATAACATGATTTTGAAATTCCCATTGTGATTCCTGAGATATTTCTTTCTGATGGAGTAAGTGTTTCATTGGCATTTTTAGCCAGCCTTACCATTTCACTGTTGAAAGAGCGGCGTGCAAGAGCCACCATCGGATCATTACTTATTATAGCCGTTTCAGTCTGCTGATAACTGCCATCTTTTTGTTTTGTGATGAGTTTAAGCCGCAGCAGAAGGTTTATTGCCTTTTTTACCTCACTGATTTTTATCTGTGGATATACAGTTCTGGCTATCAGATCGAAATTATCCTGAAAATTAAAAATACATACAAGTTCCCGGATAACGCTATTGTACCAGACTTCGAAATAGGAGTAATGATCTTTTGTCAGCTGATTTTCATGAACAGAATCCATCATGGAAAGCATCACACTGTAATGTTCCTGTTTTTCAAGTGCTGTTTTTGCCTGATTAAAAAGTACCAGATTTCTAAAAAATACCCCTTCCTTATCACTGAGATTAAGTGCAGGGATAAATTTATCAATCATCTGACGTGTCAGGTTGCGTTTGCCATCAATAACAAGTTTGAGAAAAACAGGTGATTTGATACCGGCTTTTTCCATAAAAAAGCGATAGGAAAAATGCCTTGTGGATTTTTTCTTTTCATTGCGAAAATCTTCAAGATAAACACGGTAATCAATATATCGGAATATTGGCTTCATAAAGTTAATATAGCCGAAAATTTAAAGATTGGCAATGCTGTTTACAAGAAATTGTATCCATTGTGAATACGTTAATAATTTTAAGTAATTGATATATAAGGAAATAAATTCATATTTGATTACATATAAAAAATTTTGGATACAATATAAACTGTTGTTGCAGACCGCCCCGGCTATGTGGGCGTAAAACAACTGACAATTTATCTTTTTATCAATCTGAAATGGCTGCCCATATAATTCAGGACATATCCTCCATTTGAAAATGTGCGGATGTCTATTGAATTCCCGTAACCTGACATTAGCTGCTTACCTGTCAAATTTGTAATCTGCCATTCAGCAATCTGCGGCAGATAAATATTTACAGACGTAATTCCGGGGTGAAATTGTGATAATACAGCTTTTGATATGCATTTTTGGACAGCAGTTATCTGTCCAAGCAGATTAGTGTTTGTAAACTTGACCTGATACGGCCAGTGCTCATCATTGGAATTGTTGTCATCCCAGGCATGTCTCCAGTACTCCTGGGGTGAGCCTGAAACTACAAACCATAATTTTGAACAATTGGCCGGGCAGTTGAATGAAAGCGTCTCTTGCGGATTGTTGCCATTTTGTACATTTGCCGAACCCATTTCACTGTATACTCTTGTACCATCTTTAAGTAAAGCAATAAACCCGTAGCGCCAGCCCCCCTTGCCTGTATTTAGAGCCCTGTAACCACTGGCCCCTATTTTTCCCTGAAAATGAGCTGTCACTTCTGCCGCCTGTGACGGGGCATTGAGTTTAATGCTGTTGTATCCATAATTCTCAATGCATACTGACGGGTCAACGAGCCAGAAATTATCACTTGTAAGGCTCATCTTCACCTGTGCTCTGCGGTCGATATATTTCTCTCCATAGGACTTTATGGCTGGAAGATCCCATGTTGTCAAGCGTGATGCATGTTCGTACATCTGATCATTGAACTGCTCCTGTGTCAGTGAACAGAGCCGTTTATAGGTTTCCACCGGATCTTCCGGAGTGCGGGAGTCTCTCCATAATTTCCCCATGAATGCCCTGTCATTTTTGTATGTCCAGAAATCCGGAAGAAAATAATTTGCATAACGGGGAGTTTCGTGTATGATATTCAGGTGGTTATTTTTAACATATTCGGAAAAATCACCTTCTGTAAACTGCTTTGCCGGATACACTTTAAAAGCCATCCAGTTGGCACACTGTTCCCAGAACCCGTTTCCCCCCGCTGTATTTGCTCCAAACCCGTACTGATATCCGCCATCGCCGTCGCAGCCTGTTATATACTGGAAGCAGTGTCCGATCTCATGTGCTACCACAACGTCAATATTTGCAGCCGCAGGATTTACATGTAAAGTCCCGGCCATGTCATCCTGTCCTGACCCATAAGCGGCCCACTCTGTACTGTAAAGCAGGAATATAATCAGTTTATACTTGTCTGTCACAGATGATCCCTTTATTGCAAACTTCAGGGAATCAACATACATGGAATAGCTTTTTTCCGCAACCTTTGAAAGCGCGCTCATATCCACACGATAATCTCCGGATGCAGCCGATGGATCAGCACCGAAACCCGCCTCCCAGAAAATCACGACATTATCAGTTTCCATACTCCGGGCATAACAGAATTTACTTGACGAATTGTTAAGGTTTACACCTTCAGATGCCAGAAACTTCGGAACGTAAATTGTTTTCTGAGCTGCTGCAGATATTGACAAGCTAAGTAGAAGTGCAAATAAATAAATCAATTTCATAATAGATTACCTCTGCTTTTCCATGAGAGAAGATTCGCCTGAAATTTTGTGTCATTAAAACAATTGACAATATTTACAGGTATTCTAAAAATTATAATAATTGCTTTCATATTTAACATTATATCCCATTCTGAACAGAAATGTCGTTTTTTATGAAACTGCAGGACATTTTTTCCTGCCCCTAAGTGTTGAAGTAAAATGACGACAATTTATAATATAGTCCGAAATATGTAGTTATACACCCTGATATTATTGGAAATAATCAATAAATCGTTGAAGAGTACTTCAACACTTTAAATAAAAAAGGTATGATATACTTTAAAAGGCAGGGTATATTATCAGTATGAAAAAACTATTTGAATATTTTGATTACCAGGAATTCCTGCGCGATTACTACGATGAGAAAAAGGCGGGAAATCCATATATGTCATACAGGTATCTTGGAAACCATATGAATGTTGATCCCGGATTTCTGATTAAAGTAATGCAGGGAAAGCTTCATCTGGCTGAAAGATCAATCTGGCAGGTTTGCACATTTTTCAAATTCTCAGAGAGGGAATCTCTCTATTTTGAAACACTTGTGAGATACAATAAAGCAAAAACACCATCAGATATCAAGCTCTATTTTGAAAAACTGATGGGGCTTCGGGAAACCAGGGCCAAGCCTCTTGAAGAATTTCAATATGCTTTTTATCAGAAGTGGTATCACAGCGCAATTCATGCGCTTCTTTCAATATATAAATTCAGGGGCAGCTATAAAAAGCTTGCAGCACTTCTTTCTCCGCCGATTACTGCAAGGGAAGCACAGGAATCAATACAGCTTTTAATGAAGACCGGAATGGTCAGACTTGGGGAAGACGGAATCTACAGGCCAACCGATCCGTTCTTGACAAGCGGAGAGAAATGGCATAGCACAGCGATACGCGATTTTCAGAAGGAGACGATAAGCCTTTCTGCACAGTCTCTGGATCTTCACGAAAAGGAAGATAGGGATATTTCAACAGTCACTGTGGCACTGTCATCAAAAGATCTTCCTGAAATCCGTGAACGCATTCGTCAATTGAGACAGTCAATTTTAACTCTTGACAATGAATTTATTCCCGATACTGTGTATCAGATAAATATTCAGGTCATTCCGGTAACGCAGCCACTTGGAGGTGACCTGTGAGACATTTTTATACTGTCTTTTTTATACTGATTGCGAATTTATTGTCCTGCTCAACAGACAGAATTGCCGGAAGTATAGGCGGTTCCGAAACGACAAATGGCGTTACTGCCTGCATATACCGCGAAGACGGAACCCCGGCCTCAAACAGTGTTGTCCGGCTGCGCCGCGCTGATTATATAAGTCAATCTGCCTCATTTGTCAAAAAAATACCTGACAGAATAGATATGTTGACTGATACGCACGGACGGTTTGCCATCATGAATATCGCTCCGGGTGACTATTGCATCGAAGTGAACGATACAATGACAGGTGGGCGGCAGGGCAGTGCTGTTCTCTTGACATGTACATTGGGCATCAATGATACTGTTGATCTTGGAACCGATTCGCTGCGCCCGTATGCAGCGGTTTGCGGTGTTGTTGACATGACAGTCTTCAGCGGGAGTCAATTATATGCCTGGGTGAGGGGGCTTGAACGTATGGTATCAATTGACACAAACGGTCTATTTACATTTCATGATCTGCCATCCGCCAGCCTTGATCTGCAGATAACTGACAGCAGCGCATCCGGTGCTTCACGGGAAATATTGAATGTCAACACTGTTTCTCTTGATACTGTCAAAGTCAAGGTTTATGGCACATCTTCATTTTCGGGATATATTTATCTGAACACAGCCGCGGCAGCAACACCGGTTTCAGATACACTCACAGGTTTTCCAATGCTTGTCCGCCTTGACTCATCAACATTTGACTTTTCCGCTGCAGATCAGCAGGGTGATGATATCCGATTTACAAAATCAGATGGATCCAGGCTTCCTTTTGAAATTGAAAATTGGGATCCTGATTCTCAGACAGCAGTCATCTGGGTTATGATTGATACGCTTATGTCAGGCAACACAGAACAATACATCATTATGAATTGGGGTGATTCACGGGCTGCCGGCGAGTCAAACGGCGCCGCAGTTTTTGACACGGCACAGGGGTTTACAGGCGTATGGCATCTTAATGAAAATCCCGGAGCCGGAATCGGTGCGATAAAAGACCGTACTGTCAATGGTTTCAACGGAACCTCCGGCGGAGCGATGACTTATGCAAACGTATCATCAGGTATGATCGGTAAAGCACTGATGTTCGATGGTGCTGATGACTATGTTGCTGCTGGTAAACCAAATGTGAGCGGCAGTTACACGATAAGCTGCTGGGTTTATGCCTCAAGTCTGGATTCCGCCAGAAGATTTATCTGGAAAGACGGCTCGTATACTCTCTGGTATGACGGGTACCTCAAATGCATCAGAGCCGAGCACTATACTGATTCCCTTGCATGGCGGGGCATATATCAGGATAAAGCGCATATTCTTCCGCTTGACATCAGTACATGGTATTATCTTTGTGCAACATATGATGGAGACAGAATACGCTTATATATCAATGGTGAGATCAAAGATTCCACACAGTCAATAGGTGACACTCCTCACCTGAGCAGTGAGCCGCTTTTAATCGGAGGACCCGGTAATGAACACGTCAGAGGTGTAATTGACGAAGTAAGAATAGAAAATACGGCGCGCTCCGCAGAATGGATCAGGCTGTGTTATCTGAACCAGAAACAAAACGGCAGTATGACAAAGTTTAAACGATAGTATTTTACATTCTTCCCATAAATGTTTACATGGGAAAGCTGCGCTGAAAATAATGCAGAAAAAAATATCAGAAAAGGGACATTTCAAAGGAGCTGTATCATGCAGAAATTAAAACATATCTGTCTGGCATTTGGAGCTGTGCTCATATGCACAAGTGTCATTGCCGCTCTTGAAGGCGATCCGTACACATGGCCGCAATACAGCCCGACGATAACTTATAATTTCAAGGATGAGTATCCTGATCTGTCAATGCCGACAAAGGACATCACCACATGCTCAGGTGTTGCCGGAACCCAGTCTGACGGCTGGTGGACCTTTAAATGGGGTTCAAATGCAAATTCACTTGTGACAACGGCATCAATTACTCCTTTACTTGCGCGCATGAATAAAGATTTTGCATATTTTCGCGACACAATGGGATGGCCGCCTGATAAATGCGTTCAGGATGGCTACCGCAGTACGGTGTATCTTTACGGATCAGGACTCTGCACAGATAATGCATCGAACACGGAGAAGGGTGGATGGCAGAGCTCTGCCGGAGGATATCCCTGTGTGCTTCTCTCATATTATCCTGTGTATAGCTTCGATCCGTCATGTACCTATAGCGACAGATCCGATCAGATGGGCGCGGTTGTCCATGAGGGAATTCATTGCATTCTCGCAAGTCTTCCAGGAGCCAAAAAAGCGGCCTGGTTTCATGAGGGCGGCAACACATGGCTTCAGCAGCAGGCATCTGCACAGCAGTCAGGTAAATATTCTAATATGGGCTTTCTTAACGGCACAACATTTCTTGCCCCCTTTATGCCGATTGAGTGCTACAGCGGCTGGCTTCAGGATGGAAGTTTTGGCGGTCCGTCCGCTGAAGGAGTTGACAAATTCGAAGGAACCCAGCAGATCTGCACATGGCGCAGATTTCTTGGCGGTAATCAGTACGGGAATGGTTTTCCCACATTTCTCGGTGAATGGCTTGGACTCGGCAGCGTTCCATGGATCTGGAAAAACTGCCCCGGACGGGTGCTTGAGGGAATGGCTGCTAAACTTGGTGATGAACAGATCCGCCGCCTTATCACGGAATACCGCGCAAAACAGGCTCTTCTTGACATGAGAAAGTGGTCTAACGCATTTAAAGCGGTACTGAGCGCTGAATTTGCTTCATCAATCGGTCCGGAATGGACACCTTATTCTGTAAATTGTGATGTCTGGAAAGCCACACCATACGCTAAAACAACCAATGACGGAAACGGACTTCTCACTCCGGAAGCACGGACAACCCCGGGCTGGTCAGGCGCAAATCAGATTCCCCTCAGGGTAAGCGGCAATATGGCAACTGTTGACTTCAAGCCAATAGGGGAGAATATGACATGTCAACTATGCTACCGGGCAGAAGACGGAACACCAGTGTACAGTACACCTGTTTCAAGCGGCAGATGCAGTTTACGTCTTGATAAGGCGCCAGGCAAAGGTGTAATATTTGCAGTGATCTGCAATACTGATTATAAATATCTCGGCGAGGCCACGCGTAAAGCACATTACGATTATAAGCTGCAGCTTGGCGAGGGCCTTGCAACCGCAGATATCTATACAAAGTGGTATGATGTCAATTTGACAACTGCCATTGATTTATCCCGCGAAAGAGAACATTTAAGCACTAATTTCAAATCAGTGAAAGCCTGGTTTGATGACAGACGCAACACTGTATTTGTCGAATATGATATACATTCTTCAGGAAAAGTTTTTATTGACGTTTTCTCTCCGTCAGGAGAACTTGTAAAACACCAGGGTATGGGCCGTAAAGAACCGGGGCATTATTCCGGAAAGCTTGAAATAGGTTCGGGGACTTCCACTGGAATGTATCTGGTCAAAATAACTTCACGTTCCGGGTCGCTCTTTACAAGAGCAGTAGCAGTGAGGTGATAATTCGAAGCATGCAGACACCGGTCGGAAATTAACAAGGAGAATATATGCCGCAATTCAGGCAAGAAATAGCACTCAATATATAAAATACTCCTGAAAAACCAGTCTTAAAACAAATTATTTACAGATGACAAATCTACTCCCGCGCTCCGAGTTTCTTTGCAGTCGCGATCCAG
>Ga0209800_10004341_pt1 | contig 10530 bp, 8 predicted proteins | sample Higcelweek8metaG_FD_187174 | JGI IMG/M metagenome (GOLD analysis project Ga0209800, IMG submission 187174) | Freshwater pond sediment microbial communities from the University of Edinburgh, under environmental carbon perturbations - High... | ecosystem: Environmental > Aquatic > Freshwater >... | reverse complement strand
CTTCGGAACGCCAACCTATGCATCAACCATGCTGGTGGATGGAAACGTATGGCAAATGGATAAAAAAGGCATAATGCATATCTTTAAAGCGGACAAAACATATACTTCTGTAAGTGAACCTGCGTTGGGCGAGGGCTCGGTTTGCACACCGGCATTTGTTGGAGGGAAGATCATCATCAGGGGCGACAAGAATTTATATTGTATCGGAAAGTGATGGAACCATTCATAGCTCCGGCCTGAAGGCCAGAGCTATAGGATGCACAGTTGCACGTGTCCTCATCACATCCCCCAACCCCGGCATTCATGCCGGGGACAAGAGACGCCGAATCCCATAACCCTGCCATTCATGCCGGGGACATACAAACCTAAAACCAACACCATGTCATACGTAAAAATATGGATACACGCAGTCTGGGGAACAAAATACCGCCATCCGATCCTGGCGAAATCCATCCGTGTTAACGTCTTCAAACACATCAAGGAAAACGCAAAAAAACATAACATACACATCGACTTTATCAATGGCGTTGAAGATCATGTTCATTGCCTGCTTCTGCTGAATGCTGAACTTTCGATAAGTAAAGTGCTGAATCTTATCAAAGGAGAATCTTCGCATTGGGCTAACGATCAGAAAATCATCAGTCAAAAGTTTGAATGGGCCGATGACTACTATGCTTCATCAGTATCTGATTCTGCGGTAAAAACTGTCCGTGAATATATCCGAAACCAGGAAAAACACCATGAAAAGTTTACTTTTGATGAAGAATATCAGAAATTCCTTGACGAACAAATTAAAGAAAATGATATTTCACCAGACTTAAATCAAGACGACATTGACTACTACCAACTATAGACCCGAAAATCCTTAATGCTTCCTACACCAGAAAATATCATCCAAACAGTAAACCAGATCGTCGCAAAGCGCGGCACTTCTGCCGATGCGGCTATTCCTATTCTGCAGGATATTCAGCAGGAATTCAACTATCTGCCAGAAGAAGCCCTGAAACTTGTTTGCGAAATCACTGAAATTACACCCGCACGAATCACCGGAATATCAACATTTTATACTCAATTCAGGCATCAGCCGGCAGGAAAGCATATTATCCGGGTCTGCACTGGAACAGCTTGTCATGTGAAAGGAGCAACCAGGGTATATGATGCCATTGCCCGCGAATTAAAGCTTACTGATGGTCAGGAAACAGATGCTGCCGGAACATTCACACTCGAAACAGTGGCCTGCCTCGGATGTTGTACTCTTGCGCCTGTTATAAAAATCGATGATACAACATATGGTCATGTTTTACCGGAAAAGGTAAATGAAGTCATGCAGGATTTCCTGTCGAAAAGCCTACAAACCGTTCAAAAGAAAGCTGCTGCCAGGAATAACAATTCTGAAGTTATGGGCGAAATACGCATCGGGCTTGGATCGTGCTGTGTGGCTAGCGGAAGCGAAGAAGTTAAGCTGGAACTCGAAAGAGTGCTGAATGAGTCCAGGATCAATGTCACCGTAAAACAGGTGGGATGTGTCGGCGTCTGCAACCAGGTTCCGGTTATGGAAATTTTCAAACCCGGGCAGGAACCAGCTTTCTATGCTAAAATTAAACCTGAAGAAGTTAAAGAAGTAGTCCTTAGCCACTTTCAGCCGGTTGGTTTTTTCAATAAATTGAAAAGCAGTTTTGTAAGCAGTTTCGAAAAAGCGGTAGTGGATGGCGAGCCCAAATCCTTCCGTAAATATATTGCCGATCAGCGCGATACGCCTATTTCCGAATTCCTTGGACCACAAATGGCCATTGCTTCCGAAAACCGCGGTGTGGTTAAGCCTTGTGATATAGATGAATATCGTGAAGGTGGCGGTTTTTCAGCTTTACAGAAATGCCTTGAAGAACTTTCCTCACAACAGATAGTCGACGAAATCTCAAAAAGCGGTTTGCGTGGTCGCGGAGGCGCCGGTTTCCCGACAGGGCGAAAATGGCAAATGGTAAAAGACCAGGTAAACGCTGAAAAATATATTATCTGCAACGGCGACGAAGGTGATCCAGGTGCTTTTATGGACCGCATGTTACTTGAATCTTATCCCTTCCGGGTAATCGAAGGAATGCTGATTGCCGGGTATGCCACCGGCGCCAACCAAGGCGTTTTCTATATCCGCGCCGAATATCCGCTGGCAGTAAAACGTATTAATGAGGCTTTGCTGATTTGCCGTGAAAACGGTTTGATAGGAACCTCGGTATTAAATAGCGGTTTTTCATTTGATTTAAAGGTTTTTGAAGGAGCCGGAGCTTTTGTATGTGGTGAAGAAACTGCCCTGATCGCTTCCATCGAAGGCGAACGCGGAATTCCAAGAATGCGTCCGCCCTACCCTGCCATTAAAGGACTTTGGGAGAAACCAACTTTGGTTAATAACACTGAAACATTTTCGTTGGTTTCCTGGATTTTCCGCCATGGATCTGAAGCTTTTGCCAATATTGGTACTGAAGGAAGCAAAGGCACGAAAGTTTTTGCTCTTGCCGGGAAAGTAAACCGCGGCGGACTTATTGAAGTCCCGATGGGAATTACGCTCCGACAGATTGTAGAAGAAATCGGCGGCGGAATTGCCAACGACCGGAAATTTAAAGCTGTTCAAATCGGGGGACCTTCCGGCGGTTGTATTCCTGCCGAAATGTATGATCTTCCGATTGATTTCGAGGAATTAGCCAAAGTCGGTGCCATGATGGGTTCCGGCGGATTGATCGTTTTAGATGATACCGATTGCATGGTTGATATCGCGCATTATTTCCTCTCGTTTACCCAGGACCAATCCTGTGGAAGATGTACATTCTGCCGTATCGGAACAACGCGAATGCTGGAATTATTAGATAAAATCCGAAGCGGAAAAGGAAAACCCGAAGATATTACCCATCTTGAAAAACTGGCCGAAAGCACGAAACAAGGAAGTTTATGTGGCCTTGGAAAAACAGCGCCAAACCCGGTGCTTTCTACTTTGAAATATTTCAGGGAAGAATACGAAGCCCATATAAACGGGAATTGTCCATCCGGGAAATGCCTGCCACTGATAACCTACAAAATTACAGATGAATGTATTGGTTGCACCAAATGTGCCCAGCGCTGTCCTTCGGATGCCATCGAATTTAAACCTTACGAAATCCATTCCATTGATATGGAGAAATGTATAAAATGCGATATCTGCCGGCAGGTATGCCCGGTAGATGCAGTTAAAGTGGAGTAGAAATGGTTGTTTACTGCCTCGAAAATCTCTTTGTACTGACGGAATTTAAATGTTTTCCGTCAGTTCTTTGACGGAATTTAAATGTTTTCCGTCAGTTGTTTGACGAAAATTAACAATTTGATTAATGCTAAAAATCACCATTGATAACTATACTACCGAAGTAGAACCCGGAACCACCGTTCTTCAGGCTGCTGCGCAATTGGGCATTGAAATTCCGACAATGTGTTATCTCGAAGGACATTCATGCCATCCCTCCTGCATGGTTTGTATGGTTAAGGACGCAGACCGGGGAAATTTCTTTACGTCCTGCGCTATGCCGGTTGCTGAAGGAATGAATATTATTGCCACATCTGAAGAAGTTTCAGATATCCGCCGCGAAGCACTTGAACTTTTACTCAGCGATCATGTGGGCGATTGCGAAGCGCCCTGTACTTTAACCTGCCCTGCAGGAATGGATATCCCGCTGATGAACCGGCTGATTGCGAATGGTGAATTCGAAAAATCACTCGAAATTGTTCGTGAGGAAATAGCTCTGCCTCTGATTCTGGGTTATATATGTCCCGCTCCCTGCGAAAAAGCCTGCCGCCGTAAACCTATTGACGGTGCGGTTTCCATTTGTTTGTTGAAACGATTTACGGCTCAGGATTCTGATAGAAGAATTCAACATCTGAAACCGGAAATTCAAAAAACCGGGAAGAAAATCGCCGTTATCGGAACCGGTCCTGCCGGCTTGTCGGCTGCTTTCTATTTATTACGGGCCGGACACGATTGCACGCTTTTTGATAAAAACGAACAGGCCGGTGGTGCCATGCGTTACAGCATTGATGAAGAAAAACTTCCCCGCGAAATGCTGGATGCCGAAATAGATGGCATCCGTAGTATGAGAGCGGTTTTTCAACTCAATCAGACAATTACTTCTGATTTTTTCGAAAACGAAATCATACCAAAATTCGATGCTGTGATCCTGGCAACAGGAAACAGGATTAACCAACCTGTTGAAGATTTCGGCTTAATCGGTGAATCAGAACATGAAATTGCTGATAAAAAAACTTTTAAAACCCATCGTCCCGGTGTGTTCGCATGCGGAAATATGCTTCGTGAACATGAGATGGCTGTAAGAGCTTCAGCTCAAGGACGGATTGCAGCTGCTCAAGTTGGCATCTATCTCAACACACAAACGCCGGTTAAGAAAATCCATTTCAACTCCTCATTCGGGCATCTTACACATCCTGAAAACAGGGAATATCTGAAAGAAAGTTACCTCGGTTTTCCTGTTGAACCGGAAGGTGGTTTTAATGTCGGTTTTAACGAAGAACAAGCCATTGCCGAAGCCAAACGCTGCCTGCATTGCGATTGCCGCAAACCAGCCTCCTGTAAACTGCGTATTTATTCCGATCAATATGGCGCTAACCGGAAAAAACATCTTGGCCCCGAACGAAAAAGTCTGACAAAATCCATCCATCACGATCTTATTATTTACGAACCTGAAAAATGCATCCGCTGTGGATTGTGTGTCGAAATCAGTGGCAAAGAGGAATCTCTCGGGCTCACATATATTGGCCGTGGTTTTGATGTACGGATAAGCGTTCCGTTCAATGAAACCATAGCGGAGGCATTGAAAAAAACAGCGGCTGCCTGTGTAAATGCATGCCCGACAGGCGCAATGGCGTTTAAAGATCAGGAAGAACGACTGCTGTAAAGACGCAATGCTTGCGTCCCGGTGTAAAGACGCAATGCTCGCGTCTCCCTGTAAAGACGCAATGCTTGCGTCTCGGTGTAAAGACGCGATGCTCGCGTCTCGATGCACAGACACAATGCCCGCGCCGCCATATATAACAAAAATCTACCCGGTATGGAGACGCATGCAATGCGTCTCTACCGGATCAAAACAACAAAAAAAATATGAATCCCCTTCTCGTCATATCCCTCCTGTACCTATCAACATCATTGACGGCCGCTGCTCAGGTTGCAGGCACCGAAAACTGGCCTTCCTTCCGGGGAAATGCGCAGCTAACGGGTGTTTCGCCGGCTAAAATTTCACCTCCGCTTACCCTGCTTTGGTCGTTTAAAACGGACGATGCCATAAAATCGTCGCCCGTAATTTCCAACAATACCATTTTCGTTGGTTCTGATGACGGATTTCTTTACGCTTTAACTTCCACAGGCACGTTGAAATGGAAATTCAATGCGGGTTCGTCCATTGAAGCTCCTCCGCTGGTTATTGATAATGTTGTTTTTGTCGGTTCGCTTGAAGGGGTTCTTTTTTCTGTTGATGCCGCAACCGGAAAACAAAAATGGAAATATAAAACCGATGGACAAATTTCCGGTTCCTGCAACTGGACTTATGGGCCGGATGGAAAACAGAAAAGAATCTTTTTCGGGAGCTACGACTATTTCTTTTATTGCCTGGATGCTGCCAATGGTAAATTGTTGTGGAAATACGAATCGGGGAATTATATTAACGGGGCGGCCTCCGTTTATGGTAAAAATGCAGTATTTGGGGGTTGCGATGGAATCCTTCATAAGGTGAATACCGATAATGGAAAAGCTTCTGGTAATATAGATATCGGAACCTATATTCCGGCATCGGCAGCTATCAGCGGCGACCTGGCTTTTTTCGGTAATTACGACGGCGTTTTTTATTGCATGGATTTAAAACTCAAAAAAGTAAAATGGAAAACCGAAGGCGGCGGCCCGTTCCTTGCTTCACCCGCCATATCAGGAAACCGTGTAATTACCGGTTCACAGAACAAAACCGTTTATTGTTTCGATACCCGCAACGGTAAACTTCTCTGGAATTTCAAAGCATTAAACAAAGTGGATGCTTCTCCCGTTATCAGTGGTAATTTGGTTATAATTGCATCTGCTGACGGAAGATTACGGTTTCTGGATATCTTAAAAGGAACAGAAATCTGGAAATATGAAATCGGCAGTGCAATAATCGGAACACCGGCTGTTACACAAAAAATGGTGGTGGTTGGCGCTCAGGATGGAAAAGTATATGTTTTTTCCAAATAGATTTAAACTATAAAAGCGTATCTTTAAATCTAAAATTATTACTGATGAGTAATATTAAACTATTTGAAAGCAAGCAGATTAGGTCTGTATGGAACGAAACGGAACAAAAATGGTATTTTGTTGTAGAAGATGTTGTGTTGGTATTAACTGACAGCAAAGATCCAAAACAATACGTAAAAAAGATGCGTCAGCGTGATGAAGAACTTGCCAAAGGGTGGGTACAAATTGTACCTACCCTTTGGGTGGAAACTTCAGGCGGAAAACAACGAATGGGTTGCGCTGATGCCAAAGGCCTTCTCCGCATTATTCAATCTATTCCCTCTCCAAAAGCAGAACCTTTCAAGCAATGGCTGGCACAGGTGGGATCCGACAGACTTGATGAAATCGAAAATCCGGAACTTGCAACCCAGCGTACTCGCGAACTCTACAAACTAAAAGGTTATCCTGACGACTGGATTGAAAAACGCATGCGCAGCATTGCCATTCGGGAGGAATTAACGGAGGAATGGAAAAACAGAGGGGTAAAAGAACAACTTGAATATGCCATACTTACTTCTGAAATTTCAAAAGCAACTTTTGGATTGACACCGGCGGAGTATAAAAAAGTGAAAGGTTTGAAAAGTCAGAACCTTCGTGACCACATGACTGACCTTGAACTAATTTTTTCGATGCTTGGCGAAGCCTCAACTACAAAAGTTACACAAGCAAAAAATGCCAAAGGATTTTTGGAAAACAAAGCTGCTGCAAAAATTGGTGGTAGAATAGCTGGAAATGCATTAAAAGAGTTAGAAAAAGAGAGTGGCGAAAAAGTAGTCTCTTCCGGGAATTATTTGCCGCAAGCTTCCAAGCCACATCAATTAAACAAAAAAAAATAGTAAATGAAAATTGTCCATATTGTCCCCGGTTTTGGTGGAACCTTTTATTGCGGTAACTGCCTGCGCGACAGCGGTGTAGTAGCTTCGCTTAAAAAAGCAGGCCACGATGCCATTACCCTGCCCATGTACCTTCCGCTTACCATTAACGGCAATGAAACCGACGAAGGAATTCCCGTTTTTTATGGTGCCGTAAATATTTACCTGAAACAATTCCCTGTCTTCAGGCATATGCCGAAATGGTTTGAAAAACTTATGGATTCGCCACTTGTACTAAAATTCGCAGCTAAAAAATCCGGTTCAACACGTGCTTCGGGACTCGAAGATCTCACCGAATCAATGCTCCTGGGAGCCGAAGGCCACCAGAGTGAAGAACTTCAGCAATTGGTCGATTTTTTACGATACCACGAAAAACCTGATATTGTTCACGTTTCGAATGCTTTATTGCTTGGTATGGCAAAAAAAGTACGCGATGAAGTTGGAGTTCCTGTAGTTTGTTCTCTTCAGGACGAGGACGTTTGGGTGGATGCCATGCACGAAGATCACCGTGAAAAAATGTGGCAGCTGCTGGCCGAAAAGGGTAAAGACGTGGATGCTTTTATAGCCGTTAGTGATTTTTTTGCCGGCGTTATGCAGAAAAAGATGAATATTCCGGATGACAAACTTCATGTGCTTCATGTTGGAGTTCGACCCGATGCGTATGCTTATTCAAAACCGGCCAGTAATCCGCAGGCAATTGGCTATGTGTCGAGGATGTGCGAGGAAAATGGTTTCGAATTACTTATAGATGCTTTTATTCTTCTGAAAAAGAATCCGGCTTTCAGCAAAGTAAAACTGAAAGCTACCGGAGGTCAAACCGGCGATGACAAAGAGTTTATTCACAAGCAAATCAATAAGTTAAAAAAGAGTTCAATTGATAACGATTTTGAAATAACGCATGATTTTACTCAATCAGCATTGCAGGATTTCTTCAAGTCAACAACCGTTTTATCCGTTCCGGTTTTAAATGGAGAAGCTTTTGGCCTGTACCAGCTCGAAGCTCTTGCTTCAGGTGTTCCTTTGGTGCAACCTGATCTGGGCGCTTTTCCTGAAATCAGCAAAGCTACTGGTGGCGGAGTTATTTACAAACCCAATACAGCTGCTGCCCTGGCGGAAAAGCTTGCCGAAGTACTTTCAAATCCGGCACAACTGGAAACTATGAGCCTTTCCGGACGAAAAGCGGTTGAGGAAAAATTCGACTGTGGTAAACTTAGCTCGAAAATGGTTGATATCTACAAAACATTGATAAACCCTTAACCTTCACTCAAATGATATTGGTTTTATTGGGGTTAAGCCTTGTTTTTGTTGCTGTAGGATATATTGTTACCGATAAGAATGCTAAAAATCTGCTTTCCGGTTACAATACCATGACGGAACAGGAGCGGCAAGCCTTTGATCTGAAATCATATATTCCTGCTTTTCGAAAATTTCATTTGTTCCTGGGAATTTCACTGTTCTCTGCAGGCTCAGCCATTTCAATTTTGCTCGGTGATATTACTGCAGGAATTTTTTTGACAGTGTATCCTTTACTGGCTTACACATGGTTTTTATGGACCGGTAAAAAGTTTTATAAGATGCAAAGCCCGAAATCATATAGAATTGGTCTTGCGATACTTCTTATTGTCCTGGTATTTATTATAGCTTTATTTGCTGTTGGTCTCCGCGAAAACAAAATATCAGTGACTAACAAGGAACTAATCATCGAAGGTATGTATGGCGAAAAGATTAGTATTTCAGAAATTGAAACTATTTGTTTAACAGATAGTTTGCCTTCAATTTCACTTCGTACAAATGGGTTCTCGCTAGGAAACATTCAAAAAGGATATTTTAAAACTGTGAATGGGGAAAAAGTTAAATTATTATTGAGCACAGAAAGTAAATCATTTCTACGGATAGTAAAAAAGACAGGTGAAAAACTATATTTCTCATCCGGAAAAATATCGAACCAACTCATTTATATGGAAATACAAAATAAATTGACTGCAATCAATTGCCTGCAATAAACACACAACCATCAAACTCTTCAAACCCGAAACCCTTCAAACTCTTCAAACCCATCAATCCCACCTCATGTTAGCCGAACTCCAACATATCACCAAGTATTACGAACAACCAGGTTCCGCTATCCGCAACCAGGTTCTGGATGATATTTCATTACAAATAGAGAACAACGACCGGATTGCCATTGTCGGTCCGTCAGGATCAGGAAAAAGCACTTTGCTCAATATCCTAGGTACTTTGGACAGGCCAACCTCCGGGAAAGTATTTCTCGAAGGCTCTCCTATCGATCAGATGAACGACGACCGACTCGCTGAAATCCGGAATTCGTTTATGGGCTTTGTTTTCCAGATGCACCATTTGCTGCCGCAACTTACACTGCTCGAAAATGTGTTGCTTCCTTTATTGCCGCAAAAAGATAAAAACCTTTTGAAAAAAGCCAATGAACGCGCGTTACACCTGATCGAAAGGGTAGGTTTATCTAACCATCTTAACCAGTTTCCCTCCCAACTTTCGGTGGGTGAATGCCAGCGGACAGCCGTTGTGCGCGCACTTATTAACCAGCCCCGGCTTCTGCTTGCCGATGAACCCACCGGTTCACTTGATGCCGAAAATTCTGCTCAACTTTCAGATTTACTTGCCGAACTTAACCGGGAGCAAAACATAGCGCTTATCATTGTTACTCATTCCATGGAACTGGCTGGCAAAATGGATAAAATTTACAAATTGCGCGAAGGAAAATTGTTGTTGACTGAAAATCCCTAACACCCAAAACCTAACCCCAAAAACCTAACCATAAAATGTCTCTTTTCTCCCTTATCCTCAGCAACCTGAAATACTACCGCAAGCCCTACCTGGCCATTCTTACCGGGACGGTGATAAGCACGGCTGTACTTACCGGAGCGCTGGTTGTAGGTGATTCGGTGCGTTACAGCCTCGGACAGTTAACCGAAATCCGCCTGGGTAAAACACGTTTTGCAGTTCAGTCGGGCGACAGGTTTTTCAGGCAACAACTTGCCAACGAACTTTCGGAGAAAACAAAAAGTCGGGTTGCGCCCTTGCTTCAACTCGAAGGCATTGCCATTAACAATGATCAGAATACGCGTATCAACCGCGTGGAAGTGCTCGGAATTGACGATCATTTCATATATTTATGGGATTCCAACACTCATCAACCCGCTGAAGATGAGGCTATACTGAGCCTGAACACAGCCGAAAAGCTGAAGTTAAAACCCGGCGATGAGTTCCTTCTAAAACTTCACAAACAAGGCAAAGCTTCCGAAAATGCACCTTTTGTTTCGGAAAAAGAACCTTTGATTACATTTCGCTTGAAAGTAGCATCAATAGCCGACGATTTGCAAATGGGCCGCTTCAGCA
>Ga0209800_10004338_pt1 | contig 10535 bp, 4 predicted proteins | sample Higcelweek8metaG_FD_187174 | JGI IMG/M metagenome (GOLD analysis project Ga0209800, IMG submission 187174) | Freshwater pond sediment microbial communities from the University of Edinburgh, under environmental carbon perturbations - High... | ecosystem: Environmental > Aquatic > Freshwater >... | reverse complement strand
TCCGGCAGCATTGGACCGAAGGGATGAGGGATTGTCATCAACTGTCCTGAAGAAAAGATCCTCCTCCTTTTCCAGCGTGACAGTGTTGATCCTTACTATACTGGGTATCTCCTCTCCCATCCATCCGCCCGTGCACAGAACCCACAGCTTTCCGTTTTTGTCGAGAACCATGCTTTCCGGCTCCAGTCCTGTTGTGATGGATGTGATTACATTACCTGATGTAAGATCGCTTACGACAATGCTGCTGCCTCCGGACCAGTGCGCTGAGAAGAGCCTGCCGCCGGTGATTGCTATTGCCTCGGATGAAGATCCGATATCCAGGTAGCCCGATATTTCAATTTTGTCGAGGTCAACCACAGTCACCTTATCAGAATTCAGGCTGCTTACATAGCCTTTTCTCCCGCTGATAACCATCTGCCGCGGAGAGTCCAGACCGGTTATTGTACCCATACTTTCCATAGTGCGTATGTTGACTGCTTCAATTGTCCCTGAGTTGTTTACAACTATGAAACCCCTGTCACCGTCAACTGCCAGGAAGGATGGAATATCGCCAAGAGCCCTGTTGTTCGCAGCGCTGAAAAGATCATTGTATATTTCTTTGGTCTCAGTATTGTAAAACGAGACCGATCCGTTTCCATCCAGATATTTGCCCTCATTCAGTATGAAGAACCCGTCTCCATCCGGGTAAATGGGGGGATCATCGTGGGATTCACATGATGCTGCAAATAAAAGTGCAAGGATGACAGAGATCTTAATCGGTAGTTTCATGTTTTTTCTGATTATCTGACCAGGTCAGGGTGAGTTTGATTTTGAAAGTTCTCAGGGGCATTGGATAATTGCGGACACTTTCGGTGGCAGTTCCGAGGATGTTGCTGACGGCAACCTCCGTTTTCACTCCGACCGCTCCGGTACGGAAATCTGCTCCGGCACAGAGGTCAGCCATAAAGGCGGATGGCAACCACTCGCTGTTGTCGGAGGTTGTAAAGCGCCTGCTTTCCCAGGCTGCTGACATGCCCGTTCTGAACCATTTGCGGGTGGCGCTGATATTCAGGTTTGCATGATTGAGCGGGGCATAGATCAGCTGGCGGCCCACTGACCTGTCGTTGGCAACAAAGTCCGATTCAGCTATTACTGAGCGGGTGAAGGCGTAGTTGAGCAGGCCCTGCAGTTTCCAGTTGCGGAGAGTCAGTCCGGTTCCGGCCCTGGCTTCCGCACCGGCTATATTCACGTCCCTGACGTTTTCCGCGTACCATAATCCCGCCGATCCGGGCATCCACTGTATCAAATTGCTGACTGCAGAGGCGTGGAAGGTCAGATCAAGGCTGTGGCGTGCACCGGCCGGCGTCACTCTGAGGAAGGACCATGAGGCTTCTCCTCCCGTGGAGCTTTCAGGAGAAAGATCGGGATTGCCACCGGGTATCCAGTAGAGATCGTTGATGCAAGGAAGCTTGTTGTTGCGGCTCATGCTGGCCTTGAGGAGATGCTCTCCGTTGCCGGAAAGCAGCCAGGATGCCCCTGCTGTAAACTCAGGTGCCACCTTTATCCCGGTCGCGACTGTCTGCCTTAACTGCACAAGCAGGTTAAGCCTGGGCAGGGGGTTTGACTTACCTGCAAGGGATATCGAGAAGATATTCCGTTGCTCCTCCCCGTCATAACTTAGTGCCATGGCCTTTTCATAACTGTTGCCTGCACGGATCTGCAGCGAGGTCTTCCCTGTAATCCTGTAGCCCAATCCTGCCATTACAGTTGCAACCGAGGAGCTGTTGTCCCCGTTGTCGGACAAAACCTTGTTGTAATATCTGTTCACATCAAAGGAGCCTCCCGCTGTGACGTATGTCATTAGTCTGCCGTGCTCTGACGAAAACTTCATTACACCCCTGAATGACCTGTCGGTCTGTCTCTCTCCAAAGTCCTGCTGAACAGTCGTCACCGGGCCCGGGAGCTCGCGGTCCGCGTCATTGTACCAGAGGTGAAGACTTACCTGCGATTCTTTCAACCGGTACGCCATGTCACCCATTATACCTCCGGAGGCCAGGGCGGCGTTGCTCCTTCTCTCACTGACAGCCCCGCCCGGCGCGTCATGATTTATGAACCTGAAATTGTTTTGTGCTGTTCCCGCCCATGCACCAAGCTTCACATAGGTGCGTTCCCCCCCAAACGAAAAGGATGCCGCGGAGGTATAGTCGCTGTAACTTCCGGCACCCAGACTCACAGAGGCCTCTCTGCCCAAGCTGAACCTGGGATCAGTATCGAGTTCCACCTTGCCTCCGATGTAGCCTGACATGTCATCGAGGTCAGAACCCCCTGAAGTAATCCGGACTGAAGTCACGGCCATCATCGGAATAATTGAAAAATCGCTGTAGCCGTTCCCGGGAGTATTGATTGCCAGTCCGTTCCATGTCACAAGCGTGTGGCTTCCTGACATCCCTCTGACGGACACTGATGCCAGCCCGTGGTTCCCGTTGCGCTTGACGTACAGCAGGCTTGCCGTCCTCAGCAGTGTGGCGAGGTCGTCACCGTCATGTCCCGAAATGATATCAGGCTCAATCCTGACTACAGTATAGGGAGAGAGACGTGAAGCAGCACGGGCCGTGACTGTGACAGCGGAAATGCTGACAGTATCATCTGTAAAGCTGTCCTGGGCCCGGGAAGGTGCCTGGTGAAGCAAAAAGAGAAGACCTGCAACCGCTGAAAGCGGCAGGCGGCTCGATGAAGCACGGATGATATAGGCAGATGACCTTTTAATCATGACTTTAATTCCCGAAAGCTCCTTTAACAGGATACGTTCTGGCAGGTCTTCTGACTCATCCCTACTCGCCGGGCCTTCCCGTCCGCCAGATGGCGAACAGTGGCGGGAATTCCGGCTGTAATGAACCGCCTTTCGGCGGAACAGGCTTCACAGCAGCGGGTACTGTCCCTGATTCAAACAGGGTTCCCTTTTCACTGCCGGGGAAAACCGGCAGCACCAGAATGAAACAAAGGTAACTATTAGGTGCATCACTTGTCAATGATACTTATCAACAAAGGGATGCCCGGATGTTCATTTCATAATGAACCGAAGTTCCCCTCCGGCCATAATCTCCTCATATGTAATGAAGTTGCGTTCAAGTTCCTTTCCATTGAGGAACAGACCTGAAACATTCATTTTCTCAGGTGAATTGCCCTCAGCAATAACTGTGAAGAGATTCCCGCCGGGCAGCTTAACCGAAACCTTATCAAGAACCGGACTTCCGATAATGAATCTGCCGTCGGCAGGATTCACGGGGTAGAATCCCATGGCGGATAAGACATACCAGGCTGACATCTGACCGCAGTCTTCATTGCCGCAGATGCCGTCATGGGCATCTTTATACATCTCAGCCATGATCCTGCGCACCATTGTCTCAGTCTTCTCCGGAGCACCGGCCATTGTGAAAAGGTAAGCAATATGGTGTGAAGGCTCATTTCCGTGGGCATACTGACCTATCAGGCCGCTTATATCAGGAGAGGCATTCTCACCCTGCACTGCCTCGGTCACCCTGAAGAGCGAATCGAGCCGCTGAAGGAAGATCTCCCGGCCTCCGAAGAGTGACACCAGTCCTTCAACATCATGGGGAGCAAGCCAGGAGTATTGCCACCCGTTTCCCTCAGTGAAATCAGAACGGGTATGATGCGACCAGAGCGGATTAAAGTCAGGACGCCAGCTGCCGTCACTCATTCTCCCCCTTACAAAAAGGATTGTTGTGTCAAACAGATTGCGGTAGTTATGTGACCGCTCCAGGAATTGTCCGGCCAGCTCAGGCCTGCCCATTTCGGAAGCCATCTGCGATATGCACCAGTCATCGATGCTGTACTCCATTGTCTTTGCAACAGATTCGTTTTCAAGTTCAGAGGGTATATACCCGTAATTACGGTAGTGATTCAGGCCTCTGAAATCAAGCGATGCGGAGTGGACAGCAGCTTCCAGCGCCTTCTCATAGTCAAATCCCTTTAACTTCTTGTGCATTGCATCAGCCAAAACCGGGACGGCATGGTAGCCAATCATGCAGTTGGTCTCATTGCCTGCAAGTGACCATACCGGAAGTTTCCCCTGCTGTTCCCTTATTGCAAGCATTGTATTGACAAAATCAGGCACCATCTCAGGAACTGTCACAGTAAACAGCGGATGGGCAGCACGGTATGTGTCCCACAGCGAAAAGACAGTGTAGTTGGTGAATCCCCCGCCAGGATGTATCTCACTGTCGGTTCCCCTGTACCTGCCGTCCGAATCACTGTAGAGATTGGGTGCAATCATTGTATGATACAGTGAGGTGTAGAAAACCCTTAGAAGTGAACTGTCCGCAGATTCGGCCCTGATCACTTCAAGCCGCTTTTGCCAGGCCTGGCTAGCCGAAGCAGCGACACTGGCGAGGTTCCATCCCGTCATCTCGGCAGCAAGGTTACCTTTCGCCCCTGCCACATCCACCGCGGAGATACCGGTGCGGATGATCAGATCCTCCCCTTTCTTCACATCGAATGAAAGAATACAGGCGACGTTTCTGCCTTCAACTTCAGTAGTTCCGGTGACAATTCCGGAACTGAGCATGGAGATGGCTGCAGGTGATGAGGAGAACTCTGATGAAAAGAAAACAAACTGTTTCTCAGCCCAACCCGAGGAGATGCGTCTGCCGGAAAGAGCTTTTCCGTCCCAGGAAAGTCCGCAGTCGACCGGCCTGTCCCAGTTGACGGCAAACCCGAGGTCAACCAGGACGTGCATTGTACCGTCAGTGACTGCAGTATATCTCTGAATGCCGCAGCGGGGTGTCGTTGAAAGCTCTACATTAACGCCATTGGCAAGCGCCACGGCGTAGTAACCCGGCCGGGCCTGTTCTGCCTCATGTGAAAAGAGGGTTCTGTTGAGCCTGGCCAGCGAAGCGCTGCTGTCAGGCAACGAGAGGCTGAACTCGTGCATTGATGGCATAAAGAGGATGTCACACAGATCGCCGATGCCGGTCCCGCTCAGATGTGTATGACTGAATCCGGCAATGAGAGAGTCGGAGTAGTTGTATCCCGAACACCAGTCCCAGCCTGAAGTGCCGTTATCAGGACTGAGCTGCACCATCCCGAAAGGAGTGGTGGCTCCCGGGAAAACGTGCCCGTGAGCTGCGGTGCCGATAAATGGATCAACGAAAGCGGTGAGATCGCCGCCTGAGGGTGCGGTGCATGAGGTAACGGTCAGCATCGCTCCAGCAAGAACCGGGATTATACTTTTCATGGCAGGTTATTCTTTGATTTTTTTCAATAGCTGCTGGCCTGTCCCGATCCGGTACCCCTCCGATGAGAAGAGCACCTCCCCGGAGCTGTCGCAGCAGATAACGACAGGCATCGGCCTGGCGGCTGTACCGCTGCCAGGAAGAGACCGCAACAGCTCCAGCCCCGGATCAGAGGCAAAAAGGGTATTCTCCGGGGTTCCGCCGACCGATTCAGGAGTGAATCCTTCAGGCATCCTTTCCGGATCAGTAAGGAAAACGAAGCATCCTCCCCATCTGTCAAACTCCTCCTTCAGTCCGGGAAGGTCATTGAGCAGGTGGCGCGTCGGCTCCTGTCCGGGTTCTATCCAGACCAGGACCAATCCCTTGGAGGACAAGGAACTGAGGGTTTTGGTTTCACCGCTGAAGAACTTAACCGAAGGCTCAAGGCTTATTTTTAACCCTGTAAAGGCACTCTCCGGGAGGTCCCTGAGGATTACACTCACCGGGAGCTCCTCCCCGGGCTTAAGTTCGAGGAAAGATACAGAGGCCAGAACATTGCCAGCTTCATCCCTGTTCCCGGTGGTGAGCATGTATATACCGGGGTCAAGCGGGATTCGTTGAGGAAGATTGCTTATCTTCTCACCGTATCCGTAATCGAGGGTTATGAATCTCCCGTTTTCAACCCGTGCAAGGGTAAAATGGACGTGGTATTCAGGTTCCAGTCCCTTTCCTCCCGGCCTTCCGTCTTTGAAAGTTATATATCCGGGCGTTCCGGAAGGTTTTGTATCGCCTGTAAACCAAACATCATGCCATTCTCGGGCATTGTAAAACTGAGGTCTTCCTGTTCCCGGCTCAAGCCTTGCAGGGATACCTGAGCTTCTGCAAAGAGCAATGAAAAAGATGTCCCTGGAGTGGCTGTCGGCCATACGGAGCCTCAGCACACCGGCAGGAATCAGAGGTGTTGCATAATGATTCCAGGTTTCGGTTATTGTGATTGCAGTATCAATCCATGCCGCTGCAGCTGAAGGATCGGTCCGGAATGACTCCCTGAGTGCTGCAGGCAGCTCAGCAAACATACTCCTGAATGGCGAAAGCAGTTCGTTTGAGATTCTTGGCGACAGTACATAGCGGTCATACAGTGAAGTATCCATACCCGGTTCAGGAACCGGAGCATTGTCAAGATGATCTGCCAGCACCTCCGCGGGTGTGTCGCGCAGGTCCTTTTCAGAGACATTGTTCAGTAGACGCAGCGCCAGCCCTGCCTTATCTCCGGCTTCCCGGATGAACCCGGCAATGGCCTTATGGTTGCCCATTGATGATTTTAAAATTCTTCCGACTGATTCGGCAGGCAGTCCGGCCAGGCGGGCTATGTCCTCAGCGCTGACATCTGTCATCCAGGTGCTTATATAGGCATGCCTGATGCTGTCTCCACGTTTAAGGAGCATATTATTCATCTGCAACAGGGTTGCCTCCGGGCCCGGAAAGGGGACAGGAACCACAGGCGCCTGGAGGTCAGCTGTCACTAATCCTTCCGGTGGCCCGGGAGCCAGTGACACTTCCGCAAGCGTATCAGAAGGGGGCACCAGTGCAAAGCCGAACTGCTCTCCGTTGTCAGCCCAGATGAGCAGCGTACCGTATCCTGTCTTGAGGGAAGTTTCTCCCAGGCTGTCGCACTTCAGCCTTGTCAGCGGATAGAACTCAGCGTAGTTGTATAGCATATAGCCGACCGTTGCTCCCGGCACAGTGACTCCCGTTCCATCGGTCACCCTCACCTTCAGTTCCTTTGTCTCCGCGTAACGGTCCAGGGTGTTTATTTCAGTAAACAGAGGTTCATTCCTGATAATAGTTTCATATCCCCTGTATTTGCCGAAGGCTTTTGTGTGCACGAGCATGGCGCGGCGGGCAGGTTCCGTGAACCAGCCACGGTCGGGCACCGGCTCGGGCTCGCAGGCTCCCAGATAATGCCATGAGCCGTCAACCCAGAACTCCACCCATGCATGATTGTCATCTGTATGGGCCCATCGTGGTGTGTAGACCTGCCGCGCCGGTATTGCTACCGTGCGCAGGGCCGACACGGTGAAAGTAGACTCCTCTCCGCAGCGTCCGCGTGCTGAAAGCATCGTGGCAAGAGGCGCGGAGGTGCGGGAGTCGGCCCCCTGGTAGGCAACCTTCTCATGACACCAGCGGTTAACTTCGAGGGCTGCCTCCATTCCGTCAAGACCTCTTACACGATCTTTTAACTCTTTGTAGCAGAGGGTCCTGAAATCGTCAGGATTCTCATTGTTGACCCTTGGTGGCAGAACGAAACTCAGGAATATCTCTGCCGGGATTGTCTTACCCCAGGGCATCTCGTCCATAGCTTTTAAAGCCGCAGCAGCATTGTCAGCAAGGTAACCAGGTTCATAAACAGCCATGTCACTCAGTGGCATGTATGCCAGCAGAAAGGTAACGGCTTCACGCAGCGCCCCGTCACTGATAGTATCAACAATCGCAAACAGGTCGCTGCGCGCGCTGCCGTGGATCTCAGACCTTGCCCTGTAGTCGTCGGATACAGCTTTTCTGAGAGGTTTGTCATCAATGAGATGACCGCTGCTGCACGAGAGCAGCACTGCCATGAGCATAAATGCCGGCAGTCTGAAGATCCATGTCATTACTAACTATTTTAGATAAGAGCCGCAGCTGCTCCTGATCAGCAGTTCAGGAGCCATGTTGACCTGGCGCTTATATTTGCTCTTGCCCTGGTTCTTGACCTCGGACCATATGATGTTAGCCACCTTGAGCGACATGGCCGGGAGGGGCCTGCGCAGCCTGGTGACCGGTGTGGTCAGCAGATCAAAGCCTATTCCGTCTTCCATCGATACAAGCGCCACATCCTGCGGGATACGTATGTTCTTAGCCTGCAGTGCGAGGTAAAGAGGGAAAACAAGCGGTGAATTGAGCACAATGATTGCATCGCTCCTGTGCGGCGGCCTGAGAAAGTTCTCTATCGCGCCAAAATCGAACTTCTCCCCTGCCCTGGGCAGTCCGGCTACAGTGAAGTGCACCGAGTCGAAGTTTTTAGATTTCTTCGTCGAATTCCTGAGCTCCTCAAGCATCTCCTTATCATATGAAGCAGTATCCTCACCTGAGATTATCAGGAGATTCTTGAGCCCCAGCGAAGTAAGATGCTGTGTCATGACAGCAGCCCCGGCCGTCCTGTCGGAACAGACTGTGTTCAGCCTCATTCTCTTTATGCTCTTTTCAAGCAGAACCACCGGATAGGAGTCACGGTTGAGAGCCCTTACCACACTATCCTCGGCGGCGTTGCCAACAAGGATCATCCCGCTGAAGAATTTTTTCAGCGAGGTTGTCAGCCTGTTGAAACGCATGTCATCCGGATCCCTTGTGAAAACCGAGAAACCGAGGCCAATGCTTGAGAAGGCCTTCTGCAGGTAGGGAGTAATCTCGTAAATGAACGGATCATTCATCGAGGGAACCACCATACCGATGATCCCTGGCTTTTCCTCTGCCGGTGCTGCCTCCCCCTTTTCGGCAACCGCATTGAAATAACCCATCTGCTTCGCAACAGCAAGCACCCTCTCCTGTGTCTCTTTCTTGATTCCGTGCTGATCAGCCTTGCTGTTCAGCACCAACGATACCAACGTGCCCGAAAGACCTAGTCTTGCGGCAATGTCTTTGTTTTTAACCTTTTTCCCCATTTCATTTAAAATTAAAGCACGAATTTATCTTTAATTTTTTAGAAATGTATGCCTTTAGCAATATAATGTTAAAATGTGCTGAAAAGCATTTATTTCAGGCTATTTTTTAGGCAGTGACCTGCCGCTTTGTTTTGCAGCCGCCTCAAGTCTCATCTGCCATTTTGATTTTTTTACAGGCTTCTTCTTATTCTCCTCCATCTTCTTAAGTATTTCATTTTCATCGACAAAACGGCGTGAAACCTGGGTCTGGATGATAGTAATCACGTTTGCAAGAAAATAGTAGTATGTAAGACCTGCGGAGAAATTGTTCAGGATAAGCATGAACATGACAGGCATCATGTACATCATTGTCTTCATGCCTGGCATCTGTTCCTGCCCGCCTGCCGGCGAGGTGATCTTGGTTGAAATGATTGTGGAGACGGTCATGAGAAGCGTAAAAAGGCTGACATGATCACCGTACATCGGGATTGTGAACGGGAGAGTAAAAATACTGTCATAGGTGGAGAGGTCCTTTGCCCAAAGAAATGCCTGCTGCCTCAGCTCGATAGAGGTCGGGAAGAAGCGGAACATGGCAAAGAGGATAGGCATCTGAAGCAACATCGGGAGGCATCCGCCCATCGGACTGACTCCCGCCTTCTTATAAAGGTCCATAGTTGCCTGCTGCTTCTTCATCGCATCTTCCTGCTTCGGGAATTTCTTGGCGAGTTCGTCGACCATCGGCTTCATTACCCTCATCTTGGCCTGGCTGATGAACGACTTATGAGTCAGCGGGAAGAGTACAATCTTGATTATCAGTGTCAGTATGAGGATTATCAGCCCGTAACTGACGATGAAGTTGTCAAGCAGGTTGAAGATCGGAATGATGACGAACTGGTTGATCCAGCGGATGATATTCCTGCCCAGGAAGACAAGCTCTTCAAGCTGCATGTCATACTTCTTCATGAGCGTAAAGCTGTTCGGGCCGAAATAAAACTGCATCTTCACTGTGCTGTTGTCACCATGAGTGAAGGGCACACCTATTTCTGACTCGAAGAACCTGAGATATCTTGATGTAGGATCAGCATTTGTAGATGAGACTGCTGCATTGATAAAGAAGTCCTCTGCAATTACAACTGAAGAAAAGAACTGATCCTTGAATGCTATCCAGTCGGTCTTCATCAGGCTCTCTGTCACAACATCCTTCTTCTGCCTCTGCATCCTGGTTCCACCAAGATCCTCAACACCTTCCTGATAGATCTTGTACTTCAGACCGGTGTACATGTCCTCATTCTGCCTTCCCTTTTCCTGTTGAGGGATATACATTTTCCAGTCGAGGGCAAGCGATGTTGTGTTGGCAGGTATCACTGAGGCAAGCGAGTTGAACCGCGACTCAAAAGATATCATGTAGTCGCCGGGCAGCATCGTATATACATAATCAATAGAGGCTCCTGTTGAGGTTTCGAGCCTCATTGTCAGGGTTGCAGGACCGGAGCTGGCAATCACAGGGCCGGTGTACTCCAGGGGTGTGAAGTAGAGTTCGTCGGTTCTGACCGGTTTGTTGTCAACCGTAAAAAATTTGTATCCGAACACTGTGGAGTCACCGTCAAAGAGCACAACAGGGCGTCCGTCATGCGTTTTGTACTCCTTT
>Ga0209800_10004334_pt1 | contig 10545 bp, 7 predicted proteins | sample Higcelweek8metaG_FD_187174 | JGI IMG/M metagenome (GOLD analysis project Ga0209800, IMG submission 187174) | Freshwater pond sediment microbial communities from the University of Edinburgh, under environmental carbon perturbations - High... | ecosystem: Environmental > Aquatic > Freshwater >... | reverse complement strand
AGGTGGAGCGCTACAAAAACACTCCCCTGCTGATTCATACAAATACCAATGACGAGGATGTCAACGTGCTGGAGGTTGAGCATCTGATTAAGTCCCTGAAGGCGGCAGGCAAGGAAAATTTCAATTACAAAATATTTGATGCAATGCCAGGTGGGCATTCCTTCAACAGGATGGATTACAGGGAGGCAAGGCGGATAAGGCTCGATGTCTATGACTTTCTGAACGGATACCTCAAGCCGCAGAGGCCGTTCAAAAGTATCGATGAACTGGAAAAGGCGGCCTACAGATTCTGATTATGAAGGAAAGATTATTCGGAAAGACCCTGGCAGAACTCTCTGCCGTGACTTCCGCAGCAGGGCTTCCCCCGTATGCGGCCAAACAGATTGCCGGCTGGCTTTATAAAAAGGGTGTGCAGTCAGTTGAGGAGATGACAGACCTCTCCCTTAAAGCGAGAACAACCCTTTCTGAGACTTATGATGTGGGTATCACTCCCCCGTCATCAGAGGTTGCAGGCAGTGACGGCACAAAGAAATACCTCTTCGCGGTACTTGAAAACCGATTCATTGAAACGGCTTTCATTCCCGACCGTGACAGGGCGACAGTATGCCTCTCAGTTCAATCCGGTTGCCGTATGGGTTGTCATTTCTGTATGACAGGGAAACAGGGCTTTCAGGGGAACCTCTCCTCAGGCGATATCCTGAATCAGTTCAGAAGCATTCCTGAACATTCCGGGCTGACAAATATCGTATATATGGGTATGGGTGAGCCTCTTGACAACCTCGGGGAAGTTCTGAAGAGTCTTGAGATAATCACATCAGAATGGGGATACGGATGGAGTCCTTCACGGATAACCGTCAGCACAGTTGGCATTGTCGCAAAAATGCAGCAATTTCTGGACTCCACAAAATGCAATCTTGCAGTTAGCCTTCACAGTCCCTATGATGAGGAGCGTCAGGCACTGATGCCTGTTCAGAATGCTCATCCGGTAAAGGAAGTGCTTGATATAATCAGGGCCTTTGACTTTGGAAGGCAAAGGCGTGTCTCCTTTGAATATATAGTCTTCAAAGGTATGAATGACACCCCCCGGCATGTGAAGGAACTGGCAAAGATACTCAACGGCATCAGGTGCCGTATCAACCTGATCCGCTTCCACGCAATTCCAGGCTCTGAATTTGTCAGTCCCGGCACCGCCGAAATGGAAGCCTTCCGTGACAGTCTCAACGCAAAGGGCATAATTGCCACGATACGTGCGAGCAGGGGTCAGGATATCAATGCTGCCTGCGGTTTACTTTCAACACTTGAACAAAATAGGGCATTATGAAACGCAGGGGAATTATAACGCTGGCGCTGGCGCTTGGTGCCCTGTACTGCCTTAACGGCCAGGAGTCGGAATTGAAATCAATGCTGGCAGACACTACTCTTACAGGCACTTCATACTCGATATGTTTCGCCGATGCGATTACCGGCGAGATAGTCTTCGGGTTTGATGCAGACCGCAACCTGGCATCGGCCTCAGTTATGAAGCTCTATCCTACTGCCATTTCGCTCTCCCTGCTCGGGGCTGATTACCGTTTCACCACCAGCGTCTTCATGTCAGGGCGTTACAACAGCAGAAAAGGAGTCCTTTACGGCGATGTTGTAATTCTCGGAGGAGGCGATCCTGCGCTGGGATCGGCCTATTTTTCGGACCATTACGGTGATGTACCGGCGCGGTGGGCTGAGGCGCTGGCAGCAGCCGGGCTGCGGCGGGTAACAGGCCGCGTGGCGGCAGCGGAGTCAGTTTACGACCATAACCCCGTCCCCGGAGGATGGTCCTGGGCCGATCTTGGGAATTATTACGGCGCCGGGGTATATGACATAAACTATAACGACAACAAATACAACATATATGTTACCGGGTTCTCCGAAGGAACAGTTGCGGTCATTGATTCGACAGATCAGTACGGAATGGAAATGCGGATTGAAAATTTCCTCTCCTCATCCGGCAAGTCTGACAACGGCTATGTTTACAATGCCCCCTATTCCACCAGTGCCTGGATCTCCGGCACCGTACCGGCTGACAGCAGCATGATTCTCAGGGCATCTATGCCTGACCCGCCGTTCACCGTTGTGAATCAGCTCAATAAGGCATTGAAGCAAGCAGGAATCAAAGTCAAAAACGACCCTGTCCGGGCAAGGGTCAGCCTGAATGAGGCAGCATATCCACCTGTTTGTGTGACACTCTCCCCACCCCTCAGTGAAATCATCAGAACCACAAATCACGAGAGCGTAAACCTGTATGCTGAGGCGCTCAGGAAATACCTCGGGCCGGCAACAGGCACAGGTGGCACATTCGGCGCCGGATCCACAGTAATGAGAAACTATCTCGACTCAATAGGGTGTGAACCCTACGAGGCGGTGTTACTTGACGGTTCCGGACTGTCGCCCAATAACAACATCAGCGCCCTGATGACAACAAGACTGCTGGTTCACATGTTCAACAGCAGGGATTCGGAAGTATTTCGCGCCTCCCTTCCTGCCGCAGGAGTCTCCGGCACCATGAAGAGTTATTTCAGAAGCGACCTGTTCAGGGGAAGGGTAATCGCCAAGACAGGATCGATCGGTTCAGTGAGATCCTTTGCCGGATATGTTACCACCAGCAGTGGCAGAACACTGGCATTCACAATGATAGCCAACGGATTCACAGTTCCCTGGCGGCAGGTTACAAACAACCTTGAAAGAATTACGGGTGAGATAATAATCAAATACTGATTCTGAACACCTTCACTACCGGTTTAAACAAAACTGACTCTTACCCGTTTTAATATACTTTAACATTACCAATGGAATAATCAGCTAATTTTGCAGGTCAGAATATTTAGATATCCGTTGACTGTACAATAGAATGAAAAAAAGTACGAAAATAATATTGTGGATCAGCATACCGTTGGTTCTTGCTGCAGGTTTTTTCGGACCCAAGGTGGGTCTTTTCGGTAATGAGAAAGAGGGCCCGGGTGCATCAGCATCCACGCCTGCACAGGGTCAGGCCCAGGGACAGGGACAGCGTCCCGGAGTTCCGGGTCAGGGCGGTCAGCAGGGAGCAGCCGTACTGCCGGTTATGGCAAGCATCGCCAAACCCTCATACCTTTCTAACGGAATCAGGTCGGCAGGGACACTTTTGGCCAATGAGGAGGTCGATATAGTAAGCAAGGTGTCGGGTAAAGTCACGGGCGTTTATTTCAAGGAAGGCAGCCCTGTGAGAAAGGGAGATCTGCTTGTAAAGATTTATGATGATGATCTGCAGGCTCAGTTGCGCCGATCAGAACTACAGGAGAAAATGCTCTCCGAGAAACTGGAGCGGCAGAGAATCCTCCTGGCGAAGGATGCAGTCAGCCGCGAAGCGTTTGACCAGTTGCAGACCGACTATAATGTAATACTTGCTGACATTAACCTGCTTAAAGTCAGGATCGCTGAGACCGAAGTCAGGGCTCCGTTCAATGGCGATATCGGCTTCCGTTTTGTAAGTGAAGGAACCTATGTACAACCTTCGGTCAAAATTGCTCACCTGATTGACTATAATAAACTGAAGCTTGAATTCGCCATACCTGAAAAATATGTTTCCGAATCTTTGATGGGAAAGAAGGTCTCATTCAGAACCCAGGGTTATGATGAAGAGTTCTTTGCATATGTTTATGCAATTGACTACCGTGTCGATCCCGCAACACTTACAATAGGACTCCGGGCACTTTATGACAACCGTGACAAGCGTATTGTTCCGGGGATGTTTGCAGAGGACCTTGCCCTGATAACGAATGAAAAAAACAACGCTTTACAGGTGCCCAGCGAAGCAGTGGTCCCGGATATGAACGAGAAGAAGCTTTGGGTATATCACAGTGGCAAGGCTGTACTGGTTCCTGTTGTGGCAGGTACGCGAACTGAGTCGATGGTTGAAATCCTTTCAGGTATCAGTCAGGGTGACACTGTAATTATAAGTGGCCTGATGCAACTAAGACCGAATATGGCGGTAAGGGTAAATATCACCGAATAGGTCCTCCCCTCCTTATCCTCCTTTATAAAAAAGCAACAAATGAGTTTATCCTCAATAAGCATACAAAGACCTGTTCTGGCCACAGTAATGAGCCTCGTGGTGCTCATTCTCGGAGGAATAGGATTCACGTACCTGGGAATACGCGACTATCCCAGTGTTGACCCGCCGATTGTTACCGTATCCACTTCGTTCCCTGGGGCCAACTCAGATGTGATCGAGACACAGATCACCGAGCCCCTTGAGTCTGCAATTAACGGAGTCCAGGGCATCAGGTCGATTTCCAGCTCTTCAAGTGACGGTTCAAGCCGTATCACAGTGGAGTTCAAGCTCGAAGTCGATATGGAGACTGCTGTAAACGACGTACGCGACAAAGTATCGGGGGCCATGCGCCGTCTTCCCCAGGATGTTGACCCGCCTGTTGTACAGAAGGCTGATGCCGACGCACAGCCTATCTATGGAGTCTCGCTGCGCAGTGAAAGCAGGTCGATAATAGATGTAAGCACATTCGCCGAGATCAACTTCAAAGAGCGGATGCAGACAATACCCGGCGTTAGCGCTGTAAACGTTATGGGATCCAAAAAACTGGCAATAAGGATGAAGATGGATCCTTCGAGACTGGTTGCATATGGTCTTACTCCTCTTGACGTAAGAAATGCCGTTACACGTGAGAATGTTGAGCTTCCTTCAGGCCGGATAGAAGGAAACAATACCGAGTTGACAATTAGAACTTTCGGCAGGCTCAGAAGTGTTGACGAGTTCAATGACCTTATTATCAAGAAAGACGGTAACCGGGCAGTGAAATTCAGCGATATTGGAATTGCAGAGATCGACGCCGAAAACATCCGTTCGATGGTGAAGGTTAACGGACTGCCGAGTGTAATCGTCTCGCTTACACCACAGCCGGGAGCAAACTATATAGACATTGTCGATAATGCCAAAATCATTCTTGAGCAGTTAAAAAAAGACCTGCCTGAGGATATAAAAACGGATGTCGTATTCGATAACACAATTTATATCAGGAAGGCGATAGAAGAGGTTGAGACGACAATTTTCATTGCATTTGCACTGGTTGTGCTTGTGATCTTCCTGTTTCTGCGCAATACGCGTACAACACTGATTCCGGTAATTGCAATTCCGGTTGCCCTCATCGGCGCCTTCTTCGTGATGTATATTGCCGGCTTCACAATTAATATACTTACCCTCTTTGCCGTTGTTCTGGCCATCGGCCTTGTAGTAGATGACGCCATAGTGGTTGTGGAGAACATTTACACGAAGGTTGAGCAAGGGATGTCCCCTGTCGAAGCAGCCAAGAAAGGATCAAGTGAGATCTATTTTGCAATTATCGCTACCACAGTATCACTCGTTGCGGTTTTCTTCCCAATCGTGTTCCTGCAGGGTGTCACGGGACGTCTCTTCCGTGAGTTCAGTCTTGTAATCGTCGGTGCTGTAACAATATCGGCGTTCCTCGCCCTTTCACTGACTCCCATGCTCTCCTCGAAATTTCTGAAGCATAATGCAATGGAAGGACGATTTTACAGGGCCTCAGAACCATTTTTTGCCGGAATGATCAACATTTACCGCAGAGCAATTACAGCATTTCTTAAGGTCAGGCATTATGCCCTTATAATAATCGCGGTTTCAGCGGGATTGATCGTCTGGTTCTGGACGATGCTGCCTTCGGAAATGGCTCCGCTTGAAGACCGTGGATATGTCAACATAAGTGCCACCGCTACAGAAGGGACAACTTATGACTATATGGCCAATTATGTCGAAAGCCTTACTCCTGTGGTAGCCGATGACGTGCCGGAACAGGATAATCTAATGGTTATGGTGGGAATGGGTGGCGTCAATTCTGCCAACATCAGGGTGCGTCTTGTCGATATAGATGAAAGAAAACGTTCCCAGCAGGAAGTGGCCAACTCTCTTTCCCCGAAGGTCAGGCAGTTTACAGGGGCACGTACAATAGTATCACAGCAGCAGACATTCGGATCACGCAGGGGCGGACTACCTGTACAGTATGTCATACAGGCCAAAAACCTCGATGACCTTAAGAGGGTTATCCCTGATTTTATGGCGGAAGTCTCTGAAAGCCCCTATTTTTCTGCAAGTGATGTGAACCTCAAATTTACAAAACCGGAACTGACAATCCTCATCAACAGGGAAAAGGCCAACAGGATGGGAGTAAATGTCCAGAGCATCGCCCAGACCCTTCAGCTGACGATGAGCGAACAGCGGATCGGTTATTATATCCTTGACGGGAAACAGTACCAGATCCTCAGCCAGTTCGACAGGGCAAAACGCAATGACCCTTCTGACCTCACAAATGTTTATGTCCGCAATGACAGGGGTGAGCTGATACAGCTTGACAATATTGTTACAGTGCGTGAAAACAGCCTTCCCCCTCAGCTGTTCCGCTATAACCGGTTTGTTTCTGCCACCGTTTCGGCGGGTCTTGAAGGGAAGTATACCCTGGGCGAGGGCATCGAAGAGATGGATCGGATAGCTGACAAGGTGCTGAACGAAGACTTCAGCACAACACTGTCCGGAGACTCAAAGGATTTCGTCGAGAGCACATCAAGCCTTCTGTTTGCATTCGTGCTGGCACTTGTCCTGATTTATCTTGTCCTTGCCGCACAGTTTGAGAGCTTCCGTGACCCTGTCATAATACTTGTCACCGTGCCCCTGGCACTTATCGGGGCTCTGTTCATCATGGTCGTAACCGGGCAGACACTTAACATATTCAGCCAGATAGGACTTATAATGCTGATCGGTATGGTTGCCAAAAACGGAATACTCATTGTGGAGTTTGCAAACCAGAGACAGCAGGCCGGACTAGCTGTAACTGAAGCCGTAAGAGAGGCTGCAGTATCGCGCTTCAGACCCATCCTGATGACAAGCCTTACCACAATTCTCGGTATCCTTCCTCTGGCACTCGCTACAGGAGCAGGTGCAGAAAGCCGCGTTTCGATGGGTGTGACAGTCGTGGGAGGGCTATTCTTCGCCACATTCCTTACACTCTTTGTGGTACCGGCAGTATACAGCTACCTGGCTGGCAAAAAAAATATTGAAATTAAGAGCGATGAGAAACAGAAAGCTTAGTATAATATCCCTACTTTTTGTAATATCACTGACAGTGGCTGCGCAGGATAGAATGACCCTTGACGAAGCCATAATGCAGGCCCTCGGGAACAATTACTCCCTTAAAATGACCAGGAATGATCTTAACATCGCGGAGAATAATGTCACCCTTGCCCCCTTCCTGCCTACAGTTACCGGTACCGGCAGACAGTCGCAGACAAATACCACCTCGGTAAGTTCATCATTACCTTCCGAAACCTCGACAACCAATGTATACGGTGCAGGGGTTTCACTTACATGGAGGATCTTCGACGGTCTGGGCATGTTCAGCACCTACAGCCGCACGCAGGAACTGCTTGCAATGAGCAGCCAGAGGGTAAAAATCGATGTGGAAAACCTTATAATGAGAGTCTGCTCTGAATACTACAATATCATCGTGCAGCAGAACAGGCTTGAATCGTCACGCACTTCACTGGACCTTTCAAAATCGAGGTATCAGAATGCTGAAGAGAAGTATCTTCTCGGCGTCATCTCGGGACTGGAGTTGCAGCAGGCCAAAATAGACCTGAATGCTGACAGCTCTGCAGTACTTTCCCAGTATGAAACCGTAAATGCGGCGTATATCCGGATGACAAATCTGCTGAATGCAGGCCATGAGATCAATTTCAATATACAGGATACAATTATTCTGGCACCTGCCGTCGACATCGACTCACTGCGTCAGCGTACAATTGCATTCAATAACCAGCTGATCATGGCCAGGCAGGGTGAGAAATTATCACAGTATGACCTGGATTTTGTGAGATCACTGCGTTACCCGTCCCTCAACTTCGGCACAGGTTATAACTACAACCGCAATGAATTTCCGGTCTCCTCCAGTTACAGCCAGACTAACGGGCTTAACTGGGGTTTCAATATGTCATGGAATATCTTTTCAGGCTTCGAGACAAAGAGAAGGATATCAAATGCAGTCATTGAAGCTGAAAACAGCAGGCTCGCATATCTTGATGCCGAGAACGAAATACTTGGCGAGCTGGATCTGTTGTATAATACTTATCGCAACAATATTACAGTCACATATTTCGAAACAGAAAGTGCCGAACTGGCTCGCAATACTCTGGAGATAGCGATGGAACGCTACAGACTCGGTTCTCTTTCGGGACTGGAATTCAGAGAGTATCAGAATAATTATCTGAGTGCAATCAACAGGAGGCTGACGGCTCTTTACCAGGCAAAAATGTCAGAGATAGGACTGCGCCTGCTTGCCGGGGAGATTACTGAGTGACTTTTCGCTTATTTCTGCGGTAAGCCTTGATCCCCTGATAGGTCAGCCAGAGCACGAACAGTGCACCCACGGCATACATTACAATATCCAGGTATGGCAGTATCCTGTCACGCATGTCATAAGCAAAATAACCAACAAGGGCGAGTACCAGGTTCCATATCCCTGCACCCAGAAACGTAAAGAGCAGAAAGGGACCCATTTTCATCCTTGCCAGGCCTGCCGGCAAAGAAATCAGTTGCCTTACGGCGGGCACAAGACGCCCGATGAAGGTCGAAGCCTTTCCGTGTTTCACGAAATATTGTTCAGCCCTTTCAATATTTGTACGGTCGATCAGAAGCAGATGTGCCCACCTGGTGTCAGCAAGTCTGTAAAGAACCGGTCTTCCCAGCCAGAATGCAAGATAATAGTTGATAATTGCGCCTGTCATGGCTCCTGCTGTTGATGCCAGCATCACGCCGGCAAATGAAAGCGAGCCTTCGGCAGCCTTCCAGGCTGCAAAGGGTACAACAACCTCTGAAGGAAAAGGGATGAACGAGCTCTCAATTGTCATCAGCAGAAAAATTGTGAAATAGTTAAGGTTGGCAATATACCAGTCCAGAACAGTCTGAAAGATCTCCATGTCAGGTGCGTTTATTTATGCCGGTCCAGATATAGTATACCGGGATTCCGAGAAGTACAATTGCCAGTCCGGGCCATGTGAACTGAGGCTTGTAAATAAGCAGGATTATCATTATTGTCAGCGCAAGGACTATATATAAAGCAGGTATAACAGGATAACCGAATGCCTTGTATGGCCTTTCAGCATCGGGTTTTCTTATACGCAGCACAAAGATTGACATTATTGTAAGTGCATAGAAAATAAGCACTGCAAAAATAACATAGTCAAGAAGCTGAGAGTAAGAGCCTGAAAGACAGAGGCCTGAAGCCCATATGAACTGAACCCACAGCCCTTTTCCGGGCACATCATTGCGGTTCAGTTTTCCGACTCCCCTGAAGAACAGTTTATCGACAGCCATCGCATAGTATACACGTGCGCCGGAAAGGATCAGCCCGTTATTGCATCCGAATGTTGAAATGACAATAAGAACGGCCATAATAATTGCAGCATAGTCTCCGAATATTGAAGATATTGCCGCCGTGCCCAGCCTGTCGTTGGTTGCGAAGGCCATTCCCCGCTCAAGGACATCAGCCCCGCCAGGTATGCCACGCAATGGCATAACCTTGATATATACGATATTAGAGAGGAAAAACAGAAGGAATGCAATAAGTGCACCCCAGAAAAGAGCCAGAGGGAGGGTGCGTTTTGGATTTACAACCTCGGCTGATGCAAAAGTGATTGTTGTCCATGAATCACAGGTGAAAAGTGATCCCACCATAGCCATACCTATAGCTACGACAATCATCATACCCTTGATCGGCATCACTGCCCCTGTTGTTTTATCAAGCGTGGCTGCCTGCCAGAAGTATTCAGAACTGGTTTTAAAACCGTCGGAACCGGCGATTAGAAAACCGACAAGCAGTAACAGAATGAGGATAATTACTTTAGTAAAAGTGAACGTGTTCTGAACCAGTTTCCCAATCCTGATCCCGCGTGAGTTTATCCATGTTATGAGTGCAATGGAAGCAAGGGCAATCAGGTGTACCGAGGAAAACTTCACCGGTCCCGCTCTGAAAAGAATATTGCTCTCGCTTATCCAGGGGAAGATGACTCCGAAAAACTTTCCGAAAGCCATTGCCACCGCGGCAATAGTACCAGTCTGTATAACAAGGAAAAAGGTCCATCCGTAGAGGAATCCGAGCAGAGGGCTGTAGGCTTCCCTCAGGTAGACATATGTCCCTCCGGCTTTTGGCATCATGCAGGCCAGTTCACCGAAACTCAGTGCACCCATCACTGTCATGAAACCTGTAATCAGCCATGCTACCAATAACCACCCGGGTGAGCCCAGGGTTCGTGACATGTCTGCACTGACTATAAAAATTCCTGAACCGATCATTGACCCTATGACTATGGCCGAAGAGTCGACGAGGTTCAGGCTTTTCCTGAATGCCGGCTGGCTTGTTTCTGACATCGCGTTATATTATAGTATAAATGTATTGCTCTCTCTCGCTTCGCTCCGTCCCAGGGGTCTGATCCGCCAACTGGCGGATCGCCCAA
>Ga0209800_10004331_pt1 | contig 10548 bp, 5 predicted proteins | sample Higcelweek8metaG_FD_187174 | JGI IMG/M metagenome (GOLD analysis project Ga0209800, IMG submission 187174) | Freshwater pond sediment microbial communities from the University of Edinburgh, under environmental carbon perturbations - High... | ecosystem: Environmental > Aquatic > Freshwater >... | reverse complement strand
TATCTATTTACTTGGGCGCTTTGCGAAACCCAATCACCGGATCCTTATATTCGGTTTTGGCATCACTCTATTCCTGATCGGAACAATCGTAAACGGCATAGAGCTATCCATGTTCGGTGTGATGGTATTTGTATTGTGCAAAGTGTTCTTCCAGCCGCTGCACGACCTTGCATACTATCCAATCATGATGAAGGTGATAGATGTGGTGTCGAAACGCGAAAACCGAAATAATTACGCGTATATCCTGAACCACGAATTCGGATTATATGCCGGAAGAGTAGCCGGACTGGGACTCTTTATTTTCCTGGCTTTCTATGTGTCCGAAACATTTGCACTCAGGTACTCTCTTATCATTGTGGCTGTTTTGCAGATGCTTTCCATCCCATTGGCAAAAAACATTATGAAACACTCATACGAAAAAGAACTATGAAATTCTCAGGAACAATAATTCTGACACTGGCAATTGCGCTGGCAATCTATTCCTGTAAAACAAATACAGGAGTCGCCGTGGAGCAAACACCTATTGCACGTGTTGAACAAATGCCCGATTTACCCCAGCCATATAAAATTATCGACTGGAAACAAAAAGCAATGCAATTCGACAGCCTGGTATTCAATTTCACCAATACAACCGCAGGCGGTCCGTATATCTGGCTCGACAGTGCACGACGGAATTTCGACCAGGTTACATTTGGCCTTTATACTGTAATCGGCGATGTGCGACAGGGTCCAACCAAAAACAACGGCGAATTTCACGAAGCGCTTACAGCTTACAATTCATTGATAAGCGCCGGGTTGCTGGGTATTGACAAAACAAATCAGCAAGGCTATAATTACGTTAAAATGGCGCAAAACTATTTTAACAGCGATACCAAATGGAATATCGTAATGAACAATACCAATCCAGCTGTTGCTATGGCTGGCGGCGGTTATGGCCGCGACTGGTGGTACGACGTTTATCCGAATGTGTTGTATTACGGTGTCGCTGCCCTGTATCCCGATGTTGAAAATACCGAAATGCTACAGCGTTCAGTTGCTGATCAGTTTTACAAAGCAGATTCAACGCTTCAGGGAAACTATAATTATTCCTATTTCGATTATGCCCAAATGAAAGGCATGATCAATAATGTGCCGCAACAACAGGATATTGCCGGCGGACATGCGTGGGTATTGTATTCTGCCTATCAGAAATTTGGCGACGACCGCTACCTGAAAGGAGCCAAAAGTGCCACCGAAGCCCTGCTCAAACAAAAGGAAAGCCGCTTTTACGAGATTCTGCTTCCTTTTGGAGCTTACACAGCAGCAAGGCTTAATGCCGAACAAGGAACCAATTACGATGTGACTAAGTTACTCAACTGGTCATTTGACGGCTGCCAGGCAAAAGATGGCCGTTACGGATGGGGTGTAATAGCCGAACGCTGGGGCGATTACGATGTTCACGGTCTGCAGGGAAGCATTACCGATGGCGGCGGATACGGTTTCTTTATGAATTCTGTGGCAATGGCATGGCCGTTGGTTCCCATGGTAAAATATGAACCGCAGTATGCTAAAACCATCGGCAAATTTATGCTAAACGCAGTAAATGCTTCACGGCTTTTTTACCCCGATCAGGTTGACGATGCTCACCAGTGGCTCCCTGAAATGAAAGACATTACCAACGGAATTATAGGTTACGAGGGCATCCGCAAAATGGATGATTATAACAATCCTGCATTAAAAGGAATTTCCCCGGTTTCGTTGGGCGACGGTCCTAAATGGGTGGCCGGACAACCTAAAGAGTCGATGTTCAGCCTTTACAGCACTTCCATTGCAGGTATTTTCGGAGCAATAGTTCATACTACTGATGTGGAAGGAATACTTGCGCTGGATTGCAACATCACTGATTTTTATGCCGAAAATAAATACCCAGAATTCCTGTATTACAACCCTTTCGGGGAAGAGAAAACAGTAACCTATGCAGCCGCCACATCTGTTGATCTTTTCGATATTGTTTCGAAAACCTACCTGGCAAAAGCGCAAAGCGGAAAAATTGCTCTGAAAATACCTGCCGGATCAGCTGTTCTGATCGTGGAGTTACCGGCTGGCACCAGGCTGACGACCGAAGGTAAAAAACTGAAAGCAAACGATTATGTGATCTCATACAAGTAGTTCAAAGCAAACGGTTTGTAACAACAAATTCAAAATAAGTAAAATGAAACAACTATTACTTTTCTTACTTTCCTTAACAACAGCGGCCTGTTTGTATGCACAAACTCCGCTCACCGGAACCGTTGTCGATTCCAAAACCGGGGAAACCCTTATCGGGGTTACTATTCTTATTAAGGGAACCTCGCAGGGTACAACTACTGATATTGATGGTAACTATAGCCTTGTTTCGGATCAGTTGAAACCATCAACGGTGTTGGTCTTTTCGTACATTGGGTACAAACCGGTTGAAGATAGCGTTGGAAGCCGCACCCGGATTGATGTGCAGCTTTCGGCGGAGTCGGTTATGCTTGAGGAAATGATTGTTGTGGGTTACGGGTCTGTTAAAAAACGAAATGTATTAGGTGCAGTTACAAAGGTGGATTCCCGCGAGCTTACCAGGATTCCCGTTGCCGGCCTCGATCAGGCTTTGCAGGGACGAGCTGCCGGGGTACAGGTTACCCAGAATACCGGTGCTCCCGGCGAAGGTGTTTCGGTAAGGATCAGGGGCGCAGGTTCCATAAGTTCTAGCAATAACCCGCTTTACATTGTGGATGGTATTCCTACTGCCGATGCGCTGAAAATCCTTTCCCCCAACGAAATTGAAAATATTACTGTACTAAAAGATGCTTCATCGGCAGCAATTTATGGCTCACGTGCCAATAACGGGGTAGTGCTTATAACCACAAAAAAAGGAGTAAAAGGTCAGGCAAAGGTAGTTTATAACGGACAGTTTGGCTACCAGGTTCCGGTAAGGCTCACTCCTATGGTAAACACAGCCGATTATGTGACGGCTTACAACGAAGCAGCAACCAACGACAATTCATACCTGCCCGAAGGACTTCACCGCCCGCTTATCACAGCCGAGGATGCTGCGAAATTTTCGGATGTTGATTATGTGGATGAATTGCTTCAACCTGCACCTGTTACTTCGCATGAATTATCTGTTTCGGGAGGTAACGAATCAACCAATTATATCCTTTCCACATCCCTTTTCAGCCAGAAAGGAATTATCAACAATACCGGTTATACAAGGGGAACAGCCCGTGCTGACGTAAATTCGGATATAAACAAATGGCTTACAGCGGGAATGAGCATGCTGGCAGGTATATCGAACAATGATATTATCGGAAGTTCGGGTGATGGGTATGGAGGAAATGGTGGCAGTGTTGTACGTTATGCATTTTTCAGAAATCCGGGTATTCCGGTTAAGTTCGACGATGGGGTAACTTTTGTTGACCGCCCTGCAGAGTATTTTGGCGAACAGAAATACGATTCATTTCTTGGCGACGGTTATAATCCTATCGGCATGGCCGAATATGTTGAAAACAACCGTAAGGATGACAGTTACCTTGGCAAGGCGTATATAAAAGCAAAAGTTTACACCGGGTTAACATTCACTACCAATTTTGGTATTGATTACCGCAATACAAACACACGCCGGTTCGACCGTACCTGGGGAACCGAAAACCGCATCAGCGCCCGCAACAGCCTGAGCATTTCGAACGAGAGAGCAACCAGCTGGACATTAAACAACCTGCTGAACTACGAAACAAAATTTTCGGAATATCACACACTTTCGGCAATGCTTGGGTTCGAAGCCATTAAAGATAATGGGAAGGCATTATATGCAAGCGATTCCGATTTCCCTATCCAGCAGGAAGAACTTATTTATATCGGCAACGGTATAGGTCAGAAAACCAGCAACCAGAGTGAGTGGAATTCGTCACTGGCTTCGTTTTTCGGAAGGTTAAGCTATGACTACAAACAAAAGTATTATTTGTCCACAACCGTTCGTCGCGACGGATCATCAAGGTTTACAGGTGATAACAAATGGGGAAATTTTTATTCCGTTTCAGCCGGATGGGCATTAAAACAGGAAGCCTTTCTGAAGGATGTCCGATGGCTCGAAAATCTCAAACTCCGACTGGGCTATGGTGCCATCGGTAACCAGGAAATTGGCCTGTATGCATACAGCGACCGCATTTCGCCCTATTACAATTATCCGTTTGGAGGAGTAACGAATGATGGTTACGCGCAATCAGCACTCGGCAATGAAAACCTGAAGTGGGAAACCAGTTACCAGTATAACGCCGGTATCGATGCCGAATTCTGGAAAGGCGCTTTTGTTGTATCCGTCGACGGGTTCTACAAAGTGACCGAAGACATGCTGGTAAAAGCCCCTAATCCACCTTCGGTGGGTGATGCACAGGCAGCGTGGATCAACAGCGGTTCGGTCCTGAACAGTGGTATAGAAATAGAAGCCATTTACCGCCAGGATAAAGGCGACTGGAGCTATTCGGCCGGCGGGAACGTAACATTCCTCCATAACGAAGTACTCAAACTGGATGCGCCTTTGTTTGGCGGACAAGTTGAAACAGGAGTATATGCAACCCGCACTGAAGTTGGTCATGAAATCGGATCTTTTTACCTGCTCGAAATGGAGGGTATCTTCCAGAATGAAGCTGATATCCTTTTGTCGGCTTTCCAGGGAAACAATATACATCCGGGTGATGTAAAGTTCAAAGACCAAAACAATGATAACCGTATCGACAATGCCGACCGTATTCATATGGGAAGCGCTATTCCCAAACTTTTCGCCGGTGTTAACCTCTCGGCAAATTACAAGGATTTTGACCTGACGGTATTTTTCCAGGGTTCGTATGGCAATAAAATTTACCTGCAAATCAACCAGGATATCGAAGGATTTTATCGTGGATTTACCATTACACAACGCTATTTCGACGAACGCTGGACAGGCGACGGCACTTCGAATACCCAGCCAAGGCCGGCCTGGAGTGCCAAATCGAACAACGCAAGACCCTCGTCACGTTTCCTCGAAGATGGCTCTTACCTGAGGCTAAAAAACGTACAATTCGGATATACCATTCCGCAGGCAGTACTTAAAGTAGTCGGATTATCGCGCGTAAGAGTTTATGTTTCAGGTACAAACCTGCTGACTTTAACCAAATATTCGGGCCTTGATCCTGAAATGACTGTCAGCGATAACTCCAAAAGTGAAGGCGACCCTGCTTCCGGTATCGATTGGGGAACTTACCCATCGGCTATGACTCTTATGCTTGGTATGAACATCAATTTTTAAATGAAAACGGCTATGAAACAGATAAAATATAATCACAACCATCTGAAAACCGGCATACTGCTGCTGTCAATTTCATTGATATCGCTGGGTTCGTGCACCAAATTTCTGACCGAAGACCTTAAAGGAACGTTTTCGAACGATACCTATTACCAAAACGAAAAACAAGCGATACAGGCAATCAACGGAGTGTATAATGGTATGTTATTTACAAACACCAGGAATAACATATGGGTATTTGGCGATATTGCTTCGGATGATGCTGTAAAAGGCGGAAATCCCGGCGACCAGGCCGAAATAAGCTACATTGATAATTTTACTGCCGATGCCAACAATGGAATGCTTGGTAATTACTGGAGTTTTGCCTACGAAGCTATTGCCCGGGCAAACAATGTAATAGCATATGTGCCTGATGTTACAATGGACGAAGGATTGAAAAGCAGAATAATTGGAGAAGCCAAATTTGTAAGGGCATATACCTATTTTAACCTTGTAAATATTTATGGCCAGGTTCCGCTGAAACTCTTACCACAGGTTACGCAGGAAGCAATCCATGTTCCATTGAGTGATGTCACCACAATTTATCAGCAGATTGAAAAAGATCTTACCGATGCTGCGGCAGTACTTCCTGCTTCCTATTCGGTTTCGGATAACGGCAGAGTTACCAGGGGGGCTGCGCTTGGCCTGTCAGGCAAAGTGAGCCTTTACCAGGGAAAATGGTCCGAAGCAGTTAATTATTTCCACCAGTTAGAAGCTCTGGGCATTTACGGCCTTTTACCAGATTACGGCGGTAATTTTAAACTGTCGTCCGAAAACAGCATAGAATCGATCTTCGAAGTGCAGCACCTTGCAGCTCAAAACCCGGGCGAGGGAAGTCCACTTAACCAGCAATTTGCACCGGCAACCGAAGGAGGTTATTATTTCAATGCTCCAACACAAGCGCTTGTTGATGCTTTCGAAAAAAGCGCAACCGGCGAAGTAGATCCACGCCTGGATGTTTCCATCGGGCGCGATGGCCAACCATGGCTGAATGGCGAAACTTTCAGCATGGCATGGTCGCCGACCGGGTATCTTACCAAAAAGCACCAGCAGCCGCTTTCGGAAGTATCTGCTTCACTAAAAGGCGATGGCGATCTGAACTACACCTATATGCGATATGCCGATGTTTTGCTTATGAAAGCAGAGGCTTTTCTTGAAAACGGCCAGGCCGACTCGGCAAGAGCCAATCTGAATAAAGTCCGCCAGCGTGCCCGGGCAAGTTTTAACGGAACCGCACCGGATGATCTGCTCGCCGATATTACAACCACTGATAACAGCCAACTTCGCGAAGCTATCCGCAGGGAACGCCGGGTTGAAATGGCACAAGAATTCCACAGGTATTTCGATCTTATGCGCTGGGGAAAAGCCACGGCAGAGGCTGCACTGGGTCCGGATTTTAACTACGACACAAAGCGCTATTTCCCAATCCCGCAAGCTGAAATTGATGCCAACCAGTCGATTAATCCTTAATAATAACAATTCACCTAAATCCTCATAATTAAAAACCAATCAAAATGAAAATGAAAAACCTGATTAAATTACGCACTTTAGTGCTCATGCTCATCGTAAGCTCAGCAATGGTCCTCGGATCATGCAAGGACGATGAAGAAGATCCGATTGTACAAGGAGATTACACAGCCCTTAATGCATTGATAGTGGAAGCTGATGCTCTAGCCGCTGCAGCTACAACCGCTGATTATCCCGAGGTAGCAATCGATGCTTACAAAGCTACCCTTGCAACTGTTAAAACAGCAGCTGCTACACCACTCACACAGGTACAAATCAACAACCTGGTAACCCAATTAACCGAAGCTATGACAACTTTTGAGTCGCAGGCTTATGGATTCATCGATGAAGCCCTTTACTTGAATGCCGGTTGGCACTTCGACGAAGGAACAGGAACTACCGCAACAGCATACTCAACCGTTAAACATGTGGCTACCTTCTTCAAAGGTAATACTATAGTGATGGGAGCTGACGCTATGTCGCCCAGCTGGGTTGATGGTGTAAAAGGCGGAAAAGCTGTTTACCTGAATAAAGGTGCTCACCTCGAAGTACCTTACACAACGGCCTTCCTTCCTGCAAATATTACCATTGCAGTGTGGATTAAACCACTTGAGCTTTATGAAAACAATTATATCGTTTCACAGAACTATTGGAACGGGTACAAACTTCAGACACAAGGTGGAGGAAAACCATTCTTTACCTACAAAAAAGTTGACGGTGGTATTATTGATGCTGACAACGAAACTGACAATTCGATAAAAGCTGGCCAATGGAATCATGTGGTAGTTTCGGTTAATGGTACAACAAAAGAACTGAAATTTTATGTCAACGGTACTCTTACCAAAACATGGACTGCTGACACTAAAAGTATCGGACCACTTACCCAGATACTTACCGCACCAGACCCACAACCGTTTATTATTGGTTGTGTAGCTACAGATGCCGAAGTTGCTGCCAATTTCATGGATTGGACAACTGCTGATAACTTCGGATACTTTAAAGGAGCCATTGATGAGTTGAAAATCTATAACATCGCACTTGCTGATGGACAGGTTTCGAGACTTTATACTGACGAAAAACCTTAATCTTTGGGGTTAGTGTTTTTTGATTGAGGTGTGAGGAATGGCCCGATTGACCTGCTTAGTTTTTGCAGGCTTTTGGGCCTTCCTTTTTTACGAATAAATCTTACAAATACCTGGTTATCATGTCGATTATAGGATTCATGCTCAGAATTTTCCTTTTTATGCTGCCGGTTTTCTGCATCAGTACAAATTCGCATGGGCAGTCGTTACACCTTAAAGCAGCAGGGGATAATCAAAATGGATATCATGTTGAAATTTATAGCGGTAACCAACTAATGGTTACCAATACCGAAGAATTTTCCATCCGTTTTTTTAATACAGATGCCAGCACCACCGCTTTTATTCCCTCCTGGAAAGGCGAAAAATGGAGTGGCAACGATACCTCAATAACCCTTAGCCGGAATTCATATCTGCCGGATTTTGATGCCAATTTATCCGTTTCTGTTAATTATGAAATTGTTAACAGCAATGTGGTAAAAAAGACGATTCAGCTTTTTCAGCCCTCCATGACAGATTTATACTATATCCTGGAGCAAACTTCACGCCCGCCTCAAATTCCCCTGAAATACATCACATTTGAGTATGATAAATTCCCTGGTGGAATGGTGCATGAGATGTATCCGGCTGCCGGTTGGGTAACGCCGGATAATAAAGTCGTCGGATTTCTGACAGACGCAGGGTATAAAAACCAGTTTACCCGAACCACACGCCGTAGATTCAGTGGGCGTGGAGGTGGATTTGTCGGAATGAGGTTGCTTCCGGATCCGAATTTATACGCTGTTGCAACCCGTCAGGAGCAGTCAGATGGTAAGGATTTTATCCGCCAGACTTTCGGCGAAATGTACAACCTGGATGCAGGAAGCAGCCAATCTGTTAAAGCAGAAAACGCCTGGAATAAAGAGGGAAACGTGGAAGTCGTGCGGAATGACAGCCTTATTTCATTGGTTTGTCATCCCGGTGGCAGAGCCGGTATTGAATTTATCGCCCCTTTCGAAGACCAGAAAATTTATACTATTTCGTATCTGTGCAAAGGCAATTCGCCTGTTGCGCTAAAACTTTTTCGTTTAAGGAATGGATTTCGGACCACTGAACTCGAAGAAGGAGTAAAATACATCGATAATTTCCCGGCTAGCGAACAGGATTGGACTCTTTTTAAAGGGAGTATCCTTATACCATATATCGAACAGGATTCAGTCGAAATATTTATCGGGACACAATCGGGAAAAGAAGCGTGGCTTCAGATAAAAGATCTTCAATTTACTGAACACCAACCTAAAGTGGAAGCTTACAATCAGCTTCTAATGGGTCAGTCTTCAGAAAAAACAACGTACATTTTTGTTGAGCCTTATACAAACCATAAAAATTTTATGATTTCTGCCCAAACTCGTCTGGCAGAAGGCAAAGGATTTAAAGGTTCACAGATTGAAAAAATGATGTATGCGAATTTAAATATGCTTACCTGGATTACCTCGGTACACGATATGACTCCTTTTAATGTGCCGAATAAAAATTATTCCCCGGATATGTACAACCGCGATTCATTTTTTGCCTGCGTTTCGACATATAACAAAGATTTAAATTTGGCTATTTGGGATCAGTGGGGCCGAACTCAGACATCTGAAGGAGGAATTGGAACTATCATCACTCCTTACATGGGATCAGTTGAAGCTAAGGACAACGAAGCTACCATCGAATGGCTGATTTGGGCCATGCTGAATAAACGAAGATTTGGTGTTCAGCTTCCGCAGGAAAAAATTAAACTGGCGGTTGATTATGTATTAAATGAATTCGATGCAGGGAAAGATGCGAAGTGTCGTTCACATTTTTCTCTCAGCCAGATTGACATTGTCGACTTTGAACCTAAAACTGACCGGCTGGCTGTAAACCAGGGAATGCTTGCCATTGCATTGCGGACGATTAAAGAACTTGGTTATGTAATACCGGAAGCCTACATTGAAAAAGCAGAACAGGAATACCGCAATTTTTATGATCCGCAAAGAGGTCACCTCCTTTTTGATCGAAACTTCCCGGACCTTATAAACCTGAACGACCTGGAACCTGAATTCTTTTCGCTGTGGTTGTTCAACAGGCCGATACTTACAGATGAAATGGTTATCAGCCACTTAAATCAGGTTCCGATTCTGAATAAAGTGAATAATTCGCCACATCCGGAACTGGGGACTACCGCGCCTATTCTTATCCGGCTTACAAACGACAAACAAGGATACGCTTACCTTACAGGCGATTACCAGCCTTTCGAAAAATTCGGCGAAGCCAATTACAGCGAGGGTCAGAATGACGGATACTATTACAACGGCGGAAGTTGGTTTCGGGCTGAGTATTGTGCTTACGTTGTCGGTTTAAAACATGGCTGGAAAAATGCTGAAAAGCTAATGGAAAACCGCATCTGGGCAGAGATAAACCTAAATCCCGAATGGCCTTTCAGCAAGGAATTTATCCCCACTAAATGGACCACCACCGACTCATGGTGGGTTTCGACCAGAGGGCTATGCTGGAATGTGTTCGTCCTGATGGCTAATGAAGTGGCTGGATTGCGAACTCCCGATATGGACCCGGATTTTTGGGGAAATGGGGAATGATGGGAGAAATGGAGAGGGGAGACAAGGGGAAGGGGGG
>Ga0209800_10004330_pt1 | contig 10550 bp, 13 predicted proteins | sample Higcelweek8metaG_FD_187174 | JGI IMG/M metagenome (GOLD analysis project Ga0209800, IMG submission 187174) | Freshwater pond sediment microbial communities from the University of Edinburgh, under environmental carbon perturbations - High... | ecosystem: Environmental > Aquatic > Freshwater >... | reverse complement strand
ATGAAATAATCCTTGAAGTTCGTGCTGGTGCGGGAGGTGACGAAGCTTCACTTTTCGCGTGGGAGCTTGCACACATGTATGAAAGATTTTCCGAAAAACAAAAGTGGGGGTGGAAGGTTTTAAATGAATCATTAAGTAGCGCAGGTGGTTATAAAGAAGCATCAATCGAAGTAAAAGGTAAAGATGTTTACAAAATGCTTCGATACGAGACAGGCGTTCACCGCGTTCAGCGGATTCCTGCTACCGAGAAAAATGGCCGAATACACACTTCCACAGCATCTGTCGCAATCTTGCCACTCAAAAAGAAAACAACAATTGTTATCAATCCTGCTGACCTTGAAATAGAATATTCTCGTTCTGGTGGAGCAGGTGGGCAGAACGTGAACAAAGTTGAAACAGCCGTTCGGCTTATTCACAAACCAACAGGGGAAGATGTTCGCTGCACTACAGAGCGAACTCAACTTGGTAACCGTGAAAAAGCAATGCAAATGCTCACTTCTAAACTTCAAATGATGAAAGACGAAGAAGACGCCAAGAAATATTCAGGTGACCGAAAGAACCAAATCGGTACAGCTGACAGATCAGAAAAAATCCGCACTTACAATTTTCCACAAGACAGAGTTACTGACCATAGAATCAAACAATCATGGTCAAATATTCCAATGATAATGGAAGGAAATATCAATAAAATAATTGAATCACTAGCAACTGGGGTAGTAGGGGAAGCAGAAGAAATGGAATAAAATATATTTGCAAAATTTTTATTTTTTGTAATAATGAAATTGAATTAACAACCTTATAAAATATGGTTATGGAAATGCTTTTGATCATTGTTGGTACGTTTATATCAGCGATATTCTTGATCGTTGGTATTAAACGCCTTAATAATTAAAAACTGATTTGCACTCTTTAATGGTCAAAATAATACCGCAAAAAGAGGGCTTTTTCTTTTTACTATTTTAAATTAAGATTACTTGCTATATTAAATCATTTCTGTTATAATTGCCCCCAGTAGTTTGCTTATGTTTTGGTCTTAGTTTTCATTCTTCGTGTGCAAACATTGAGGCATGTAAATGAAATCACACTACGCGATTACATTTATAAATTAGTTTTCTTCAATTAGATGATATGCAAGTATCACTATGAGAAGCACATTGTCATATATGGCAAAAAAGTTGTATGTAGGTGGTCTTCCTTACAAGACTACCAACGATGAGCTTAAAGCTCATTTCAGTGCTGCAGGAGCGGTCGCTTCAGCAACCATTATCATGGATAAAATGACTGGCCGTTCAAAAGGTTTCGGTTTCGTAGAAATGGAAAACGATGCCGACGCAGCTACAGCTATCTCAATGTTTGATGGAAAGGACTTCGAAGGAAGAAACCTTACTGTTAACGAAGCTCGTCCTATGGAAGAGCGCCCACGTGGTAGTTTCCAAAGATAATATTCTTATCTGAACAAAAATCCCCAACCGTAAAGGTAGGGGATTTTTGTTTGCATGACCGATATATTTTTGGTATAGTACAAGGGTAGTTTTTAAAAACTGCCATTTTTTGTTGTTATGCGCGTGTGTAGTTCAGTGGTAGAACGCTGTCCTGATAAGACAGAGGTCGAAGGTTCGATTCCTTCCACACGCACAAGGCTTTAACGCCTTTTACGTTTTATGAACGAAGATAACAAAATAAAAGAATTATGGTATATGCCAGCGATCAAAATGTTCGCCAACGTTTCGGGTTGGATTGCTGGGCCTATAATTTTAGCTCTTTTTGTAGGAAAATATTTAGATAGAAAATACGATAGTAGCCCATGGTTTTTTCTAGGATTAACAGCTGTCGCGTTTACTATTTCAATTTTTGGAATAGTAAAAATAATGACACAATACATCAGAGAAATTGAAAAGGAAGCTAGAAATAAAAAAGAGTCATTAGAAAACAAAGATAAATAAAAATGGAAACTGCAACAGAATTTAATGATAATCAAATAGAAAATAGTTTAGATCAAACAACACAAATCGAAACTGAACCATCGCATGAGTCAACTCTCTATGCTGAACCTATAGCTCATGTTGGATCATTCCCAATAACCAACGCGCTTTTGACTAGTTGGATTACCGTTTTTTTGATAATAATTATTTCAATTTCTCTACGACGTAAAATTAAAGAAATTCCAAAGGGGATTCAAAACTTTTTTGAAGTGATTGTCGATGGAGCATTGTCACTATGTGACCAAGTTACAGGTAACAGAAAAATTACGAATAAAATTTTTCCTTTAGCTATTTCTGTCTTTTTCTTTATATTAATAAATAATCTATTGGGGATATTCCCATTTGGAGGTTTTGGACTTATAGAGACACACGGAGGAGAATCCGTATTTGTCCCATTTATCAGAAGTGGAACAGCCGACTTAAATACAACTCTAGCCCTTTCTATTCTTGCTGTCATAGGTTCAAACATTTTTGGAGCTTTTATCATCGGTTTATGGAAAATATTCAACAAATATGTTAATCTGGTATCGCTAGGACAAATGTTCACAAAGGTTAGAAAAGACCCAACAATCTTGGTTCTTGCACCTATTAATGCTTTTGTGGGGATACTTGAACTTATCGGTGAAGTCGCAAAAGTTGCTTCGCTCTCGTTTCGTCTTTATGGAAATGTTTTTGCGGGAGAAGTTTTGCTTGCATCAATGAGTGCACTCTTAGCATATGTTCTTCCTGTTCCTTTCTTATTCTTAGAAATATTTGTGGGAATACTCCAAGCATTTATCTTTACTGTCCTAATGGTTGTATATTTCACAATTGCCGCCGAAGATCATACAGAAGAACATGAACATGATCCTGCCTCGACTGACACAAGTCAAGACGGAGAACAACCTGTTCATGCAGTTTGATTTTATTATTAAAAATAGTCGAAATTATTATTAACAAAAAATTCTGCTAGTTTGCAGAATAAAAAAAATTATGGAAATTGGAAGTCTTGCAAAAGCTATAGCAATCGGTCTTGGAGCCATCGGCCCAGCTATCAGTATCGGTATGATTGGAGCAAAAGCCATGGAAGCTATTGGACGTAATCCAGAAGCATCCGGGAAAATTTTGGTTCCTATGTTGATCGCAGCAGCCATGGCTGAAGCTATCGCCATCTACGCATTGGTTATCGCATTCTCTATCAAATAGTATTTTGAAGTTCGAGGCTTCAGTCTTTTACCGGAGCCTCGCGTTCTGAATATTATTTCAGAAAATTCTTAATTATTAATTCTTAATTATTTAAAACATGGATTCACTTATATCGACATTTCATATTGATTGGAAAATAATTATTGCTCAAGCGATAAATTTTGGAATTGTATTATTAGTTCTTTATGCTTTTGCTTTAAAACCTCTAAAGAAATTAATGAATGAAAGAACAGAAAAAATAGCTAAAGGAGTTACTGATGCAAAAGAAAATGCAGAGATGATTGAAAAGACAAAGAAAGAGTACGATGAAGTTCTAAACAAGGCTCGCGCTGAAGCTCATACAATTTTTCAAGAAGGGAAAAAAGATGCAGATGCCAAAAAAGCCGAGATGCTTGAAAATGCCAAAAAAGAAGTTGATGCAATGATTGTGAGCGGTAAGAAGACACTTGAAGGTGAAAAAGCAAAAATAATCGAAGAAGCTAAGAAAGAAATTGTTTCTTTGGTGGTTCTTGCAACTGAAAAAGTCTTGAAAGACAACGATGACGTTAAAATTAACGATAAAATGGTCAAGCAAATAAACAACATGTAATATATGGCGAAAATTTCCACTAAAAATTTAGTTCTGGCTATACACGAAATAACCAAAGATAAAACTGGCCATGAACTTGATGTGGCAATAAAAAACATTACAGATTATCTTGCAAAGAAAAGAATGATACCAAGAGCCAGAGAAATATTGAAAAAGTTAGAGGAAGTGATAAATAAGGAAGAGGGAATCGTAAAAGCAAACATCACTTACAAAAATGTTCCGACAAAAAAGATTACAGAAGAAATTGAAGAGGTGTTAAAGAAAAGATATGGCGCAAAAAAAATACTGGCGACTACAAATGAAGATGAAAAAATGTTGGGGGGAGTAAAAATAGAAGTCGGAGATGAGGTAATTGATCTCACTTTAAAAAATAAAATCAATCAATTACAAAATTATTTAATTACAAATTAACTTTATGATAAAAAACACAATTGTAGAAAATTTAAAAAAGCAGATCGAGAAATTCCAAGCTGACACAAAGGCAGAAAAAGTTGGCCATGTTATTGAGGTTTTCGATGGAATCGCAAAACTTTCAGGCCTTTCTGATATTCAAGCATCAGAAATGGTCACTTTCCCAAACGGTGAAGCAGGCGTTGTGCTCAACCTTGAAGAAGACTCTGTCGGAGTTATCATTCTCGGTGAATTTTCTAAAATCCGCGAAGGCGATGAAGTGAAAGCCACAGGTAAAATTCTTTCCGTTCCCGTTTCAGACCTCCAAATCGGCCGTGTTCTAAACGCCTTAGGTGAACCAATCGATGGAAAGGGTGCCATCAAGACGGACAAAAGAAATCCTATTGAAAAAGTTGCTCCAGGAGTTATCACTCGTCAAGGAGTTTCTCAAGCTGTGCAGACTGGTATCAAAGCCATTGACGCTCTTATCCCAATCGGTCGTGGTCAACGTGAGCTCATCATTGGAGACCGTCAGACTGGTAAAACTGCCATAGCTATTGATGCAATATTGAACCAAAAAGGCCAAGACATGATCTGCGTCTACGTTTCAATCGGCCAAAAAGATTCTAAACTTCGCAAATTGCAAACCCGTCTTGAAGAAGGTGGCGCGATGGAATACACAATTATCGTTTCAGCTGGCTCATCTGAAAGTGCAGCGCTTTCATACATCGCTCCTTATACAGGAGTCGCTATTGCAGAGTACTTTATGGATCAAGGGAAAGATGTTTTGATTATTTATGATGATCTTTCCAAGCACGCTGTCGCTTACCGCGAAATCTCACTTCTTCTACGTCGTCCACCAGGTCGTGAAGCTTTCCCTGGAGACGTTTTCTATTTGCACTCTCGATTACTAGAACGTGCCTGCCGAAGAAATAAAGAATACGGTGGTGGTTCTATCACGGCATTGCCAATTATTGAAACTCAATCAGGTGACCTTTCTGCATACATTCCTACGAACGTTATTTCTATTACTGACGGACAAATATTCCTCGAAACTGATCTTTTTTACAAAGGGATTCGCCCAGCCGTAAACGTCGGATTCTCCGTTTCTCGTGTCGGATCAAGTGCTCAAATCAAAGCTATGAAAAAAGTTTCTGGAACATTGAAACTCGATCTCGCACAATTCCGCGAACTTGAAGCTTTCTCACAATTCGGCTCTGACCTCGATGAAAGTACAAAGAATCAACTAGAACGTGGAAAGCGCGCAGTTGAAGTCTTAAAGCAACCTCAATATTCCCCTGTGAAGACAGAAGATCAAGTTGTTGTTTTGTATGCACTTACAAAAGGATATATGGATAGTATCGCAATTGATAAGATCAAACTCTTTGAAGAAGGCTTGATTGAATACGCTCGCAAAAATGCCAAAATATTCTACAAGGAAGTTATGGAGACAAAAGTATTTACAGAAGCAGGTGAAGCTGAATTAGTAAAAGTAATAGGGGAATTTAAGGGATCATTCGCATAAAAAATATGGAGGGAACACCTAAATCAAAATTTGATACATTGGTTGATGAAATGAAATTAAAGGGATTCAATTATTATTGTATTGATTCAACACACGAAACAAGAGGTGTTTCAGGTAAAAATAGACCAGACGGCATATTTAGATTTGTTACAGAACAATTCCAAACAACTGAAGAAATGAAAGAAAAATACAAAAATTTACCAGAATTTTCTGAAGTTAAAGATAAAATGGAAGTGGAATTAGTCGAAGATATAAATCATGGTTATTATGTTTTTATTAAAATTAAGGAATAAATATGGCAAGCACCAAAGAGATTAAAAGAAGAATAAAGTCAGTGAAAAGCACAAAGAAAATCACGAAAGCGATGGAGCTTGTCGCTGCTTCGAAGATGAAGCGCGCGATTTCGCAGACACTTTCATCCCGTCTTTACGCTTCATATTCTTGGGAACTTCTCACATCACTATCTGGACGAGTAGAAGAAACTACTAATAAATTCTTTATCGAAAACAAAAACGACAAAACATTAATTGTTCTTATCACTTCAAACCGAGGTCTTTGTGGTGGATATAATTCACAAGTGATAAAGAAAACTATTGCCATGATTAAGAATCATGTTGGAAAAAACGTTGATATAATCACTGTCGGTAAAAAGGGTGACAGCGCAATGCGTAGAACTGGCCAAACGGTGGTAGCGTCATTTACAGATATGCCCGACAACAATATTGCTCTTTCAGATATTATTCCTCTTTCAACTTATCTTACAAATGAGTTTAAAGATGAGAAATATGGAAAGGTCTACATCGCATATACAGATTTCGTTTCTGCCTTAAGCCAAAAACCTCAAATCAGAAAAGTGCTCCCTGTATCAAAAGAAGAATTAAAAGAAACACTCGAAGAAAATGCTGGAGAAAAGTTACCAGATAAAAAAGGAATTCCGTATTTATTTGAAGGAGACACTGAACAGTTACTCGGAATGCTCGCAGAAAAATTGGTTCGAATGCAGATATATCAGATGATCCTCGAATCAAGTGCGTCGGAACAGTCATCAAGAATGGTCGCAATGAAAAACGCTAGTGATGCCGCCGGAGAAATGATAGATGACCTGACCCTAGTATTTAACAAAGCCCGTCAGGCAGGAATCACAAGGGAGATATCAGAGATTAGTGCAGGAATGGCAGCAGCAAATTAATTAAAAACATTATTAACATTATTAAAAAAAATTATCATGAAAACAACAGGTATAATAAAAAGAATAATCGGTCCGGTCGTAGATGTCACATTCGAAGGTGGTGTGCCAGATGTATATACTGCTCTTACCGTAGATAACAATGGTAAAACTATTGTTCTCGAAGTTGAGCAACACATCGGTGAAAATACAGTCCGTGCTGTCGCCATGGATTCAACTGATGGTCTTTCACGCGGGATAGAAGTAACAAACACAGGCAAGCCAATTTCCGTTCCAGTCGGGTCTGTCACTCTAGGGAGAATGTTCAACGTTCTTGGCGAACCTATCGATGGTAAACCTCTCAAAGAAGTTAACAATCATCTTCCTATTCACCGCCAAGCACCTAGCTTCGTCTCTCAAGCTACAAAAGTTGAAATTCTTGAAACTGGTATCAAAGTTATCGATCTTATCTGCCCAGTTCTAAAGGGAGGAAAAGTTGGACTATTCGGAGGAGCTGGAGTTGGAAAGACTGTTGTTATTCAAGAGCTCATCCACAACATCGCATCAAATCACGGAGGGTATTCTGTCTTCGCTGGTGTTGGAGAAAGAACACGTGAAGGTAATGACCTCTACCACGAAATGAATGACTCCGGCGTTCTCGACAAGGTGGCCATGGTGTTCGGACAAATGAATGAACCACCTGGTGCTCGTCTCCGTGTGGCTCTCTCTGGACTTACAATGGCTGAACACTTCCGTGATCAAGAAGGAAAAGATGTTCTTTTCTTCATAGATAATATTTTCCGCTTTACACAAGCTGGTTCAGAAGTATCCGCACTTCTCGGACGTATTCCATCAGCTGTGGGTTACCAACCAACGCTCGCAACAGAAATGGGAAACTTACAAGAAAGAATTACATCTACAGATAAAGGTTCTGTTACATCGGTGCAAGCCGTTTATGTGCCAGCCGACGACCTTACTGACCCAGCTCCAGCTACAACATTCTCTCACCTTGACTCTACAGTTGTGCTAAACCGTTCACTTTCAGAACTTGGTATTTACCCAGCGGTTGATCCACTTGACTCATCTTCAACAATTCTTGATCCAAACATTGTTGGTAAGGAACACTACGAAGTTGCTCGTGAAGTTCAAAGAGTTCTTCAGAAGTACAAAGACTTGCAAGACATCATCGCTATCTTGGGAATGGAAGAACTTTCAGACTCTGATAAGGAACTCGTCTACCGTGCAAGAAAGATTCAGAAATTCCTATCTCAACCAAACTTCGTTGCTGAACAATTCACAGGAAGAAAAGGAGAATATGTTCCACTTGCGGAAACTATCCGTTCATTCAAAGAAATCCTAGAAGGTAAGCACGACGATAAGCCAGAAAATGATTTCTATATGCGAGGAGCGTTGTAGTTGAAAGTGTAAAGTTATGAAGTTATAAAGAAATTAAAATCATTTATAATTTTATCTACTTTATAACTTTACAAACTTGATAATTTTATAACTTATATATATGTCAAAAAAATTACAATTAAAAATTGTCACACCAGAGAAACTAATCTTAGAAGAATTAGTTGATTCAGTTACGTTGCCAACCACTGAAGGGGAGATTACAATTCTGGCTGACCATATTCCAATAATCGCGTCACTTGCATCTGGAGACATTGTTGCGATCACAGATGGTGAATATGTACCAATGGCTGTTGTTGGAGGATTCGTGGAAACAAAAAAGGAAGGTGATCAAACAGTTGTGACAATACTCGCTGACTTCGCTGAACACATAGGTACTATCACTGACGCAGAGATTGAAAAAGCAAAAGCCAAAGCAGAAGAGCTTCGTAAGAAAGCTGAAAACAATGAAATTGTTGACTTCGAACACTTCGAATCAGAACTCGAACGTTCACTCACAAGAGTCAAAATCGCCGATAAATGGCGTACTAAAAAGTATCGAAAATAATCGCATAAAATGTTAAAAAGCACTAAAATAGCCCTACATATAGGGCTATTTTAGTGCTTGACAAAATGAGTATTTATGTGATATAATGGTACTAATAATCTAAAACGAATAGCAATGAAAACTACGAATGCTCTTTCACCCAATGAGATAACTCCGAAGATGGTAATTATGGCCTTTTGGTCTTTTTTTGCTAAAATATATTTAGCACTTTGGATATTTGCTATGCTTCGCCCTGGCGAAAAATGGTCGACATTCAATGCAAACCACTTGTGGTTTGTTGCGATCGGATTTATCTCTGTTTTCTTTTTCCTCTTTTCAAGGAAAAATGGTTGGTTTAAAAAATAGCAAAACACCAACATCAAAAATATTGAAACCCCGCAAATGCATTTATGTGTTTCGGGGCTTCTTTTTATTTAATCAACATATTTAACTCTAGCTCGAGGTTTTTTGTTATAATGTGTTTGTATGGTAAAAAAGAATAATATTACTTTAAACAATCTATTAAAAGATTTAAAACAAATAGCTAATCCTGGAAAAGCAAATCATCTCGCTGGGTTCTTCAAGACAGGGCCCGGTCAATACGGAGAAGGAGATATATTTCTAGGAATCATTGTTCCGGAATCACGCAAAATTGCTGTAAAGTATTCTGACCTACATCTATCTGACATTTCGAGACTCATCAAAAATAAATACCACGAAGCTAGGCTTATAGCACTTCTAATTCTCGTTCATAAATTTAAAACTTCTCCTTTACCAAGGCAAGACCTATGCAAAAAAGTCTCCTTCGCCAAGGCTACGGCGGACCGAGGGAAAATTGTGGATTTTTATTTAGCCCACACGAAATACATCAATAACTGGGATTTAGTTGATCTGTCAGCTCATTATATTGTTGGAAATTATTTATTTGATAAGAATAAAAGTATATTATTAAAACTTGCAAAATCAGATAACCTTTGGGAACGTCGAATCGCAATTATTTCTACGTTTGCATTCATATACAAAGGGGAATCAGAGTGGACTTTCAAAATAGTCAAAATGCTCATGGATGACGAGCACGACCTTATTCATAAAGCTTGCGGTTGGATGCTCCGAGAAGTAGGGAAGCGAGTATCTGAAACTCAATTAACTGCATTTTTAGATATATATGGAACTAAAATGCCACGCACAATGCTTCGTTATGCAATAGAACGTTTGCCAGAAAAGAAACGGTTATATTATTTACATAAATAATAGAGGTAATATTTCAGCCAATTATTATTTAAGTCATAAGGATATGTTCATTACTCAAAGTATTGATTATTCAAATGAAATAAAATAAAATTATTATATGGAAAAAGATAAATTAGACAGCCTATTATACTCAAGAACAAATAATTATAATGACGAAAAGATTGAAAACAATTACGAAAATCATTATCTAGAGCAATACAGAATGTATTTGCATATATTTAATAGCACAAGTGAAAGACGAAAAAGTTCAAATGAATTTTTCCTCGGTTTGAATACAGCAATTATTGGCGTGCTCGGGTATTTGGAGACAAAAAATTTAACCGACAGCAATTCAGTAATATTTTTGTTCGCTCCATTTGTCGGAATTGCAATATGTTACTGTTGGTATCAAATAATTATTTCTTACAAGCAACTAAACAGGGCAAAATTCAATGTTATCCATGGTGTTGAAGAAAAACTTCCATTGTCACTTTTTAAAACCGAATGGGAATTACTTGGCAGAGGAAAAGATTTCACTAAATACA
>Ga0209800_10004328_pt1 | contig 10554 bp, 9 predicted proteins | sample Higcelweek8metaG_FD_187174 | JGI IMG/M metagenome (GOLD analysis project Ga0209800, IMG submission 187174) | Freshwater pond sediment microbial communities from the University of Edinburgh, under environmental carbon perturbations - High... | ecosystem: Environmental > Aquatic > Freshwater >... | reverse complement strand
ATTGGTAGGAATTTGAGTCACATCTTTCATAATAAAAGTCTACTATGAAAACCCCTGTGAAAAAAGAGAGATGAAATGGATAGATGTGAATCAGATCGTTATTTTGTAGCGGGGGAGGTTTTTTTGGCTACTTTTTTGACGGGTTTTTTTACAGTGACTGCTTTTACGGCGACCTTTTCGGTAACTGTTTTTTTGGTGACGTATTTAGCTTTGACAATTTTACTAGCGTGTTCGACACTTTTCTTGACAGCTACTTTAATATTTTTATTAGGTTTGATGACGGTGATGAATTTTTTACCTAATTTATTGATGAATTTAACTAAACCTGGTTTTACGGCATAAATAGTGAAATCTTTACCTTGTTTGGTGCCTTGACCGGAATGAAATTTGGAGCCAACTTGTCGAACGATAATTTGACCGACTTCGACCCTTTGATCACCAAATATTTTGACGCCACGTCTTTGCCCGGGACGATTAGATTTTTGATTAGTTTTTCCTTGCGATTTGGTATGTGCCATAGATTTTAGAGATTAATTTTGGTAATTTTTAGATCAGTTAATTGAGCTCGGAAACCACGAGTTTTTCGGTAACGAGATTTGGCTTTAAAGGTGGAAACACGAAGTTTCTCGCCTTGAAAATCTCTAACAACTTCGAAGTCAACTGAAGCGCCGGCGACTGTAGGATTGCCAACTTTTACTTTGTCATCATCGACGGTTAAGAGAACTTGATCGGTTGATTTAATAGTGGGATCAAATTTATCAACAGTGATGGTTTGATTTTCTTCGATTTTATATTGTGAGCCAGAAATGGCAATTACCGCGTATTTCATACTTGGGAATTATAACATAAGCTAGATTTTATTAGGCAGAGCAAATAATACCTAGGGCAAAGAGGAGAGACATGATGGAGGAGCCACCCACGGACATAAAAGGTAGAGGAATACCGGTGACCGGCAGAAGTCCTAAATTCATCCCTATATTGATAAAGGCTTGGGCCCAAATTTCGATAGCAATACCAAGAGTAAACAAAAATAAAGGTCGATTGTAAATGGTATTAAAGGCTTTTTTGAAAAGGCTACTAATAATTAAAAAATATGAGCCGATCATTAGTAGTACTGAAAAAAGTCCTAACTCTTCAGTGGTGGCGGCAAAAATAAAGTCAGAATGTTTTTCTGGTAAAAATAATAGTTGTCCCTGAGTCCCCTTTCGATAGCCTTTACCAAAAAATCCACCTGAACCTATGGCAATTTGTGATTGGATAAGGTTGTAACCCTGACCGAGGGGATCAGAGGCGGGCTGTAAAAAGTGTTCTATTCGCTGACGCTGATAATCTTTGAGGATAAATTTATAAGCCAGAGGGGAAACTAAAATTAAAATAAGGCCGGCAATAAGGCTGAATTTAAAAAGTCGGCGACTATATAAAATTACAGGAATAATTAAAATTAGGACAGTGATAGCACTACCAAGATCTGGTTGGAGCATAATAATGCCAACTGGAAGGAGGTGAAGTAAGGGTAAGGTGGTGGTTGATAAAAATAACATTAATGGAGCTTTGACAATTTCACTGGGTTGAATTGACATTGAACCGAGATAGAGCCAACGACGAGAGCCACGAGTAAAATTACCGGCAATAATCGGAATTAATAGAATAACGCAAGAAGCAATCAGAAAAATTAAACTTTGAGGATGAGTTTGTTTGGGATTGATTTGCATGCCGACAAAAAAGAGACCAATACCGATTATCCAGGCAACAAATTGTTTCCAAAACAATTGAGGTGAGAGAGAACTAATCATGAGCAAATTTAGACAACACAAGACAATGAGAGAAATAATCAAAACTAGAGGTATTTTTTTGCTCATGAGCTTTTTTCTAAGCTAAGAGTATCCCCTATTTTTATTGAGTCGGCCAGTGTTTTTTCAAGAATTTGTTTTTCAAAACTTTTGGGCCAAGAGGGGGCACAGATTTTTATTCTATCTTGAACTTGTAAACCTTGGTTTTTTCTGAGAACCTGGACGTTTCTCACAAAGTCTCGATATTCACCTTCGGCGGCAAGATCGGGGGTGATAGTTGTTTCTAAAATTACTTTTAGATCCGAAGTGAGCTTGGTAATTTTAACTGTTTTAACGTTGACTTCATCACCAATGATGGCCAAAAGATCGGCACTTAATTCGGTGGGACAATGAATGTCGAGATTTGATAGGGGTTGGCGAATTTTGATATTGGCCAATTGTCTTTGGGCATGAGCCAATTGACACAAAGTTTTGACCTGTTCCATATCTTTTTCCAGTTTTTCATCGATAAGAGATTTGTCGCTTATGGGCCAAACTTGGGTGTGAACAGAATCTTTTTGGTGGAGATTTTGATAAAAAACTTCACTTAAGAATGGGGTAAATGGAGCCATCAGAATAAATATTTTGTCAAAAACTGATGATAAAAATTCTAAATTATCACTGCGGTCCCGAGAGCGACGAATATACCAAGTGGAGAGGTCGTTTACAAATTTTTCGATAGATTCGGTAGATTTAGAAGTATTATATTTTTCTAAACTTTTGGTTACTATCTCGATGGTATGGTTAAGACGTGATAATAACCATTTATCTAAGGGGTTTGATAAATTTTTGACGTCGACATTGGTGGGCTGCCAATTTTCTAAGTTGGCATGCTGGGTGAAAAAGCGATAGGAATTCCAAAGAATTAACAGGAAATCACGTTTAACTTGATCGGCAATATTGTAACCAAAATTAACACTAGTGTGTGCTTTTTGTTGACAATAAAGCCAACGCATGGGATCAGCACCCATCTTTTCAATGGCTTCATCAAATGGAATACCATTTTTCTTGGTTTTACTCATGCGTTCACCTTTTTGATCACGAACTTCGGAATAGGTGACGACACTTTTGTAGGGTGAAATATTTTCTAAAGTAACACTAAAATAAAGCATAGAATAAAACCAAAGCCGAATTTGCTCGGTCATTTCCAAAACCATTTCAGCCGGGAACCATTTTTGCCAATAGGATTTATCATCAAGATATTTGAGGGTAGAAAATGGGACTACTCCAGCATCAAGCCAGACATCGCCGACATCGGTGATTCGTTTAACATTTTTGCCACACTTTGGGCATTTTATTTCTATTTCATCGATCCAAGGACGATGAAATGATGGTAAACCTTGGACAAGCTCAGGATGAATAGCCTTCTCGATTAACTCTTCTTTGGAACCAATAACAACTAATTCTCCACAATCACATTGATAAAATGGCAGAGCCAGCCCATAAAATCGTTTACGACTAATCATCCAATCTTCCATGGAATCGAGCCAGTTTTGCATGCGGCGGCCGGTGTATTTGGGATGCCAATCAACTTTTTTGGCGGCTTCTTTTAATAAGGGCCGAATTTCGTCAGAGTTGATAAACCATGAATTTTCAAGTTTAAATAAACATTTGGTTTTACAACGCCAGCAATGAGGATATCGATGGGTGACGGGTTCAGTTTTGAAAAGAGAACCAATGGATTTTAAATACTCAAAAACTTCATCATTAACCCCATGAGCATATTTGCCAGTTAAATCGCCATAACCTTCACCAATATGACCATTGTCGGTCAGGGGTGACAACATGTCGGCATTAAGTTTTTTACCTAATTCAAAGTCCTCCTGGCCACAACCAGGGGCAATGTGGACTACTCCAGTCCCCTCTTGAGGATTAACTTGATCCCACTCAGTGATATAGTGGTTAATCCCCTCTTGAGCCTTAATTTTAAAAACAGAATCGTATTTTAAATTTAATAAAGTCTTACCATCAATTGGCTCATAGTCAGTTAAGCCTAATCTATCGGCAGATTCGCGAGCTAAATATAAAAATTGGTCTTCTTGCTTGGCTTTGACATATTCAAAATCGGTATTGATGGCCAGTAAAACGTTGGCAGCGAGAGTCCAAGGAGTAGTGGTCCAGGCAAGGACATATTCATTGTTGCGGTCGCTTAATTTAAATTTCAAAAAGACAGAAGTGTCAGTATCCATTTGATAGCCATCGGCTTGCTCATGTTGAGAGAGTCCGGTTTCACAGCGAGGACACCAGGTGGTGGCACTTTTCTTTTTGACGAGCCAACCCTTTTGCCAAACAGTTTTTAAAAAATGCCAAATATAGAGATTATTGGTTTGGGAATTGGTGTAGTAGGAATTTGGCCAATCCATAAACATACCCAGACGAATGGATTGCTCAGTTTGAATTTTGGAAAACTTATCGACACGGGCCAAACAAGCCTTGGTAAAATTTTCGAGACCAAATTCTTGGATATCTTTTTTGGAATTAAAACCATTTTCTTTTTCTACTTCGACTTCGACCCAAAGTCCCTGACAATCAAAACCATTTTGAAACCTTTCCGCAAAGCCTTGAGCATTTTTAAATCTTTGAAAAACATCTTTGAGAGTCCGACCGCGGGCATGATGAACGCCCATGGGAGCGTTGGCAGTGATGGGTCCATCGATAAAAGAAAAAGTTTCCTGAGAATTGTCGTTTTTATGAAGATATTTTTCTAAAAGATCATTTTCCTGCCACCAGGTTAAGATTTCTTTTTCCTGTTTGGGAAAATCTGGAGTATTGGGAAGATCTTTGAAGTAAGACATAAGGTTATTATAAATTAAAATATTAAAAAATCCGCTATAGCGGATTTAGTTGGGCCATCATCTCCACCGAAGTGGATTGATGGCTAAGTAATAATTATCGAATTATTATTGAACACTGGGGATATTATACAACAACTAATTATTTTTTCTCAAAAAGGCGGGGATGTCGAACTCATCTTCAATTTCAACACCGGCGGGAACTTCTTGATCGGCCATAATATCTTTCATTTTTGAATCGAGGACTGGGGCAACTGGATTTTCTGCTTCAATTTCACTTAGAAGAGGTTTTTGGAGAACAATGGGTTTTTTGTAAGAGGAATAAGAGGAATTTTTATTGGGATCGAAACCAGTGGCAATAACAGTAACTTTGATTTTATCCTTTAGTTCGGGATTAATTGAGGTTCCAAAAATAACGTTAGCGTCGGGGGCAACATGGGCGGTAATAGTTTTGGCTGATTCTTCAATTTCGGCCATGGTCAAATCTGGACCACCGGTGATATTAATAAGAACGCCACGGGCACCATCAATATTGACTTCAACTAGGGGTGAATCAATGGCCGCTTCGACGGCCTTTTGAGCTTTATCAGGACCCTGCGCCTCCCCTACTCCCATGAGGGCAGAACCGGCATTGCTCATAATTGATTTAATGTCGGCAAAATCCAAATTTATTAGCCCGGGAGTGGTAATTAAATCAGCAATAGCCTTGGTCCCTTTGGTCAAAACTGAGTCGGCAATTTTAAAAGCATCCAGGAGGGTGGCCTCTGAATTAACCACTTCCATGACTCTTTGATTGGGGATAATAATTAGAGTATCAACATTTTGACGAAGTCGAGATAAACCTTCGTCGGCTTTACTCATGCGGCGAGTGCCTTCAAATAAAAATGGTTTGGTGACGACAGCAATTGTGAGAATGCCTAATTCTTTTTTGGCAATTTGAGCAATCACTGGAGCAGCACCGGTACAGGTGCCTCCACCCATGCCGCCAGTAATAAAAAGCATGTCAGTACCCTCGAGAACTTCTTTGATTCGCTCATGAGACTCTTCGGCGGCTTGTTGGCCAATTGAAGGATCACCTCCAGCTCCGAGACCCTTTGTTATTTTTTCACCGATTTGAATTTTGATGGGGGCGAGAGAATTGAGGAGAGCTTGGGAGTCGGTGTTGATGGTTACAAATTCGACGCCTTTAATTTCTTCCTCAGAGATCATGGAATTGACGGCATTGTTGCCGCCTCCACCCACGCCGATGACTTTTATTTTGGCAAACTGTCCAGTAAGAGTTTTAATTAAGCCCATTAAGGTAAAAGTGGTTCGATAAAATGTTTAATACGACCAAAAAGACCATCAAAAGAAAGATTTAGTTTTCGGCCGGAGGAATTATTTTTTGAGGAAGTTTTGGTATTTTGGAAATAGAGAATACTGCCAATAGTACTGGAAAAAGCGGGATTGGTAATATCGTCGACTAAGCCACCTAAACGAGGCGGATCGCCAATACGAACCGGGAGAGGAATAATATCACTACAAACTTCGCGAGCCAGGATAGTTTGAGCACCACCTCCTGTGAGAACAATTCCGGCGGGAATATTATTTTTTAAATCGTTATTTTTGATTTGATCATAAATAAATCCAAAAATTTCTTCGAGTCGGGCTTTGATAATGCCATTGACGGTGGTAGAAAAAGAAATTTTTTTCTTGTCCTCATTAATAATTCCCAAATGTTGTAATTCAATTTCGTCTTCAAAACCTTTTTTGTCGGCGTAGGATTTTAGTTTTATTTTAATTTTTTCGGCATCTTCTAGGGGAAATCGTAAACCTATGGCCAGGTCATTGGTAATATTGTTGGCTCCAAGGGGAATAACTCCTGAAAAAATAGGTGAAGATTCTTGAAAAACAGTAATAGTAGTATTGCTACCGCCAATATCGACCAGAGCGACACCAAGCTCCATTTCGGTTTGAGTCAAGCAGGCTTTGGCGGCGGTGAGACCGGAATAGGCTAAGGCATCGACTTTGATACCAATATCTTCGAGACATTTATGAAGATTTTTTAAAGCCGGGGTGGAAGCTAAAATAAGATGAGTTTCAACCTCCAGGCGAATTCCATTCATGCCAATGGGGTCGATTACCCCCTCTTGACCATCGACGGTATACAGGCGAGGAATAACATGAATAATTTCTTTATTGGCTGGAAGAGAGATGGCTTTAGCGGCTTCAACGGCGCGTTCAATATCGGCAGCTGAAATTTCGCCATTTTGGCCAGAGATGGCGGTGACACCATGGGAATTTATAGATTCAAAATGGGGAGAAGTCAGAGAGATAAAAGCATGATTGATTTGAAACCCAGCCATTCTTTCGGCAGATTCGATACAATCGGTAATTGTTTTTGAGGCTTGTTCTAAATTAACAATTTGGCCTTTTTTAAAGCCAATGGCAGGATTAGAAGCAATTCCCACTACATTAACTTTAGAATCGTTTTCGGGATACTGACCAATAATAGTGGTGATTTTCGAAGTGCCGATGTCGAGACAATTTATAGTTTTAAGATGCTGCATAAGTTAATTTTAGAGCCTTTTGATCAGTTTTAATAGGTTGAGGTTCGGAGAGGGAATAATTAAGGTCGATTGGGGTTTTATTTTGGCAAGCTTATCTATAGAATCATGGAGCAAATTAGTGGAAAGTTGGGCATCATTGATGATGATAGTATTTTTGGGATATTTTTTTGATAACCAAAGGGCATTTTTTAATTGTTCATCTTGTTGGCTAAGTGGTAAGGGAATTTGGATAGAATTTTTATTTAAAGCAGCAATTTCTTGAGTGGTATTGGCACCGGAGCGACTAATAATTATTTGAGAGTGATGGAAAATCCAGCCAATATCGAGAGAGTCTATATAATTTTTGACAAAATAATGGGGATATTTTGAAGAATATTTTTTTAGATTATCAAAATCCTGGAGACCGCATTGGTGAATAATGGTATATTTTGGAGCCAAGACGGGTAATAATTTTTCAATAATAATATTTAGATGGTGTGAACCTTGATTGCCGGCGGTGATATAAAGTAAGGGATATTTCTTTAAATTTAATTTTTCTTTTTCAAAAAATTGGGATGATTTTTCAAAAATATTTTGTCGGAGAAGATTACCGGTAAAAATATATTTGTCAGGTAAATTTTTATGGGGGAAAGATAAGGCAACTTTTTGACAAAAAAGACTGTTTATTTTTGTCGAGAGACTGAGAGTTTGAGTTTGTTCGTGGGTAATTGAAGGAATTTTTTGAAAAGAGGCGGCAATAATAGTGGGGACAGAGACATAGCCACCAAAAGAGACGACAATTTTGGGTTTGGTTTTTTTTAAGATTTGATAGGCTTCAAAAAAACCCTTTATGATTTGAGGTAAGCCGTGAAGGGTGTTGGGTAACCAGCGACGATCGAGTTTGCCACAAGAAATGCCGAAAAATTTAGTTTGATTTCTGGGAATTATTTCGGATTCAATGGAAGCAATTTTAGAAACAGAAGAATTATGTCGACGGCCAATATAGTAAATATCCCAGTCAATATCTTTATCAGCGTGGAGTTGTCGGATTAATTCAATGGCGGGAGTGAGATGAGTGCCGGTGATGAGTATTTTTCGCCTCTGGATCATGTTTTGAGTATAGCAATTCCTGATGTCTTTTTTCCACATTTATGGCCAAACCGAGAGCACAGAAGATGGTGATTAGAGATGAACCGCCATAAGCAATAAAGGGAAAAGGAATTCCAGTTAGGGGAATAAGGGCGACAATAGCGGCAAAGTTGATGAGTCCTTGATAAGCAATCCAACAGGCGATGCCTCCCAATAATAATTTTTCAAAGTTTTGGTTGGTAATTTGGGAAATTCTAATGAGACGGGAAATTAAAAGTAAAAATAAATAAGAAATTAGAGCTAATCCGATAAAGCCAGTTTCTTCACCGATAATTGCCAGAATTGAGTCAGTACTAATTTTGGGGAGAAATTTATATTTGTTGTCAGAATTAGCAAAACCTTTGCCGGTTAAGCCTCCAGACCCCAGAGACAAAATAAGCTGTTGGCTATGATAATTTAAGTTTTGATCAGTTTGCTGATTGAGAAGAGTTTTGACTCGGGCCAATCGATAAGGAGAGATGATGACTAAAATAAAACTAAAAATAGTGATAATTAAGCCAGCAGAAAATAGACTGGTAATTTCTGCTCCCGATAGATAGTAAATTGAAATAACAATAGCGGCAATCATGACAGCGGTACTGAGGTTTGGTTCAAGGACAATTAAAATCAAGGGAATGCCTAAATATAGGGCTAAATTTTTCAGATTTCTTTTTTCTGGTAAAGAAAATAAATAAGAAAAAAAGATAATGCTCGAAAATTTAAAAAATTCTGAGGGTTGAAAATTGATAAATCCAAAGTCGATCCAGCGACGAGCACCGAGAATTTTGGTACCAATTCCGGGAATTAATACCGCAATTAAGGGGAGAAGAGAGAGAAGATATAAACGAAAAGAATTATTAACAAAAAAATCCAGTTTTATTTTTGAGGTAATAAAGAGACAAATGAAACCCAAGACAATCCAAATCAGCTGTTTTTTCAAGAAAAAAAGTGGGTCACCCAAAGTTTTTTCGGCTTCGAAAAGTGAAGAGGAGGAGATAAAAAGTAGGCCTATAAATGATAATAAGGAGGCGTAAATAACGAGTGGAGAAATTTTCATTTCAGAATTTAGCCAAAATTTCTGGGTTAATAATGGGTTCTAGACTGTGGGAAAAAATTTCAAAGGCATTTATCTTTTTAATGATAGTCCCATTTTGATCTCTTTTGGTTAATTCGGATCCAATTATATTTTGATTATCAAAACGAGATGCTTCAGTCTCAAAATTTATTGAATAATCAAGATTAATGAATTCAGCCAAGTGATAATAAAATAAAGGCGTCAAATTATTATTTAATTCGATTTCAGTATAAAAAGCAAAAGAGGCAGTAAGACGGGGGTTACATTCTAGGAGATAGACTTCACCCTGAGAAACTATAAAATCTAGTCCAAAAAATCCTCGATAGTTTAGAGGTTTTAAAATTTTATTTGAAAATTCAGTGGTAATAGTTTTAATTTTTTCTTGAATATTGGGGGGGCTGTTGACGGCCATTGGCGACCAACAGTAGCAAAGGGATTTTGGGTAAATTCTTTTAAGCCGGTGAATTGAAGGGCGGGAGGGCTTTGAAGGAGACCATGGCGAGTCAGACAACAATTGTTGAGCAAAGAATACCCGGTAAGATAAGGAGAAAACTTGGTGAGGGAATCTTTGGGAATAATTTTTTGAGCTGATTCGTAATTATCAAAATTGTGAGTACTATTGCCTGCCCAGCCAAAGTGGGTTTGGGTGATTAGGGAATGGCCATATTTTTGTTGGGCTTCTTCAAAGGAACTTTTTGAAAAAGGAGCGGTAAAACCAGGAACTATGGGAATATTTTCTTGAGTGCAGAGATCAAAAAATTTTATTTTGTCTTCCAGGAGGCGATTTGTTTTAGCTGGATTGGCGGCGAGGAGCCAATTATTTTTTTGACAAAGTATTTCGATTTTAGCCGAAGGTTTAAAAGGGATAATAACCGGATTGGGGGCAGATTTAATTTGATCTTGGATGTTTTTTTGGGATAAAAGAAAACCACTGTTTTTGATCGTTAAATTTTCTTGGGATAGGGTTTTGAAATTGGGAAGTTGGGGTAGGTTTATGTCTAAAAATTTATCGACAACTAAAAAAAAGAAATTAAATCCCGATTTTTTTAAAAGTGTTTCTAAGTAATTCATCTTTGAGTGCCAGTTAATAAAATAACAGGATAATCCCCTACTTCAAAATTATTTTTGGCTTGAAAAAAAGCGGCGAGGGTTAGGGCTGATTCTGGTGAGACATTAAATTGTTTGACAAAATCCAGGCATTT
>Ga0209800_10004327_pt1 | contig 10554 bp, 10 predicted proteins | sample Higcelweek8metaG_FD_187174 | JGI IMG/M metagenome (GOLD analysis project Ga0209800, IMG submission 187174) | Freshwater pond sediment microbial communities from the University of Edinburgh, under environmental carbon perturbations - High... | ecosystem: Environmental > Aquatic > Freshwater >... | reverse complement strand
CCGCTGCCTGCCGGACTACGTGTGCGCGGCCATGGTGGAGGGCATTCAGGTGTTCGACCGCAAGCTGCGCGGCTTCAACGACCCCGACGCCGTGCTGACGGGCGTGGAGACGCGTTCGTCCTCGCCGGTGCGCATGCTGCGCGGCGCGGACATGCAGAGCGTGAGCCTGCCCGGCCTGTTCCCGGCGGGTGAAGGCGCGGGCTATGCCGGCGGCATTATTTCCAGCGCCGTGGACGGCCTGCGTGTGGCCGAAGCCGTGGCACTGACGCTTTGCGGCCAGCCTGTGGGCGACCTTGACGGTCCCGCCGCCTGCGGCGGGGCGGAGGCCTGATGGGCGAAATGCGGGACGAGTGGCTGTTTCCCTTGCCGGAGCGCCAGCCGGAATGGATGCGCGAAGGCGCGTTCACCGGGTATCTGGCAGCGCCGGGGTTCATGCCGGAGCTGCTTGCCGAGCTTGATTTTGAAGGCCCTGCCGGGGCCGGGCATCTGGTCTTTGGCGATCTGGTCTTTGCCCGCAAGCCCAAGCCGACTGTCTGGGCGCAAAACATTTGGCAAGAGGCGCGCCTGCTGCCCGCGCCGAGCATCGGCCAGGGAGCCAAGGCCCTGCGCGAGATTCAGCGGAACTGGTGGGCGCATCCCGTGCGCTTGGCCCGCCGCGCCGCGCTCATCACCGAAAAGCTGCCCAAGGTCTCGGCCCGGGCGCAGGTTTTTGGCGAGGCCGCGCCCTCCGCGCCGCTAGGCTCCTTCACCCTGTGGGACGAGACCACGCTCATCGCCGCCGCCAGCTGCTCCAGCCCCTATCCCGACGGGCAAGTGCAGTTTGTGGAGGACCGCCTTTCCGCGCCCAGCCGGGCGTACCTGAAGCTGTGGGAGGCCCTGACGCTCGTCGGCGTGCGGCCCAAGCCCGGCGAGCTGTGCCTGGACCTTGGCTCCTGCCCAGGCGGCTGGACCTGGGTGCTGGCGAGCTGCGGCGCGCGCGTGTTCAGCGTGGACAAGGCGCCCATCGAACCAAAGATCGCGGCCATGCCGGAAGTGGATTTCTGCCAGGGCTCCGGTTTCGGGCTCGATCCCAGAACCGCAGGCGGGCCGGAAGCGCGGGTGGATTGGCTCTGCTCGGACATGGCCTGCTACCCGGCGCGGCTTTTTGAGCTGGTGACGCGCTGGCTTGAGGCGGACGCCTGCCGCAATTTCGTGTGCACCCTCAAATGCCAGGGGGAGACGGACCATGCCACCATCCAGGCCTTTGCCGCCATTCCCGGCTCGCGTGTGCTGCACCTTGCGCACAACAAGCACGAGCTCACCTGGATCTTGATCCGCTGATTTCCGCCGGGCACAAAAAGGGGCAGGGGAGCGATACACTCCCCCGCCCTGTGTCGGCATTGGTCACTGTCGGCTAGAACTTCTCGAAGCCCTTCTCCTCAATATCCACCACCTCGTCGTCGCTCTTGGGCGCGGGCGCGGCCTCCAGGGCCAGCGGGCGGCCCTGCCTGCGCGCATCGCCCAGCTTGAAGAACTGCATGACCTGGGTAAGGCGCTGGGCCTGGCCCGCCAGCTCCTCGCTGGTGGAGGCGGTTTCCTCCGAGGCCGAGGCGTTCTGCTGGATGACCTGATCGAGCTGCTGGATGGCCTTGTTCACCTGGTCCGCGCCGGTGGTCTGCTCGCGGCAGGCGGCGCTGATCTCCTGCACCAGTTCGCTGGTGCGCTCAATGTCCGGCACGATGGTGGCGAGCATAGTGCCTGCCTTTTCGGCCACGGCCAGGCTGGCGGTGGAAAGCTGCCCGATTTCGCCCGCTGCCGCGCCGCTGCGCTCCGCAAGCTTGCGCACTTCCGCCGCGACCACGGCGAAGCCCTTGCCGTGCTCGCCCGCGCGCGCCGCCTCAATGGCGGCGTTCAACGCCAGCAGGTTGGTCTGCCGCGCAATTTCTTCAATGAAGCCGATGCGGTCTACTATCTGGCGCATGGCATCCACCGTTTGCGTCACAGCTTGGCCGCCAAGGCGCGCATCGTCGGCGCTTTTCTTGGCGAGCGATTCCGTCTGCAGAGAATTTTCCGCATTCTGGCGGATGTTCGCGGCCATCTCCTCCACGCTTGAGGAAATCTCCTCAACGCTGGCCGCTTGTTCCGTGGCGCCCTGCGACAGTGTTTCGCTTGAGGCGGAAAGCTCCTGCGAGCCGGAGGCGACGGATTCCGCCGAGGCGTTGACCTGCATGACCACGGCGCGCAGGCGCTCGGCCATGTTCGTAAGGGCGGCGGCAAGCGCGCCAACCTCGTCTTTCTGGTCTACGTCGATGCGGACATCCAGGTGGCCATCGGCCAGTTGCTTGGCGAACTCCAGGCCCTTGCGGACCGGTCCGGAAATGGCGCGGGTGATGAGCAGCGCGGCGATGGAGCCGAGAATGAGGGCCAGAATAGCGCCGATGGTGAGGATGCTGCGCGACCAGTTGATCTCGCTGAACATCTTGGCCTTCATGTCCTCTCGGGCGGATTCGCAGACCTTCTGCATGTCGCGTGCGCTTTGAATGAGCTGGGTCTCCATGGCCTTCTGCTGTTCCACGGCCTGGACATATTCCTCAATGCTCTTCAGGTACGATTCCGTATCGGCCAGAATTTTGTCGGTCTTCTCAATGTTGGCCTTGTCCGTAAAGCGGCCGCGGAGTCCTTTGGTCTCGTTGACTATCTCCTGGCCTATCCCCAGCGCCTTCTTCACATGCACGTCATCGACGCTGTGTATGTAGTACAAGGTGGAAAAACGCATGGCGTAAAGCTGCGTAACGATTTCGGCGGTGTCGGCGAACTTGGCCGCCTGCGCTTCCAGAACCGCAGGGGACGTCTTGGATCTGGTAAGTGTCTGGAGTTCCTGCTTGAGGCCCTGCTGCAAGCCCTCGGCGCTGGCCAGGGCAGAGCCGCCGGCGGCGCCCATGACCTGCTGATTCTTTGTGCGGGCCATTTCTCGCGTCACATAGCCCTTGAATGCGGCATCGTAGGCCTTGGTGGCGGCAAGCACCTGGTCCATCTGATCGCGGTTTTTGGAGTCGCTGAACTTGTCTTTGTAGACTTGAGCCCTGGCCATTATGCCGGCGGTGTTCTGGGCGACTTCATCCTGGCTCTTCTGGTCGCGCCGGATTTGGAAGTTTTTTTCGTGCCGTCGGATTTCCATCACCATATTGATGATGTCGGTCATGCCATCGGCCTTGTCCACGCGGTCCAGAATAGAAGTCATGCCGGTCAAGCTGATGACGGCCAGGAGGGCCGTGAGGGAGAGCACCACTCCGAAGCCGATTCCAAGCTTCATGGCCAAACGCAGGTTCTTCATGGAGTCCTCCCAAAATAGTGGCTATTGGCAAACCCTACAAGATTAATTTGTTTGAAGCAAGAATGTGGAGGCGCTTGGGGGCATTCTCGTAGCTGAATTTTTCTGCATCTTGCTTGACGGGAAGCGCGGGATTCGTTATTCAATCCTTGCATCAAGATATATTAATATATGTATGGAAACGATATGGATCTGCTGCGCATCCACAAAGCCCTGGCGGACGAGACCAGGCTGAGACTCACCGCTGTTCTGCTCGCCTTCGAGCTGAACGTCGGTGAGCTTGTCGGCGTGTTCGGCATGGGGCAGCCGCGCATCTCACGGCACCTCAAGATCCTGGCCGAGGCGGGACTTTTAGAGTGCCGCCGCGAGGGGCTTTGGGCCTTTTACCGCGCCGCCCGCCAAGGTGACGGTCGACGTTATCTTGAGTGCAACACTTCGCTGTTACTTGCCATTCCGCAGCACGGGCAAGACCATGAGCGGGCTCTTTCGGCCGTGCGCGAGCGCGTGCTCGCCACGCGGCGTTTTTTCGACGCAGTGGCCGGGCAGTGGCGCGATCTTTCGCGCGAGATGCTGGGCGATTTCGATTTGGCCGAGGAGCTTGCCGGGCGTTTGCACCCCGGCATGATCGCTGCGGATCTGGGCTGCGGCCCGGGCGAGCTGCTTGCCCGGCTGTCCGAGACCGCCCGCCAGGTCATAGGCGTCGATGGCTCCCAGCGCATGCTGGACATAGCCGCCGCGCGCCTGGCCGACCGCCCCAACGTCAGCCTGCGCCTGGGCGAGCTGGAGCACCTGCCCCTGCGCGAGGCGGAGGTGCAGGCCGTGACCCTTTCCCTTGTTCTGCACCACGTGAACGATCCCCAGGCCGCCCTGGCCGAGGCGCGGCGCGTGCTGGCCCCGGGCGGTGTGCTGCTTGTGGCCGAGTTCGACCGCCACGACAATGAGGCCATGCGCGTCAAATATGGCGACACACGGCTGGGCGTGGACGAGAAAACGTTGTATGACTGGCTCCAAACGGCTGGGTTCGCCCCGCGCCGGGTGGATGCTTTCCCCGTAAACCAGGGACTGACGGTGCTCATCGCCGAGGCGGCGATTGCGTAAGCCGAAGTCCGAGAACCTTTTGGAGGAGAACCCGATGCTCGCACTGGATCCCAAGCTGAAATTCCGCGTTGCCGACATGGCGCTGGCCGAATGGGGCAAGAAGGAGATGCAGCTCTCCGAGAACGAGATGCCCGGCCTCATGTCCCTGATCAAGAAGTACGGCAAGAAGAAGCCCCTCAAGGGCCTCAAGATCATGGGCTCCCTGCACATGACCATTCAGACCGCCATGCTCATTGAAACCCTGGCCGCCCTGGGCGCGGACCTGCGCTGGGCCTCCTGCAATATCTTTAGCACCCAGGACCACGCCGCCGCCGGCATTGCCGCCAACAAGACCGCGGCCGTCTTCGCCTGGAAGGGCGAGAGCCTGGAAGATTACTGGTGGTGCACCGAGCAGGCCCTCACCTGGCCCGACGGCTCCGGCCCGGACCTCATCGTGGACGACGGCGGCGACGCCACCCTTATGATCCACCAGGGCGTGAAGTGCGAGAAGGACCCCTCGCTGCTCAAGAAGAAGGTCGACAACAAGGAATTCCAGATCATCATGGACCGCCTGGCCGAGGGCTACAAGCTCAACCCCCAGAAGTGGACCAAGATCGCCGCCAAGGTGCGCGGCGTCTCTGAGGAGACCACCACCGGTGTGCACCGCCTGTACGACATGGAGAAGAAGGGCGAGCTGCTCTTCCCGGCGTTCAACGTCAACGACTCCGTCACCAAGAGCAAGTTCGACAACCTTTATGGCTGCCGCGAGTCTTTGGCCGACGGCATCAAGCGCGCCACCGACATCATGATCGCGGGCAAGGTCAGCGTCGTGGTGGGCTACGGCGACGTGGGCAAGGGCTGCGCCCAGTCCATGCGCGGCTTCGGCTCCCGCGTCATCATCACCGAGATCGACCCAATTTGCGCGCTGCAGGCCGCCATGGAAGGCTACGAAGTGATGCCCATGGAGAAAGCCTGCGCCCTGGGCGACATCTTCATCACCGCCACCGGCAACTTCCATGTCATCAACGGCAAGCACATGGAGAAGATGAAGGACGAGGCCATTCTCTGCAACATCGGCCACTTCGACTCCGAGATCGAAATGAGCTTTTTGGAGAATGATCCCAAGTGCAAAAAGCTTGAGATCAAGCCCCAGGTGGACAAGTGGACCCTGCCCAGCGGCAAGTCCCTCATCGTCCTGGCCGAAGGCCGTCTGGTGAACCTGGGCTGCGCCACCGGCCATCCCAGCTTCGTCATGAGCAACTCCTTCACCAACCAGGTGCTGGCCCAGCTCGACCTGGCCGCCAACACCTACGAGCCCAAGGTCATGATCCTGCCCAAGAAGCTCGACGAGGAAGTGGCGCGCCTGCACCTGGAGCGCCTGGGCGTGGAGCTGGACAAGCTGACCAAGCAGCAGGCCGAGTACCTGGGCGTGCCTCAGGACGGCCCCTACAAGGCTGACCACTACCGCTACTAGATAGAAGAACGAGGGATTTTCCCGGGGGGAATCATTTCCCCCGGGCCCCCTCGGGCAAGCCCAAAGCCCCGGAACGCCACAACGTATTCCGGGGCTTTGGGCTTGTGGAAACACAGACGACCGTTTGTCTGTGGGCATTGCCCAGCGAAAGGTCCCAGCCCGCGCGTGCGCGGGCTGGGACCTTTCGCTGGCATGAGGGGTCCGGGGGGATCATCCCCCCCGGCCGCCGGAGGCTCTTCTTTATTCCTTGGCCATCTCCTTGAACGACACGGCCCCGCCCATGATCTTTTTCACCGGGCAGCCGGCAACGGCGTGCATGAGCGTGGCCCGCTGGGCCTCGGTGATCTCGCCGCGCAGCTGGATGCCGTACTCGAACACGCTTTCGTCCTTGTTGTCCCGGTTCAGCCTCACCTTCACTTCCGCCCCTTCCAGGGGGATGCCCCGCTTCTCGGCCGAGAGGCGCAGCACCATGGTGACGCAGGTGGCGAGGGCGGCCTCCAGAAGCTCCACAGGCTTGAATCCGGCGTCGTTGCCGCCGTATTGCGGCGGCGTGTCGGCCAGGGCTTCGTTTTTGCCGTCGCTGAAACGCGCCAGAAATTTCTCGGGCAGACTGGTGCTGGTGATCATCTGTGGGACTCCTTGCCGGATGAAGTATGCGGCAGAGAAGCGCATTCTCCTCTCCGCCGCACAATGGGTGAAGCTGTTCTAAAGCCCGGCGATGAAGTCCGCAAGAGCCTGCACGTCCGCGTCGGACAAGGTCGAGGCCTGCTTCTCCATGATGGCCTTTTTCGCGCCGCCATAGGTCATGGCCTTGTACCCGCTCAACGCGGTGACGACATATTCCGAGGTTTTGCCCTTCAAGCCCTTGGAGCCGTCGGCCCCGTGGCAACCGGCGCATTTGGCCGCATACAGGGCCTTGGGCCCGCCTATGACCACGGCCTTGGCCTCGGGCGCGGGCTGCGGTGCCGGAGTCTTGGGCGCGGTGGCGCAGGCGGCGCCAAGAAACATGGACAGGGTGATGACGGCTAAAGTTTTGCGCATGTGGCCTCCATTCTGGTTGGTGTGCATGCTGCCGCAATGGCAGCTATTATCGATTGTACGCGCAGCCTGCCGCCAAGGTAAAGCGTGCGGTGCTTAAAAAGAGGAGTCGGCCTGGGGCTGGAAGAGTTCCTTGCGCGCGGCTGCGGCAAGGGCCTTGGTGAGCGCGGAAAGCAGCGCAGACGGAATGTTCCAGCAGTGCCAGTAGAGCGGCACATCCATGGGCGCGCCCGGCGCAAGGTCCACAAGGCATCCCTCGGCCATGTGCCCGGCTGCCTGCATGTGCGGAATGAGCCCGTAGCCCGCGCCTCCGGCCACAAAGTCCACAAAGCGCTCGGAATTTGGCACGTGGTGCCGGGGCGCTTCCTGCGGGCTTGCGCCAAGAAGGATTTCGAGGAAGCGGTCATGGACCGTGTCCTGCCGGTTGAAGACCACCGCCGGGGCCAGCCGAGCGGCTTCCAGCGTCAAACCGCCAGCGAACCAGCGCGCGGCGAAGCCGGGAGCGCAGGCGCAGTGGTAGCGCATGAACCCCAGCAGCACGGCTCGGCAGCCTTGCATGGGCGCGCTGCGCGTGCTTACGCAGCCTGCGACCTCGCCCGCGCGCAGCAGTTCGTGGGTGCGCTCCTGGTCGTCCACACGCAGGTCCAGCGCCAGCCGCTCGCTGGCGAGCAGAGGCAGCACCGCCCCGGTGAACCACGTGGCGAGTGTGTCGGCGTTGACGGCCAAGGCGATGGTTTGCCAAGGAGCAAGCTCGGACGGCCGTGTCGTGGATTCGCCCAGGCCAAGTCCACGCGCCAGCTCCGCCTCAAGGAGCCCCACTCGACGCGCATGGCGCAAAAGCAGACGCCCCGGTGCCGTGGGGGCGGGCGGTTGCGTGCGCGCCAGCACCGGCTGGCCCAGGCTCTCCTCCAATTGGCGGACGCGCTGCGAAACCGCCGATTGTGTGAGATTGAGCCGCTTGGCCGCGCGCTCGAACCCGCCTTCCTCGATCACCGCGGCCAGGGCTTGCAATAATTTGTAGTCCAGCATGACCGTGCATTAGCAAAATTAATGAACTGTGCAAAGAATGAATTGGACTCTGCGGCGCGCAGCGGGGTACTCCGGTTGCGGGCGCAATGGCGCACAGGGGGATTCTATGCTTGCAGCAGGGTGGATGGTTTATGCGCAGGGGTTTGCGCTCAGCGCGGGGCTCATTGTGGCCATTGGCGCGCAGAACGTGTTTGTGCTGACCCAAGGCGCGCGGCGGCACCGGCCCTGGCTGGTGGCCGGGGTGTGCACGGCCTGCGATGCGCTGCTTATCGCAGCCGGTGTGGGCGGCGTTGGCGGTCTTGCAGCTGGCCGCCCTGGACTTTCCGGCGCGCTGGGGCTCGCCGGGGCGGCGTTTTTGGCCGTGTACGGCCTGCGCGCGTTGAGAAATGCCTGCAAGGGCGCTTCCATGGGGCTGGATGAAAGCGCGCCGCAGCCGGGCGTGCGGGCCATCATCCTGACAGCCCTTGGCGTGAGCCTGCTCAATCCCCATGCGTTGCTCGACACTGTGGTGCTCATCGGCGGACTGGCCAGCCAGCTCGACGCCGGCGCGCGGCTGGCATTCGGCCTGGGCGCGGCCACGGCCTCGGCCTGCTGGTTCTATGCCTTGAGCCTGGGCGGGCGCGTGCTGGCGCCGGTTTTGCGCCAACCGCGGGCTTGGCGCATTTTGGATGCGCTGGTCTGCCTCACCATGTGGGGGCTGGCCGCAGGCATAGGCCGGGAGGCCTGGGCCGCGCTACGGCTTTAGCCCGCCAGTTTCGCGTCCGCCAGATTCAAGTCCGGCTATTGCGCCGTCTCGGCCTCAGGGCCGCAGTCCAGGGAGCAGGTGTTGCGGCCGGAGTGCTTGGATTTGTACATCATGGCGTCGGCGCGGGCCACCAGGGAGTCGATGGTGTCGGACCGGAGCGCCATGGCCCCGCCAACGGACACGGTGAAGATGAGGTCGCCGCCTGGCACCGGCAGCGAAGAAGCCTCCACAAAGCGGCGCATGCGCTCGGCCACGATTTTGAAGGCGCTCGGGCTCACCTTGGGGATGATGGCCAGGAACTCCTCGCCGCCCCAGCGGCACACGGTGTCGACCGCGCGCAGGGCGCTGACCAGCGTCTTGCTCAGCATCACCAGGGCCCTGTCGCCCACCTCGTGGCCGTAGGTGTCATTGACGGCCTTGAAGTGGTCGATGTCCACAAAGAGCAGCCCAAAGGGCGTCTGGTAGCGCTGCAGGTCGAGGCTGCGGCGCTGGAACTCCTCTTCCGCGGCGCGGCGGTTGCCCAAGCCCGTCAGGGCGTCGCGCAGGGTTTGATGCTTCAGCTCGTTGAGCTCGCACAGGATGCTGTGGCGGGTGGATGTGTCGGTGAAGATTTCAACGGCGCCGACGATGTTCCCGATCTCGTCGCGTAGCGGGGCGATGCGCACGGAAATGGGCACGCGGTGCCCCTGCTTGTGGTGCAGGAAGACTTCGTCTTCGCGGGGTTGGCCGTCGCGCAGGGTTTTGGCCAGCGGGCACAGGCCCACGCACAGCTGTTGTCCCGCGTTGCCTATGTGCCGCAGCAGATTGTCCGCGCAGGATTTGCCCAGCACTTCCTCGCTCGTGTAGCCGGAAATTCTTTCGGCTCCGCGGTTCCAGTACGTGATGTGCCGGTTGCGGTCCACAAAGTAGACCCCATCGTGAATGTTGTCCAAAATGCTCTTGTAGAGGTCTGGATTCACGGCAGCTCCAGCTTGTTGGGAATCATATCTATTTGCGATAATTTTACGCCCCTCCTTTTGGCGTTGCAAGAGAATCGTGCAGGGCCGAAAAGAAAAAGGCGCTGCGGATCGCTCCGCAACGCCTTTCGGAACATGCTCTTTCTGTCTGCTAGAAGCGGACGGCCACGAGGTTGAACGGAGTGTAGTTGTTGTCCGGGTTCTCGGCGTAGCGGCAACCCATGCGGGAATCGTCGCGCTTGTTGATGATGTCCTCGACGGAATTCTTGTAGAGTGTGCAGTCGTTGTTGAAGCAGACCACGATAACTCCCCAGCCGCTTTCAGGCGGGGCGAGCCACGCCTCCATGGGTTTGTGGCAGTGGGGGCAGACGCGGTCTTCCAGTTCGGTGATGATGCCGGCATATTCGTGGATCACGGGGGCGCTCCTTGTTGCTCTTTCGAAATCTTTCGTGCGGTTTTGCCGCGTCTGAATGTAAGGCCTGAACGCCGGGCGTCAAGGGCCTGGCGGGCTGATGCTAGAAGGTGGTCTTGACCGGCGCTTCGGGCGGGCCGCCAGCGTCGTCGTTGCCAGCGCCGTTGTTGCCAGGGCCGTTGTTGCCAGGGCCGCTGTCGCCGCCTTCCTCACCCTCGTAAGACTCGGCCGCGCCGTCATCGCCCTCGCCGAGATTGGCTTTGCCTCCGGGCTGGCGCAGCTCGCGCAGCAGACGGAACAAGGCCCGGCTGGAACGCGGCGGCTTGTTCTTGGCCGCCTCGGCGCGGGCGTTGCGCACAAGCTGGCGCATTTTGCTGCGCACCTCGTCGCGGTCGGACTCCGGCGCAAGGGCCACAAGGTTTTCCATCTCGGATTCATCGCCCTCGAGCAGGGCGGCGCGCAGGGCCTCGATGGCGTGGAACTCGTGGGCCTGGCTGCGGTTGCCCGCGGCCA
>Ga0209800_10004326_pt1 | contig 10558 bp, 13 predicted proteins | sample Higcelweek8metaG_FD_187174 | JGI IMG/M metagenome (GOLD analysis project Ga0209800, IMG submission 187174) | Freshwater pond sediment microbial communities from the University of Edinburgh, under environmental carbon perturbations - High... | ecosystem: Environmental > Aquatic > Freshwater >... | reverse complement strand
TCGGTGATGTAGGGGGTGGTATTGAACGTACGCTAGATGATTTAAGCGATACAAAAACTAAAGAGTCATTAACAGTTTTATATAAAACAAAAGGATACCCCTCTCATCCGTTTGCCCTCAAACCTTCCGTTACAGATCAAACTAAAATGAAGATTATAAAAGCTCTTTTAGAGCTACCTCCCTATCTAACGGCATCGTTAAAAATGAAACACATCATCAAAACAAACGATTCTGAATTCAACAAGATTGAAGATATCACAAAATTTTTACCTTAAAATCAGACAGAATTAAGAACAGTAAGACTATTATGATTGATTATTGATTGTGAGGTGTTAATGATGAAAAAAGTTTTTTGGCTCTCAGCTCTTTGTTGCTCATTTCTCCAAGCACAAGGACAGACTAATATAGAGACTTTATCCACCCTCTCGTTGGAAGATCTTCTTAATATTCAGGTTACCAGTACGTCACGGCGTGAAGAGGCTCAACAATTAGCACCTGGTGTTATCACTGTCGTATCCTCGCAAGAGATTCAGCAATATGGAGCCAGACATCTACGTGATGTTATCGACCGCCTTGTGGGGATGCAGGTGCTAAGCTCCCACCAACGCCCCCACAATAAAAGCTCTATCAGAGCCATGAACGGAGCCCATCAAGAGGGTTCCGTGGTCGTTCTTCTCAACGGTCGTCCGATACATGAGGGAACTGATGGCGGCTTTAATTTTGATATTTATCTCGGTTTTCCTCTTGATATCATTGATCATATCGAAGTAATCAGAGGACCAGGATCCGTTATCTATGGTACCAATGCGATGGCAGGGGTAATCAATATAATCACCAAAGACGCCCAAAAATCGATCAATGAAACCGTCGTCGATATTGGTGCAGGTAGTTTTAACCGCACTCAGGTACAGCTCTCTACCTTGCTTGGGGGAGCCGACTACACACTAAATATTGGTCTCAACGCCATTCGTGCCGACGGTGAGAGTATAAACGGGGTTCGTGACAAAAGTAACGCAGTAGGAACCTATGATACGGGTGAAAATAGCGACAATCTAGTCATTAACGGTAAATACAAAGGGTTCACCCTTAACGCTATGGCAATGAACAACAATGCAGACAGCGGGGGTTCCACCTTTTCACTCCCCTCATCACTGATGAAAAAAGAGAGAGAGTATCTCGACATCGGATACCTCTACGATATTACAGACGGATGGGATATATCGTTCAACTATACCGTGAATTTGGCTAAATTCGATTGGCAAATCAGCAAAACGGGGGGGCGAAACCATTACGAAGATCGCTACGACATGACTGAGGTGATCGTTCGCGGTAATGTCGCCTCCGATGTAAATCTCCTTTTCGGTGCCAATACGTCAAATTATGAAACAGAGTTCAGAACTGGTTTCCCCTATTCTGAGATGAACAACAAAAGTGTCTATAGCCAAATCGATTATATGTTCTCTCCGAAGCAAAAAATCATAGCCGGGGTTCAGCTCAATAAGCCCGAAGATACGAAAAGCGATCTCTCTTCCCGCGCAGGATTTATTCAGGGATTTGGAGATAATTGGTGGCTCAAACTCCTCTACAGCGAAGCGTACCGTTCACCAAATCTCCAAGAAGCAAAAATAAATGCTCCGACACTGCTGGGAAATGCTTCACTAGACCCCGAAAAAATGGCAACGTATGATGCGCAACTTATCTACCAAACCTCGAAACACTATTTTTCAGTCGCTTTATACGATTCAATGCTTGAAAATTTGATTGTCAGAGCAGCAATTCCTCACTCTTCTCCAGCCCGATCAACATTTGAGAATGAGGGAACCCTCCACTTTCAGGGGATAGAGATAGAAGGTCGTATGGAAGTAGCTGAGGATTTTACTGTTTTAGGCAATTTCAGCTATCAGGTCAACAAAACAAACAGCGGAATAAAAGATAGTACGTTTGCACCGAACATGATGGCAAAAATCGGTGGTTCATACGGGGGAATTTACGGCATGAACATCGCCCTCTTTAACAGCTATATCGGGACATCAACCGATTTAACGGAGACCAATGGTGCCGTAGAAAGAAACCAAAAAGCTGATGCCTACAATCTTTTAACCGCCAATATCTCCGTAGATACGGCAAAAATGTGGGGAATCGGTAAAAGCACTCACTCTTCTCTAGCATTGTATTTGGATAATATTTTGGATGAGGATGTCTATACACCCAACCTCAATTACACCAACGGAAGCGATACGGTCCCTCATCACTGGGGACGCAGTGCTAATCTCACCTACACTTATAAATTTTGATTTTCTCAGAGTGGGGATTTCATCCTCATTCATTTAATGAATTATCGGTGAAGTATCTTTGAACTGTTTAAAAACTCGACCTTCTTTAACATTTTTTTCGTATCTTCCGGAATTACGATCAAAATATATCCGTTATCCTCATGATTCCACACCGAATAAAATTCATTTTTCGTAATGATAGTTTTCCCGTTACTCGGGTCTAACGATAGTACAAAATCCCCTTTTAAATTTTGTACAACGATGAAATGGGGATACTCTTTGTGTCGTAAAACTCTAGCAATAACGGGAATGCTCAGTTGATCGAAAACCTCTTTGGTAATCTTATATCCCTTAGCTTTGAACCCTTTTTTTACGGCGACACTTTGTATATCCAAAAAATTAACCATATCAGTCGTATTAAAATCATTAATCAAGTCTTTTTCGCTGATATTTTCACCGTAACTATTCAATAACGTAGCTAACGACGAAGCACCGCATGATTCTTCATACGTTTGTGGTACAACATCTCGATATTTAAGCTCTCTTAAGGATTGTACTTTAAAAGCACTGTCCGCTTCCAGATAAAACACTGTTAGTAAAAGTGTTATTAAAATTTGTGCCATAACGATAAAGAGACGACGCTATCGGGTGAACTTGAACTGTTACCGACGCTTGAACTGATCGTAAGCGAATTCGTTTGATTGATACTGTACGTTGCCCCAACCCCCATCATAGGAAGTGTCGTCGAAGGGTTGACCTCTCTACCATTCTCTTTTAAAACACTCTGGTATCGTTGCTCAAAATTAAAATTTATAGAAGCCTTAGGATTTAATATCAAAGACAAATCCATCCCAAGACTATAACTGTCCGGATACTCTACCTTATTTGCACCGACTTTTCTTTCAAAATTTTGCGTTGCAGAGAGATAAAACGTCGATACCAACGGATCCGAATAATTTCGTAAAGCCAATCGTGTACTAAACGCTTTTAACGAATCATCGCTGTTTGCGTTTTGATAAAAAGATTTCTCATAAAGGGGGATTTGAAACGTGATTGAGGGTTTAAATCCGGCGAAGAGGGTATCGAATTGATAATTAGCCCCTACCCATAATGCGTCGAAATTGGTGTCCGTGTTATTTGAAAAACCGTTTACACGAGCATACTGCGAATCTTGAAATGATCCGTTTGCGCTGACGATAAGATCCATTTTTTCATTAAGTGCATACAGAAAAGTTTGATTCAGTGCAACTTTTTTGCTATCAACCAAAACATCCCCGTCATCTATACCGATCAGTGCTGGATAGATACTAAATTTTCTACCGCTCCCCGATGTGACAAAATCCACAGTTGTCATACTACGAAGACCGTCATTATGTTTAAAGATAGAGTCTATCGTTATGGCATCGGACGCCATAAGATACTGAGATAATACTATCCCACTTAACCATGCTATTTTTTTCAAATTGATCCTTTTATTCATTCAAAACGTTGTACATTGAAAGAATTTTCTATTTTCATAAATTTATCCCTTTACATCGATAAAACGTGTTGCTTCCACTGATATTTTTATCCCTTCCTTAACGGAATTCAAATCAGCCTGCTGCTCTTTCATTTTACTGATTTCTACTTCTAATGCCTCTTTTTCATCCGCATTTAGTACACTTTCATCTCCGTTTGCTGCTTTTAATTTTTCGAGAGCTTTCTGCGCTTCTTTACTATCTGTTTTTTCGATGTAGTATCCCAATTCCTCTAAGGATTTATCTTTGAAAGGATTTTCACGATTTGCTATTGCACCATCATAATATTCTTCAATATGTTTAGTAATTATTTTATCAGTAGCTAAACCTTGATTTTTTGCACTGGCTCTATACGCTTCATTTAATGTGACATATGAATCCCTATTTGAATCGATACGGATCGTCGTATTCAATTCTGATTCTATCGAATCAGCATGGTATCCATCGTTGTATCTGACGGTTCCTTGCTTTTGTTTTTCTTCAAATGGTCTCACATATGATTTTTCTATGCTCTCAGTGCTATCAATAACATTTATTTCCCCGTTACTGAAACTTAAATTATCCTGTCCTTTACCTAAAAATCCATTTTTTGTATTTTGGTACTCTTCATTATTTAGCTTCCCGTTTCCGTCAGTATCCGCCTTCAAGAACTCTCTTTTGTAGGCTATATCTCCAAACCATCCCGATACGTATGCTTCGGCATCGCCGTTGAGTCTCAGGGTTCCGTCTTTACGCTCGTAAAAATTATCTTCTCCCCCAAAGTGCTTTTTGAGTTTATCGATATTCTCATTCGAGAGATTAAGTTTAACCAAATTGCCGTTTACAGGATCGGCAAACACAACGGTCTTCTCGTTAGAGTTTGGAGCTACAGCCGTCTCTTTGATACCCGAAGTTTTGGAAACATCGGACAGCTGTCCGATGTTTGCTTCCGCTTCGAGCTGTTGTTTGGTTTGTACATGACTTTCAACATTCATTGCCGAAAAGGCAAGACCAACCGCACGTATCATAAATTATCGTCCCCAATAATAGGCGCCAAATACGCTGGCATAAATACTACTTCTTGTTGTTACTGAAGAAGATATCGCTCGTGTGTTGGAATTATAATAGCTACTACCGATTCCAGTATAACTGTTATACCATGTTAATCCCCCTTTCACTTCGCTCATCTCATTTTGACTGAGTGCCATTGTGTCTGCTTTTGCTGTTGTTACAGCTCCGTTTGTAGCTTGTGAGAGCAAATCATCCTTACTCCCCACATCTGCCATTACTGCACTTGCACTGATTGCTAATACTAAAAGCAACTTCTTCATTGTGTAACTCCTGTTTAAGTATGTGCATTACAAACCATTCACATCTTTACTATGTTTTACTATGTTTTACTATGTTTTACGACTTGCAATGATTAATTTTATCACTTTTGTATTACATTCTTATAATATTCAAAATTACTATTTAAAAATATCCTAAAACTATTACAAAATGTTACACCCTATTTTTTTAAACTCATCCTTATATTTTTAAACTAAATATCTGAGCACTGTTTACTTGGGTATTACTATATTTTGATGATACCGTTAGTCTCTCTTTTATCTGTACTAGTTGCTCCATAGAGAACGTCTCACTGTTCTGAGTACTTTTTCTATTTTGTAAAAAAACACTTTTCTCTTCTTCACTTAGTTTTGACATATCCGCTTCGTTGCTTAGAAGTTTATTAATTGCTTTTTCTTTGATATCGCTATCGCTAATAAATGCTTCCTCCGCAATGCCATTTAACCCTTTTTTCTTTTGCTCTTCAGCCCATGCTTTTATCATCTCCAAAAGAATGTCTCTCAGACTTTTATTTGATATATCAGCTACTTTTATTTCTTCTCTAAAAGGTTCTAGCATTTCTCTATCGGTAATATTTCCGTCTAAGTTTTGATCCATTAATAAAAATGCATTAAAATCCGAATCTATAGAGATGCGACCATCTGTTATGCCGCGCTGTGCCAAATACACGTTGACTTGATGAATTGCATCGGAAGCGAACGCTTCACGAAATGAGGCTTTTTTCATGCTAATTTTGCCACTTGCTTCATCAAAATTCAATGAAATATTACGCTCCGAATCCACCAATTCATCTACATCAAAATAACCATCACCATTATTATCTTTCGTATTAGTGACATAATGAGACCACAAGTGCTGAAAATAGTCTTCTGCATCACCATCTAAAGCGATCGGTGATGAGTTAGCATCAAATTTTATATCAAACTTTTTCCTCAACTCTTTTTGCAAAGGAATATCTAATGCTATCTCTACTTTTTTGCTCGTCTCGGTATCTGTAAACTCTACAACCTTAACTGAACTATTAAAGGCAATAGCTTTATGTAAGTATTCTTGTTCTGAGTTTTTATGTGTATTGTTCGTTTGATTGTAATTATAAAGAGTATTGATAGCTGTTGAAACCTGCATTTGCAACCTTTGATATCTAAAATAGAACTCCTAAAAGATAAATAAACTTCTTTTTATTTATCTTTTAGGAGATTAAGATGAAAAACTCATCTTAATCCTATGCTTATAAATTGTTTAAATAATAAGCATACAAAATATCCTAATACCGCATCCAGCTATATCCACCACTATAATAGTTACTGTATGAGGTACTACTTCCATTGCTATAAGTTCTTGTACTACTACTTCCATTTGATGTGGTAGTAAAAGAAGAAGGATATACACGACTGTAATAATAGTTAATCAACCATCCACCGCCAGTTGATTCTTTCATATCTTCTTTACTCATCTCAAGCTGAGAACCTGTCGCTTTTCCCGCTGTTGCAATGTTAAGCAAATCATCCTTACTGCCCACATCCGCCATTACTGCACTTGCACCGATTGCTAATACTAAAAGCAACTTCTTCATTGTGTAACTCCTGTTTAAGTATGTGCATTACAAACCATTCACATCTTTACGATGTTTTACGATGTTTTACGATGTTTTACGATGTTTTACGATGTTTTACGATGTTTTACGGGTTGCAATGATTAATTTTATCACTTTTGTATTACATTCTTATGATATTCCAAATCACTATTTAAAAATATCTTAAAACTATTACAAAATGTTACATTTGGTATTTTCAATAAATTTCTAATCTGATATTTTCGATTCACCTTTTAAGCCTTAATATTTACGCTTTTACTTGATATGGTCTTATTAGCCATAAAAGCTTCTGCATTTTCAAGAAATTTTGCCAAATCGATTACTTTAGTATTATTTCCGAACGTATCATTTTTCACAGTATCATTTTGAGCAAGATTGTTTCGTTCGGTGTCTGTAATATCACCTTGTTCATGTTGGAGATTTATTTTCGCCTCTTCTAATTTTTTTTGAAACCAAGCAGAAAGAAGTATTTGAGACAAATGGGTATTGATTTTTTTTGTTTCGCTACTGATAGATGTCGTATCTTCCGTCTTAGAAACTTCCTGTTGTGTAATGGTTCCGTTCTTTGAATTTTCAAAACTATTGTAATTTTCTGAACTCTTATTTTCATTAGCTTTTGCGTATGTGTCCATTTGGTAATATGTATTATTACTGAAAGATGAAACTACCATTTTAGCCTTTTTTATATTTAAGACAATATCATAAAAATTAAATAAAATCCTTTTTGCTTAACTTTTATGATGGTTAAAATGAACTTAATCACTTTAAAAATTGATTAGATCAAGATATAACTATAGAAAAATCTACTGTAGCTTTACTTGTAAAGCTAACACCACCATCAACCTTTTGCATATCCTCTTTCTTCATTTCATAAGAAGCACCTGTTGCTTTCCCCGCTGTTGCGATGTTGAGCAAATCATCCTTACTGCCCACATCCGCCATTACTGCACTTGCACTGATTGCCAATACTAAAAGCAACTTCTTCATTCTGTAACTCCTGTTTAAGTGCATTCCAGTTTTATCCTCTTTCCTGATAATATAACCCTATCTTCTCTTCACTCGTCCCATTGGCATACCCATTTACTTTTTGCATCGTTTCGTGCAGACTTTGTAGCTCTTTCGTGTCATATTTATCATCGGTTTTCGTATATTTGGCTAGTTCGTTTTGAAGCAACACTTTCTCATCGGCGCTCAGCGCACTCGCATCGCCGCCCGAAGCTATCAGTTTTTGCAATGCTTCCATTTTTTTGCTCTCTTCGTCATCGGTTTCTTTTTTCTTATGGATGGTATTGGTTATGATGCCATCTAGCGCACTGCTCAATTCTTTGTCTATATTTCCTCCAAATAAATCTTTGGCATCTTTTGCAACAGCTACTGCCGTACTACCAGTTTTATAAACAAATTTCAGCATCTCATCTAATCCAATATTTCCATTATAATCACGGTCAGTGTTGATGTTCTCATCTACAATCGCATCAAGGGTTGTAGTGTCACTTTTCAGATGTTGCATATAATCGTTTTGTTGGAGTCTTGAACCATCAGCATAGTTTTCAGTCACAACATCATTTATTGATCTTATAGAACCTTGATACATATCAATTTCTATATATCCATGTATGAAACTCTTCGTATTTCTATACTCTTTATCATCGATTTTCCTGTCATTGTTTTGATCCGCTCCAAGAACTTCGCGTTTATAGGCAACATCTGCAAACCATCCTGATACAAAAGCTTCGGCTTTATTATCGAGCCGTACGATGCCGTCATTTCGAGTATAAACGTCATCACTGCCGAAATGGGTTTTTAATTTTTCTATGGTTTTATTGTCCAGTGTTAAAGCTACTTTTTGACCACTTTCAGGATCGTCAAATACAACCGTCTGTTTAGAGGTTCCCGAAGATTTATCCGTCATATAAACAAACTCGCTTTTTGCACCTTTCGACGGCTTTTCAAGGGATATTGATTCCGTAGAAAGTTCTTGATCGCTTCTGTTTTGTGCTTTTACGGAGACGGCGGTAAATACCGTCCCCTCAACCGTAACGTTAGGTATCATTTTTTTCCATTTACTCTTGTAAAAGCTGCTAATCGTTGCAAATACACTGGATATGTAATGCCAAAATAACCACCTTTCACTTCGCTCATCTCGTTTTGACTGAGTGCCATTGTGTCTGCTTTTGCTGTTGTTACAGCTCCGTTTGTAGCTTGTGAGAGCAAATCATCCTTACTCCCCACATCCGCCATTACTGCACTTGCACTGATTGCTAATACTAAAAGCAACTTCTTCATTATATCTATCCTTTTTTTTCATAGTATTTACCAACCATCTGTGAAAATTCTGGCTCATTGTAAATCTTAGATGTTTTTGAATAATTGATAATATCATCCAGTTTAGTTGTATCTATTGAACCATCTTTATTTGTTATTTTTTCCAGTTCAAACGTAATTAGCTCTTTTTCCTCTTTTGAAATCTGTGAAACATCCCCACTATTTTGTTTTAGTTTTTCTAGCGCCTCTAGTTTTTTATCTTCTGTCTGTAATATTTGAATTTTAGTATCTATTTCAGTTGTTATCTTCTCATCTAATACGGTTGAAAGTGAAGAACTTAACGCAGCTGTTATATCTTTTGCATATTTTTGGACTTCAGAACCTAAAAGTTCTCTCTCGTCTGCACTCAGCTTTGAAGCATCACCATTTGCCATTAAAAGTTTCATTAATGCTTGGAGTTTTTTTAGTTCTTCGTCACTTTTATTATCTGAAGATAAATCTATTATTTTTTCTGATAAAACTTTAAAAAGGCTTTGATTATTTTGTGAATTCTCAAATAAGCCTAGTTCTTTTGCATGAGTTATTAAAACCCTATTAGTACTACCTATTGCACTATATGCTTCATCTAAACTCATTTCACTATCAAAATTTTTATCTGATTTTATAGTTCTATTAAGTTCTTCATCTAAATTTTTTACATGATCTGACAATTTTTTTATATAATTTAAGGACTCTTTTTCGGTTACTTTACTATAGTTTGAAATTACTTTTTCTTCTATAGTTGTTTTATCATAAAATGCACCTGCTATATAAAAATCGTTTCTAGTTTTTAAATACTCATCACTGTCAAGTTTTCCGTCTTGATTTTGATCAGCGTTTAAAAATTCTCTCTTATATGCTATATCGCCAAACCACCCGCTTACAAATTTTTCTGTATCACCACTTAGTTTTAAATTACCGTTATCGCCTTTACTGAAATCTTCACCTGAAAAATGGCTTTTTAATCTATCTAATACATTATCATTTAATGATACAGATACGTTTTTACCGTTTGTAGGGTCTCTAAACTCTACTAATGTTCCTTCAGTGCTATTAGTTTTATAACTATACTGCTCGTCTTCTATTTTTGACACTTCTTCAATAACATTTTTATTGTTTGTTATGTGTAAATTGTTAGTCGGCATAGCACTAAATGCTATGCCCGTTACCGTAAAACTCATTGATAATAATAGACTGGTTGACCATAAACTCTTATATATGGCATTTGATATTGGGTCTTACTATATACTGAACTACCATTAACTCTAAGATATGATGGATTAAAATACCCACCATCCGCTTTTTGCATATTTTCTTTACTCATCTCAAGCTGAGAACCTGTCGCTTTTCCCGCTGTTGCGATGTTGAGCAAATCATCCTTACTGCCCACATCCGCCATTACTGCACTTGCACTGATTGCTAATACTAAAAGCAACTTCTTCATTGTGTAACTCCTGTTTAAGTATGTGCATTACAAACCATTCACATCTTTACGATGTTTTACGATGTTTTACGATGTTTTACGATGTTTTACGATGTTT
>Ga0209800_10004325_pt1 | contig 10559 bp, 9 predicted proteins | sample Higcelweek8metaG_FD_187174 | JGI IMG/M metagenome (GOLD analysis project Ga0209800, IMG submission 187174) | Freshwater pond sediment microbial communities from the University of Edinburgh, under environmental carbon perturbations - High... | ecosystem: Environmental > Aquatic > Freshwater >... | reverse complement strand
CTTCCAGATGTATCCCAGCGCCAAATAAGGGGCCAGCGGTGGCCTTCCGATCTTTCTTGCCCTCAATTTTTCCCGCAGATTTCGTTTTTTGCTATCCATGGTCGATATCTTTATCGGTGGTTCTGGTGGCTGTCAAGAAAAAAAGATCCCTTCGGGAAATTCCTTGACTATCGTCGAAGCGAAGAAGACATCCAAAGATACTTAAGCTTGACACATAGGCGATAGTATCGTGGCATAGGACGTTCAATGATCACGCGTTCACCAGAACATGATCTCAATGTCCTTCAGTTCGCCGGTAATCTTGTCCAGCACAATCCTGTCGATCAGAATTTCGAATTCAAGCATGTCCCCGATAAAGGCGTATGATTTATCCTGGTACAGATTTTTTTCCGCCTTCCTGTCGCGCACGAAATCCATAGAATCCATCACGTTCTGCGAAATCTCTTCCCATGCGATTTCGCCGAACCTTTCCTTGAAATCCTCGGTTTTCATGAATTCATTCTGGAAATAAAAAAGCAGGTATTCTTCCGCTTTTTTATACGCCTGCGATTCGGTCAGCGGCGTCTGCGCCGGCAGCGAAGCGACGACAAACAAGGCCGCCAGCACGATGAGCATTATTCGGATAGGGTTGTTTCGATTCATGGTGAAACAATGATAAGCCACAAATCGGTCGCAAGCAAGTTTTAGCCCTGGCGGCGTTTTCCCGGAAGAATTACTGCCAATCGACAATAGTGAGTATATTGAAGCAAGGCAGGTGCCATAGATTCGGCGGGAGCCCATGACTACATCATGAAGGGCCATGAAGAGCTCAAGGCCAGCAGAGCCCAGCTTTTCAACGCCCTCGAAATCGCTCACCTGGGTCATTGGGTCTATGACGTTTCCAGCGACTTTTTCACCTTCAACGATCAATTCTATAAGCTTTTCAAGACGACAGCCGAAAAAGAAGGCGGATACACCATGAAGTCCGCCGATTATGCGCGAAAGTTCGTGCATCCCGACGATATCGCCATCGTGGCGAAAGAGACGCGGAAAGCCATCGATACCGAGGGAAGAACGCTCAAAACCTATGGAGTGAACCAGGACATTACCGAGTATAAAAAGGCCGAGCAATCGCTTCGGGATAGCGAGCAGAAATATAAGCTCATCACCGAGACTATCGGCGATGGCGGTACCTTCTGGGTATCCATGAATATCGCATTTATACGCGACGGGAAGGGAACGATTATCGGATTGCATGGCGTCTCGCGCGACATCTCCGAGCGCAAGCGAAACAAGGAGGAAATCCTCCGAAATGAGGCGAGACTGGAAGGTCTTTTGCGAATAGCTCAGTATAAGGCAAAATCGATCCAATCGCTTCTCGACTTCGCCCTTGAGGAAGCGATCGAGCCGACGGACAGCGTGCTCGGGTATATCTACCTTTACAATGATCAACGCAAAGAGTTCACCCTCAACACCTGGTCGAAGGGGGTAAAAGGGAAATGCGGCATAAGCCTTACTTCATCTTCAAATTCCGTGTTGCCAGAAACTCCACGACCCACAGAGCCCATTTTTAGGGTATAATTGGGCATGCGGATCAATAAATGGAGCGATTCATGGCGACAATAAAAGACATAGCCAAGAAAGCGGGCGTCTCCCAAGGAACCGTCTCTAACGTAATCAACGGCAAAGGCAACGTGTCGAGCGAGAAGATCCGCCTTGTGGAGGCCGCCGCCTCAGCCTTGGGCTACGCGATCAACGAGCGCGCGAAACTGCTCCGGCAAGGTAACAGCCGGATCTTCGCCGTTATTCTGCCCAATATCCGCTTCAGGCAATATGTCGATTTCTACCGCAGCTTTACCTCTTTTTCCAAGAGCAAAGGCTACTCCACACTACTCTATCTCTCCAACGATGATCCTGAGACCGAGCGCAGGATGATTACCCAAGCCCGTTCAGGCATGGCCAGGGGCATAGTCGCCTTTCCCAGTTCGAGCGAGATGATCGCGGATTATCGCAGGGCGGGGTTCGATGATTCTTCCATCCTTTACATTGAGCGAAGCCAGAATGAGCCCAGCAATTATATAGGTTTCGATTACGGAAAATGCGGGAAGGCCATGGCCGAGTACGCGCTGCGCCAAGGCATGAAATCGCTCGCCCTCGTTACCGACAACCTCGGATTTTCGAACGAGAGGGATTTTTACGCTGCCTTCATGGCCGTTTTCAACGGCGAGAAAAGCGTCAGCGTCAGTCACATGCAGACCGATCAGTTCAGGCGGAACCAGAACGCGATGCAGCTCTTCGATCATGACTGCCCTGAAGGCGTTTTCGTATCGAACTTTGGATTCGCCGATACGATACGCGATGTGCTAAAAACATTTTACAGCCCGGCGACAACGAAAATTCACACCGTTTCCCCCCTCTTCACCATGCCAGAGCCGAACTTCATCAAGTACGAGCTCAACTATCGTCTCATGGGCAAGCGCGCGGCCGATCTTCTGATCTCTCATATCGGGCATCGCACGGCCGAGCATCGCGTCATTCTCGAAAACTCGGGTTTCCGCGATTGGGCAGCCCCAAGGCAGGCCGCGCGCGATAGCGGCAGCTGCATCAACTTTCTCACTTTGGACAGTCCCGAGGCTTCGGCCATGAAGTATCTCGCTCTCCTCTATACGCAGTCGACAGGGATCAAGGTGAATGTATCGGTGTCATCATATGACGAGATTCACGAGATCCTTTCGGGCATGGACGATTCCAGCATCTACGATGTCCTGCGCCTCGACGTCACATGGCTGTCCTGGTTCGCGGGCCGCATACTCCTTCCCCTCCAGGATATCTCGCCGTCGATACCCTCGGCTCCCGACAGCTTTGTCGGCGGAATCAGCAGACAGTATTTTTTCGTCAAGGATAAATTCTACGCGATCCCTATCTCCCCGAGCGCGCAGGTCCTCTTCTACAGGAAAGATCTTTTCGAAAGCACCGTCCTGAAGCGCCTTTATCAGGAGACCTATCGGCGCCCCCTTGCCCCGCCAACAACCTTCGAAGAGTACAACCGCGTTGCGCGATTCTTCACGAAATCCTTCAACGCGCAGTCTCCCGTCGATTACGGCACGACGGTAACCCTCGGGAGCACCGGCGTCGCGGGCACCGAATTCCTAACGCGCTATTTCAGCCTCACCAGGAATCTTTTCGACGATGGCGGCCGGCTTCTTCTCGATACGGAAAATGCCAGGCTGGCGCTGGACGCTCTCGTCGAGGCCAGGCAGTACGCCAAGCCCGTCCCCTGCCCCTGGTGGACGCACGCGGCCATGGAATTCAGCGAAGGGAATGTCGCGATGACTATCCTCTACAGCAATTTCGCGTCGGATATCCTCAACCGGAATTCCAAGGTAGTGAATCGGATAGGCTATGCCCTTGTCCCTGGAGGAAGCCCGATCATAGGAGGCGGATCTCTCGGCGTTTCGCGCTTCAGCAAAAATCCTGAGCTGGCTCTGTCATTCATTCGCTGGCTGTCGAGCGAGCCGATTTCCTCAGCGTCGATGCTGCTGGGAAGCGTTTCCGCTTGCGGGAAGTCCTACGAAAATTATGAGATTATCGACAGCTATCCCTGGCTCGATCTGGCCAAGGATTGCTTCGCCCTCTCGGCCAATCAGAGAACGCCTTTTACGGATTTTTCGCCTTTCGACGAGCGTCGATTCCTTGGTATCCTGGGGCTAGAAGTGAAAAACGCCTATAACGGCGCCCTCTCGTCAGCGGAGGCCCTCGAGAAGGCGAAAAAGACCTACGAGAAGCAGTTCAGGCGCTGATCGATTAAAAGCTGCTCGATTAAAACTTGACGTTGACGACTTTGAATCCCTTCCGAACCAGGAGATCGCGGTAATCGTAGTCTAGATGAATGCAATACACCTTGCCGCGCGATTTTTCGGGGATGAGCCTTTCCAGATAATCCAAGGTCGCGTGAGTAGGATGATCGCTCAACGTGTTGCTCGTGTCCTGGTAGGCTCGATCGATCTTCCCGCTGGTCAATCCTTCAAGCACTTCGCCCGGCAGCGATTTGGCGTCCCCGCTGAAGTAAATGCTCTCGACTTCATCCGACAGGAGGTATCCGAAACAGGTCATGTTGGCCACATGATCCACCATGAGAGGTTTTGCCGATACGTCACCCCCAAAATTCGCGGTTTCTCCCTCTTCCAGCTTCTGGAAGCGGTAGCAGACGCGATCTATCCCCAGAAGATCGAGAAGTTGAACGATGGTATCCAGCGGATGGACAACGGTCACGGGCTTTTTCATGACATAATAGCTGTAGGAAATGAGGGAGCCGAGGCTGCCGACATGGTCGGCGTGCAAGTGGGTGATAAGCGCCACGACTTCTTCACTCTCTACGTACGCCGGAAGATTCCATATTTTGCCGAAGGCCGTCTCTCCGCAATCCAGGAGAAAGAAGCGATTGCCCGCCAGAAAATACGCGTTGGAATTCTCCATTATGGGGTTGAAGGCCGCCCCTGATCCCAGGAATTCAAGCTCCATATCCGATCCTTTTTTCGCTCACTTAATGCCTGAGCTCACGAAGCTGTTTATGAATTTTTTCTGGAAGATGAAAAAGGCCAAGACAAGCGGGAAAATGATGATGAAAGTGGCCGCGCAGACATTGGCCCATTGCATCACCGCTTCCTTGGACTTGGCGAAGAGAGCCAAACCGACGGTAAGCGTCCTGTTTTCGGGCGAATTGGTCACGATGAGCGGCCACAGGAAGTTGTTCCAGTGATAGCTCACGGAGACGAGACCGAAGGATATGTAGGCTGCCTTTGAACTCGGCAGGTAAATGTTCCGTATGATCTGCATCGTGCTGCAGCCGTCGATTATCGCCGCCTCGGATAGAGCCAGAGGAATGGTCTTGAATGTCTGCCTTAAAAGGAAAATGCCGAAGGCGCTGCCGAAGAATGGCAGCATGATACCCAGCTTCGTGTCGGTCAGTTTAAGATCGCTCAACGTTCGGTAATTCGGAATGATGAGCACGTCATTCGGTATGATGATCTGGATGAATATGATGAGGAAGACGAGCTTCTCGCCCCTGAACTTCATCGTCGCCAGCGCGTAGGCCGCGAGCGTGCCGGTGAAGCACTGGACGGAGAAAGTGACGACGACGATCAGTATCGTGTTCATGTAGTATTTGCCGAATGGAACGTTCTGCCATACGTAAATAATATTGTCCAGCGTGAAACCCGAATTGGGCACCAAGGACATCGCGAAGCTCGCCTTGGAAAAGGCGGTGCCGATCAGCCACACGAGAGGCACGAGCCAGACGAAAGCCAGGATGAACCCGAGGGTGGCGGGTATAATATTCTCGTTCTTTTTCAAGATCCGCCTCCTCAGTTGTAGTAAATTTTCGTATCCGTCTTGATGAACTGCAGCATCGAGACGGTAAGCATTATGACGAGCATGATCACGGTCAGCGACGATGCCTTGCCCTGGTCGAAGTAAATGAAACCCTGCTGGTAAATGTAATAGAGAAGGAGGGTGCTCGCGTTGTTCGGCGCTCCCTCGGTCATGATGACAATATGATCGACGAGCTTAAGGCTGTTGGTCAGCGCGATCGTGGAGACGAAGAGCATCGTCGGGGCAAGCAGGGGAAGCGTGATCTTGCGGAAAATCGTCCAGGGTCTGGCTCCGTCGATCTTGGCGGCCTCGTAAATTTCGGTCGAAATGTTCTGGAGCCCCGAAAGGAAAAAGATCATCAGGTAACCCGCTTCTTTCCATATATACATCAGCGACAAGGCGGGAAGAACGGTCTTCTTGCTGGAGAGCACGTTGAGCGACTTAAGGCCGAGGCTGGCGAGCAGCTGGTCCAGCATGCCGTACTGAGCCATATAAATGAACATCCATGTACTCGCTATGGCGATCATGGGCATGACAGCGGGATAGAAATAAGCGGTCCGGAGAAAGCCGACTCCCCTGATTTTCTTGTTCACGATTATTGCCAGACCGATGCCCAATGCCATGCTCGGGAGGACGGTGAGAAGGGAAAAGGCGAAGGAGTTCCGCATCACCTTCCAGAACAGGGGCTCAGACGCCAGCTGCACATAATTCTGAAATCCGACGAAGTAGGGTTTCGGCATTCCCATCTCAAGCTGGTTCATGCCGAGCCAAAGGCTCCGCAGAATCGGATACACCGTAAAAGTCAGTATGAAAACGAGGGCCGGAGCGATAAAGAGCCAGGCCTTCAGATCGATTTTAAGCTGCTTGGAAAGGCCTTTCCGAACGTTGCTGGTCCGAGCCACCGTAGTCCTCCGGATGAAAAGCGTATTGGAATAATGAAAGAATGCAAGGCGGCAGAGTCTTTCAGCCTTGCCGCTTGCATTCCATTCTAGATCGTTCGAAGCGCGAAGAAAATCACTGATAGCGTTTCAGGGCGTCTTCAGCCTGTTTCTGCGCATTCTTGAGCGCCTGAGCCGGAGTAGCGTCACCGACTATGGCCGACTGTATATTGTCGTTGAGAATTCGCCACATTTTCGAAGCTTCATAGGTAGTCAACTCCGGCTTGGCGAAGGGAATCTGGTCGAAGGCGACGCGGGCTTGGGGCACTTTTGCCCAATAGGCCTTCATGATCGCGGTCTGGAAGGAGGACTTCCTGGGCGCCACGTATCCGGTGTCGACATTCCACTGGGCCAGACGTTCGGCGTCAGTGGCGAATTTGATGAACTTCCACGCGGCCTGCTCCTGTTCCTTGGGAAGATCGGCGGAGATATAGAAGTTGCCGCCGCCCGTAGGCGCCGCGACGCGCTTGCTGCCGGGAAGGAACGCGGTGCCGAACTTGAACTTGGCGTTATTGTTGATGTTCGTCAGGTTTCCGGTCGTGTGGTAGATCATGGCGACGGATCCGTTGATGAACTGGCCGGGCAGATCGGTCCACTGCACGATGCCGGGCTGCATGACCTTGTACTTGCTCTGCAGATCGCACCAGAACTGGAGGGCTTCCACGTTGCCCTTCGTGTCGAAATAGACCTTTTTCCCGTCTTCGCTCATCAGGTTGCGTCCGTCTTCAGAGTTCTGAAGGGCAAAGCCGGTAAATGCCCACTGGGCCGATCCGGAATTGAGAGCGATGCCGACACCGTAGCGCGTAACGTTGCCCGCAGCGTCTTTCTTCACGAGTTTCTTGGAATACTCGACAAGTTCATCCCAGGTCTTGGGAGGAGCTTCGGGATTGAGGCCGACTTCGGCGAAGGCGTCCTTGTTGTAGAAGAGAACCATCGTGCTTCTCTGGAAGGGGATGCTGTAGATTTTGCCGTCGACATAGGAATCTTCCATGAATCCGGGAAGGAAGTCGCCGATATAGGCTTTTCCCGCCGCTCCATCCGCGGCGATAAGGCTGTCGAGAGCGATCGCCGTTCCCGTGGAGGCCATGGAAAAGCGCTGGGTCGCGAGGTTGACGAATACCTCAGGCGGATTCTTGCCCGATCTGGCGGTTTGGATCTTGACCACAGTGTCATCGTAATTGCCGGTGTACACTGGCTTTACCACGATATTCGGGTTCTCGGCGGTGAAGTCGGCGCAGATTTTCTCTATGAGCTTGGTAAGCGGTCCGCCTACCTGCACCGGGTAGAAAAAGGTCAGCTCGATTTTCTTCGATCCCTGGGCCGTTGCGAACGACAGCGCCAGCATGCACAAAAGCAGAAGCGATAGAATCCTTTTCTTCATCTGATCCTCCCTGTGTCCTCCTGCATGCAGCAGGCAGACTGTTGAAGCATTATTGCCATGGAAATTGAAACGTGTCAACTTATTTTTATAACGAACTATTTATGAAGTTTTTCGGAAACAGAGTCAATACATTGTTTGCTCTCAAGCGTGGCGAAATGGATTGAGCAGCCCTAAAAATTCCCAAACTTCCTCAGAACAGGCCCTCGACGCACGAATCCCTTTCCCGGGACGGAGCCTGCCCGGAGGTCAGCATCCAGGAAGATAGCGCGTCCGTATGCTTCGAGCCCCATAGGGTCACCATGCTCATCGTTTCGTCGTAATCCGCTATCCAGAGAATGGTCAGATTCTTAGGGTCGTAGTACATACCGTAGCGCTGGGGCTCCAGATAGCGGTCCCTGAACTTCACGATCTCGTGAAAGCCGCCCTTTGGGTTCAGGACGCATACGGAGGAAGCGCTTCTGCCGAGCCTGTATACCAAGGCGAAGGCAAAGTCCTCGCAGTCGCCGCCGCCTCTGGCCTCGAACTCCATCGGGCTGGCCCAGTACTCGATATGCTCGTTGATATATTTATGCGAAGCCACATCGATCCACGCGTCGCGGAGGTTTTCCTCGATATAGGTGTAGCCTTGGATATTGATCGCGAAGGGAGAACAGCCGACACAAAACGCCCCAATGACCAGCACCGGACATATCGCTTTTTTCATGATGCGCTCCCTGCGGTTTTGCCCGCAAGAACCAATTCGCGACAGAGAGGCGTGACAATGTTCTTTTAATGCACGGGATGGGGTTTGTCAAATTATTTCTTGAAGAATTTTTCAGCCGGCGGATGGACGCGATTTCCAGGCGATGCTTAGGCGCGAATTGCCCAGCGAAGTTTCGAGGAAGTCGAGCGGGGGTTGTTGTAGCGCTCTTCATGACCGGGCCTGATGGGGTCCGGGGACACGAAAGAATAAAGGCCGCTGGCCAGGCCGGCCTCGAAAGCTGTTTCGACGCGGCGGTCTTCGCCCGAATGAAAGGAGAGGAAGGCGGCGCGGCCGCCCGGCCTCAAAATGGAAGGGAGGCTTGCGAGAAGCGTCTCGAGGGAGGAAAACTCGCCGTTCACCTCTATGCGGATAGCCTGGAAGCAGCGGCGCAGGGTTTTCGTCATCTCGGGATCCTTGAAGGCGAGCTTGGGGAAAACCGAACAGATCGCTTCGGCCAGGTCGCGTGTCGTGGCGAGGCTTCCGCGCCGGAGCCAAATGGCGCGGGCGATTTCCGCCGCCATCGCCTCGTCGGCATTGGCCGAAAGGATGTCGCGCAACCTTCCTTCCGGCGCCTCGGCGAGGAATTCCCTGGCCGACTGGCCTTTTTCCGTATTCATGCGCATATCGAGCGGCCCGTTCTGCTTATAGCTGAATCCCCGCTCGGGATTGTCGATCTGCATCGAAGAGAGGCCGAGATCGGCGAGGAAAACATCGGCTCCGCCTATGCCTGAGACGGCGAAATACTCGGCGATCGTCGAAAAATTGGCGTTCACCGGCATGAAGGTGCCGTCAGGAGATTCAGGCGGAATCACCGAAGCGGAAAGCCGTTCCGTCGTCCGCCTCAATTCCAGCGGATCGCGGTCGAAACCGCAGAGTCGGCCTCCGGGGAGAATCGCCTTCAGGATTTCCTTAGCATGGCCGCCGTAGCCCAGGGTCGCGTCGACAGCCGTATCGCCCGGGCGCGGCGCAAGCGCTTCGAGTATTTCCTTGACCATTATGGAGCGGTGGGTGCCCGCGGGCGTGTCGCCCCGCGCGAGGACTCGTTCGAGGTCACGGGCATATTTCTGCGGATCGTGTTCCTTGTATTTCTCGGAAAACGAGCGGGGGTGGTTCCCCCGATACCGCTTGCGGCGAACATGCCGCCCTTCTTCCTCGCTCACGCTGACTCCATGGCATAAAGTGTAATGCGGATCGGGGATCCTTGTCGATGAATCCCCCGCCTGGGCAAAAGAAAGGGGCTGCCCGGAAAATTCCGGGCAGCCCCTCGTCGTTTTTAAAGATGACGTGGTATCAAGGCTGGGTTACGGCGTTGGCATCCAGGGTTACCTGGGTCTGGGCAAGCGCCCTGCCTTTCAGCACCGCGCCTGTCTGCATCACTATCTGCGTCTGGCAGAGGATGATTCCCTTGAAGTTCGAGGTGGTTCCGAGCGATACCTGGCCCGCTACCTGCCAGAATATGTGCTCAGGCAAGGCGCCGCCGCTCAAGGTTATCATGACGCCATTGCTCACGGTCAGATCCTCCGACACCTGGAAAATCCAGATATCGTCGGCGCTGCCCGAAATAGTGACGTCGGAAGCCATCAGGAGTCCCGTTCCCCATTTGTAGAGGCCGGGGACGAGGGTAAGTCCGCTCACGTCGCCGGCGCCCAGGTTGAGGAAGTCGGGCGTCACGCGTCCGGCGGCGTCGGTGTAGGCGGTTTCCATGTTGGCCACGGCGGTGGTCATGTTGGAGGGAGTGGGGGCAGTCATGTCGGCGGCGTACAGCCTGCCGGTCACGAGGCTCGAGGTCGCGAATACGTTCGTGGCGTCATTCGTTTCAGAAAAGCCGGTCAGGAAGCTGGTGGCGGCAGGGCTTAGTCCGATGTTTCCCGTAACCGCGGTGGTACCCGTGGTCGAGACGGCGGATTTGGCCAGAATGACGAAGTTCCCCGCTGTGCCAAGATTCACGATGGCCGGGCTTGAAGAAGCGCTGGCTCCGGTGGTGAAGCTCCAGGTATAGGCGCTCTCCATCGCGTTGGCGTACACGTCCTGCACTCCGGTGCTGACGGTGGCAGTGTAGAGCGTATTGCCGACGAGTGAGCCAGCGGGAGTGAAGACGCCAGTGAGGCCGTCATTCATCGCTACTGTGCCGGTTACGGCCGTCGCGGGA
>Ga0209800_10004324_pt1 | contig 10565 bp, 9 predicted proteins | sample Higcelweek8metaG_FD_187174 | JGI IMG/M metagenome (GOLD analysis project Ga0209800, IMG submission 187174) | Freshwater pond sediment microbial communities from the University of Edinburgh, under environmental carbon perturbations - High... | ecosystem: Environmental > Aquatic > Freshwater >... | reverse complement strand
AACAGACAAAGAAAGAAAAGAAGCACTGATACATTCCGTAACTTCACTTGGAAACGGAACAATAGACGGGATCAGGGATATTATTTATGTCAGGACCGAAAATTTTAATCCTTCCGAAACAGAAAAGATCGCCGGAATGTTGCAAAAATTAAACGATAGATTTCTTAAAGAGAACAAAAACTATATTCTTATAGGGCCGGGAAGGTGGGGAAGTTCAGATCCATGGCTGGGGATACCGGTAAAGTGGGCTCAGATATCTCAGGCGAAAGTGATCATCGAACACGGATTGAAGGAATTTCATATTGACCCCAGCCAGGGATCGCACTTTTTTCAGAATATAACGCTTCTTAAGGTAATATATTTTACAATAAATCCTTACCTGAAGCAGGGAGATATAGATATAGATTATCTGAATACCCATAAGAGTGTCAGTGAAAACCACTTAATCAGGCATGTAAGACTGGAAAAACCTGTAAAAGTGAAAGTGAACGGAATTAATGGTGAAGGGATAGTTACGTCTTGAAACAGAAAACCGCACTTTATTAATTAGGAAAAGTGTAGAAAGTACGGTAGATTATAAAAAAGTATGTAAATTTATCCAACATAGGCAGGAAATATGAAGCTGAAAGAAATAAAAGAAATACTTGAAGCGGAAGTTCTTACAGGTAGTTATGATGCGAATATCGAGATCGATATAGGTTGTTCATCTGATTTGATGAGTGATATTTTGGCGTTTGCAAAACCGGGTGTAATTCTGCTTACAAGCTTAACAAATATTCAGGTTATAAATACTGCAAATATTGCAGATATAAAAGCTATTTGCTTTGTAATGGGTAAAACACCATCCGAAAGCATGATAAATATGGCTGAGAAGAACAGCATTTGCATATTAAAAACAAAATTGACGACGTTTGAAAGCTGTGGATTGCTGTATAAAAACGGGATAAAAAGCTGCGATTATACAACTTTTGACGAATTTAAGAATTATATTATTTAACATTAATGATTATTATAACATGCGGGAAAGTAAATAATGCTTAACCTTGTAAAAACGATCAGTAAAACACAGGAACTCACTTATGAACTTAAAATTAATGATGTGATGGATACGAATTTCCAGACCGTTAATTCAGATATGTCAGTCAGTTCGTTAAGAGAAGTATTGCGCAAGAAACGAATTTTAGGTGTTCCGGTTGTAGATAATAATGAGCTTGTAGGCATTGTGAGTATAGAAGATTTTATTAAATGTATGGAACAGGGGAAATTAGGTGATACCGTAGAAACGATGATGACAAAGGATGTTAAGACCTTGTTTGCTGACGAACCATTAATACACGCAGTAATGAAATTTGACGAATTCGGATTCAGCAGGTTTCCGGTAATTACCAGAACAGACAATAAATTAGTCGGCATAGTAACAAAAATTGATATAATAAAAGGAATATTAAAAAAGCTAGAAACAGCTTATCAGGATGAAGAAGAGAGAAAGTACAGGGCAAGCCATATTTTTAATGATATTATAGCGGATAATATTTCAATAGAATTAAAATATTTCATTGAGGGTAAGAATTTTGATAAGGCCGGGGAAGCGTCTACAGGACTGAAAAAAACACTTAACAGGCTTGGCTTCCCTCCTGAAATCGTACGAAGAGTTTCTATTTCAACTTACGAAGCGGAAATAAATATTGTTTCCTATACCGAAAAAGGAGAAATTATAGCTTATATTGATTCGAACCAAATCAGAATGGTTATAAAGGATGAGGGTCCGGGCATTTCCGATGTTAGCAAGGCAATGGAACCGGGTTTTTCAACCGCTCCAGGGTGGGTCAGGGAATTAGGATTCGGTGCCGGAATGGGACTTCCAAATATAAAGAAATTTACGGATAAAATGATACTGACTTCTGTCGTCGGGAAAGGTACTACTTTAGAGACTGTTATCAATCTTGAGAATTACAATAAGGAAAATAAAAACGAAGAGGAAAAATGAGTACATTAAAAAATATTGCTGAGCGGTTTAATCTGAATGTTGTATCAGGGGATACCGAAAGAGAAGTAAGCGGAGGATACTCAAGCGACCTGCTCAGTGATGTGATCGCAAACGCGCAGAAAGACAATATCTGGATAACTCTTCAGACACATTTAAATATTGTGGCTGTTGCAAATCTAAAGGAACTTGCAGGCATTATTCTTGTTAATGGAAGACAGCCGGAGGAAACCACCCTCAATAAAGCTAAGCAGGAAAATATTCCTATACTTTTAACAGAATTACCGACTTTCGAAATTGTAGGTAAACTTTATGAATATGGTGTGAAAGGAATTAAAAAGTCATAAGGTTTAATAGAATGCTTAGAAAAATCAAAGCGGATCTGCATATACATTCCTGTCTCTCACCTTGCGGTGATATCAATATGACACCTTCAGCAATTGCAAAAAAAGCAAAATCATTAGGTTTGAACGCTATAGGAATATGCGATCACAATTCATCGGAAAATGCCGCTGTATTGAAGAAAGAGGGTGAAAAAAACGATCTCGCGGTTTTTACTGGGATGGAAGTCACTTCCAGAGAGGAAGCTCATATCCTCGCGATCTTTGATAATGAAGATAGCTTGTATGAACTGCAGAAACAAGTTTATGAAAATCTTTCCGGTGTAAACGATGAGGATCTTTTCGGCTACCAGATGGTGGTTAATGAACAGGATGAAATAACCGAACTTAATAACAAGTTACTGATCGGCGCTACGGATCTTACGATAGAAAAAATTGTCGAAATTATTCATTCGCTGAACGGCTTGGCGATTGCCTCTCATGTTGACAGAGAAAGATTCAGCCTGATCGGACAGTTGGGTTTCATACCTGAGGGTTTAAATCTTGACGGGCTTGAATTGTCGCCGGCATACATGGCTGAAAAGGGGAAGTATGATTATCCGATGTCATCGGGACTTCCGCTAGTCACTTTTTCAGACGCTCATTTTATTGATGAAATAGGAAAAACATTTACCGTATTTCTGATCGAAAATATAACTGTAAGCGAGATAAAAAAGGCATTGGAAAATAAAGATGGAAGATCTGTCATTGCATATTCTTGATGTTGTAGAGAACTCTATCGAAGCAGCAGCTACAAAAATTGAAATCAGAATTATAGAGGATATCAGCAAAGATTTACTTGTAATTGAGATTAATGATAACGGCAGAGGCATGACAAAAGAAACACTCAGCAAAGTATTGGACCCTTTTTATACGACCAGAACCACACGAAGAGTCGGTATGGGATTATCTCTTTTGGCTCAGGCGGCAAGAGAAAGCAGTGGATGTTTTGAGATCAACTCTGTTTTAGGAAAAGGCACAGAGGTAAAAGCATCTTTTCAATATAGTCATATAGACCGAAAACCAATGGGAGACATAAAGAGTACGCTTATTTCCCTAATGATATCTTACCCGGACATAAATATAATTTTTGTTCATCAGGATGAGGACGGCACTTATATTCTTGATTCGAATCAACTTAAGTAAAAAGAATTTGCTGAAAGTGCTAATATATATTAATAATAAATATAGTTGCGATTTCAAAAAAAAGTGATTAATAATTGAAACTGTGGGAAGGTAAGAATTACTTTAATTAAATAGAATATTAATAATGAAGCAGGAATTAAAATGAGGATTAAAAGAAAAAACCAGTCAAGGCAGTGCAGTTTGCCTGATGAAAAGGTGGATTTGACACTGCTTGATGAGCTGTTGAAAAAATATTCGGGAAAACAAGGAAGCATGATATCTCTTTTGCAGGGAACTCAGGAGATCTATCATTATGTGCCTGTAAGCGCAATAAAGAAAATAGCAAGGGAAGCGAATCTAAGCGAGAGTGACATTTTCGGCGTAATTACTTTCTATTCTCAGTTCAGGCTGAATCCCGTAGGCAAGTATATTATTAAAGTCTGCCACGGTACCGCATGCCATGTACAGAATGCTCCCGATATTACCAATGCTCTTATGATCGAGCTAAATGTTGAGGATGGAAAAACAACGGACGACAGATTATTTACTCTTGAATCTGTATCCTGTCTGGGTTGCTGCGGACTCGCGCCTGTCATTACAGTCAATGAAGATGTGTACGGTAAATTGAAAAGGGCGGATATCCATAAAATCATTCAGCAGTATAAGTCACAGGAGGAAAAACAGAATGGCTAAATTAAGTATCGCAGACCTTGAGGAAATAAGGAACAAGGTAAAGAAATCTACGCTTCTCCGCGAGGGAAGTTTCAATGCTAAGATCACCGTTCATATGGGAACATGCGGGATTGCCGCAGGTGCGCGAACCATCATGAATACGCTGATCCAGATAATCGAGGAATCAAAACGAAACGATATTATAGTAACGAACTCAGGCTGCGCAGGATTCTGCAGCAAAGAACCGATGGTGACCGTTGAACTCAAAGGAGAATCTCCGGTGAAATACAGTTCGCTTAATGAAAGTAAAATAAAGAAAATATTTGAAGAGCATGTACTGAACGGTAAGATTGTCGCGGAATATGCTCTCGCAATCGGAAATGAGAGGGAACCCTAAATGGAATTTAGAACTCATATAATGGTTTGCGCCGGCACGGCCTGCGTATCATGCGGCTCTTTTAATGTCAAAAAAGTTTTGGAAGAAGAAATTAAAAAAAGAGGATTGGACAAAGAGATACTTGTTGTTGCAACAGGGTGTCAGGGATTTTGCGCTCAGGGGCCCATCGTAGTTGTTCAACCGGACGATATTTTTTATCAGCTGCTTACTCCCGAAGATGTTCCCTTCCTTGTTGAAGAACATTTTCTTAAAGGAAGACCCGTCAAAAAAATGATGTACACGCCTCCGGGTGAAAAAACTGAAATACCCACAATGAGTGAAATAGGTTTTTTTAACAAACAGAGGCTGATAGCTTTAAGAAACAAAGGACTTATCGATGCGGAACAGATCGACGATTATATCGGCAGGAACGGATATAATGCCCTGATCAAAGTACTTACCGCAATGACTCAAGACGATGTTATTAAGGCTATAAAGGATTCCGGTCTGAGAGGAAGAGGCGGCGGAGGTTTCCCGACAGGATTAAAATGGGAGATATGTAAAAACTCGAAAGGGGATCTGAAATACATTATTTGTAATGCTGATGAAGGAGATCCCGGCGCATATATGGACAGAAGCATTATAGAATCCGACCCGCATTCGGTAATTGAAGGAATGCTTATCGGAGCGATTGCGATAGGTGCTCATGAAGGAGTGGTTTATATCAGAACCGAATACCCGCTTGCCATTAAAAGATTGGAAACCGCGATCGAACAGGCAAGAGATTACGGATTACTCGGTAAGGATATTCTCGGAAAGGGATTCGATTTTGATCTGAGGATCAAACAGGGAGCCGGAGCATTTGTTTGCGGTGAAGAGACTGCTCTTTTGGCTTCAATTGAAGGAAAAAGAGGTATGCCGAACAAAAGACCCCCTTTCCCTGCAGAATCAGGATTATGGGGAAAGCCGACCAATATTAATAATGTGGAAACATGGGCAAACATACCCTGGATAATATTAAACGGAGCAGAAAGATTTGCAAGTATCGGTACTGAGAAAAGTAAGGGGACAAAAGTATTCTCGCTGGTCGGAAAGATAAATAATACCGGACTGGTCGAAGTGCCTATGGGGATCACTTTAAAAGAGATCATATTCGATATAGGCGGAGGCGTGCCGAACGGTAAAAAATTCAAGGCTGTACAGATGGGCGGACCATCGGGAGGATGTATTCCTGCCGAACTAGGGGACACCATTATTGATTACGATTCGGTGAATGCGACCGGAGCGATCATGGGTTCCGGAGGTATGGTTGTTATGGACGAAACCACATGTATGGTTGATGTGGCCAAGTATTTTCTTAATTTCACTCAAGCGGAAAGCTGCGGAAAATGCACTTTCTGCCGCATCGGAACAAAAAGAATGCTTGAAATACTACAGCGGATCTGTGAAGGAAAAGGTGAAGAGGAGGATATTGAAAAACTTCAGGAACTGGCCGCACAGATAAAAGACTCTTCGCTCTGCGGTTTAGGACAGACAGCTCCGAATCCGGTTTTGACCACATTAAAATACTTCAGACACGAATATGAAGCCCACATCAGGGATAAAAAATGTCCTGCTAAATCCTGTAAAACACTTTTAACTTTTGAGATAAACGATAAATGTATAGGCTGCGGCGCGTGCGCAAGAGTTTGTCCGACAAAAGCGATTACCGGAGAGAAGAAACAGAAGCATCTGATAGATCAGGCGAAATGCATAAAATGCGGAGCCTGTTACGATATTTGCAAATTTAGTTCAATCGACAAAAATTAAATCCGGGGAAATTTTATAATGGACGGAATTAAAGTATATATAAACGGAAATGAATTTGAAGGTAAGACCGGAGAAACCGTTCTTGAACTATGCAGAAGAAACGGCATAGAAATTCCAACACTCTGCCATGACGAAAGGTTAAAACCTTATTCATCGTGTTTTCTATGCGTAGTGGAGATCGAAGGGATGCGAACCCTGCAGCCTTCATGTTCAACAAAGATCAGAAACGATTTAAAAATCGTTACGACAAATGAAAGAATTAAAAAATCAAGAAAAACTGCGCTTGAGCTTCTTCTCAGCAACCATTATGCGGACTGTCTGGCTCCATGCAGCCTAAGATGCCCGGCTGGAGTTGATGTGCAGGGTTACATAGCCCTTATAGAAAAAGGATTATATTCTGAAGCCGTCGGACTTATTAAGGAAAAGAACCCTCTGCCCGCGATCTGCGGAAGAGTATGCGTAAGACCATGCGAGGTAGCATGCAGAAGAAATCTTATTGACGAGAACGGCGTTGGAATAGACTATCTTAAAAGATACACGACCGATCAGGATTTTGCTTCAGGTAATAAATTCATGCCTGTTAAAAAAGCTGATTCCGGAAAGAAAATATGCGTAATAGGAGCCGGTCCGGCGGGACTGACCTCAGCGTATTATCTGTCGCTTGAAGGACATCATGTTGACATAATTGAAGCAAATCCGCACGGCGGCGGAATGCTCAGGTACGGAATCCCTGAATACAGACTTCCGAACGAACTGATCCAGAAAGAGATAGATTCAATTACAGAGCTTGGAACAAAGATATATTACGGCAAAAAATTCGGAAAAGACTTGAATTACGATCATATCAAGAAGAATTATGATGCTATGATAACAACCGTCGGCTGCCAGAAAGGCGCTCCGATGAAAGTTGAGGATGAAGACGCAGAAGGAGTACTTTCAGGAATAGATTATTTAAGAACGATGGAACTCACCGGAAAGAAATTTGATTTCAAAGGCAAGAAAGTAGCGACTATAGGCGGCGGAAATACTGCGATGGACTGCTGCAGAAGCGCGCTCAGGTGCGGAGCTTCGGAATCTTACATCATTTACAGAAGAACCGAACATGAAATGCCGGCTAATCCGATAGAGATCCACGAATCGAAACTTGAAGGCGTTCAGTATATGTTCCTCACAGCCCCTTTAAAAGTCAACAAGGATGCGAATGGCAGGCTGAAATCGTTAAGGTGCATCAAAATGGAACTTGGCGAACCTGATAAAAGCGGAAGAAGAAGCCCTGTTCCGATCAAAGATTCCGAATTCGACATTGAGCTAGATTTTATACTCGGAGCTATAGGGCAGAAGACCGATGTTGATTTTTTAGAAAACATCAATCCGAACGCTGAAGGCGAATTCAAGCTGAATAAATACGGCGACATTGATGCCGATCCGAAAACTCTTCAGACCGGGGCAAAAAATATATTTGCCGCAGGCGACGCTGTAACTGGAGCAGCGACACTGATCGAAGCTATAGCCCAGGGAAGGATCGCGGCAAGAAGCTGTCATCAGTATCTGACAGGCCAGGCTGTAGCCGGAGAGTGCGGCGAATTCGTCAGTAAAAGAGATAATTTCGAAGAGCAGGATAAAAAGGATTATATAAACGAATATTATACTCAGCTCAGAGAAGAAATGCCTGTGCTTCCGCCTGAAATGAGAAAAAATTTCAATGAGGTTGAACTCGGATATTCGTGCGGGCAGGCTGAAAATGAAACAGGAAGATGTCTTGAGTGCGGCTGCGAAGCTTATTTTACATGCGATCTTAAAAAGTATTCGACCGATTATAAAATAGATCAGAAGAAGTACGGCGGCTCATTTCAGAAATTCAGTGTAGATTATTCTCATCCGTTCATCGAAATAGACAACAATAAATGTATATTGTGTTCAAGATGCGTCAGGGTCTGTAAGGAAATAGTGGGAGCCGGCGCTCTGGGCCTTGTAAACAGAGGCATTAAAACATTTGTAGCGCCTTCTTTAGGCTCATCATTAAAAGATTCGACCTGCGAATCATGCGGTATGTGTATAGATACCTGCCCGACAGGCGCGATAAACGAGAATAAACCATTCAAGCCGGGGCCTTTCGTTACAGAAAAGATCGAAACGGTATGTAACTATTGTTCAATAGGCTGCGGAATAACACTTCATCATAAAGGTGGCTATTTCATAAAAGCCGAAGGAAGAAAAACTCCGGCAAATCCGGACGGAAATATCTGTAAATACGCAAAATTCGGATATAAATACCTGAACGACAGCTCAAGAATTACTAAACCGATGATCAAAAAGAACGGAGAATGGAAAGCAGTATCCTACGGCGAGGCTTATGATCTGATAGTTCAAAAGATCAAAGCGGTTAAGCCGGAAGAAAATTCGTTCATGGCCGGCGGAAGGCTGACGAACGAAGAGCTCTTCCTAGCTTCAAGACTGGCAAGACAGGCTGTAAAAACGAATAATCTCTCATCATTTTTATATCACGGCAGAGAATGCGCGATGAAATACAACTGGTTCGCGAATGTTCCTTTTGAGGATCTTGATAAGGCCGGGGCGATCTATTTTATCGGCTGCGAGATAAATAAAGATAACGCAGTACTCGGTTTCAGGATAAATTCGCTGAAACAGGAAAAGAATATCAAGCTTGTGAATATCCATAAAGCGGATGATTCAACGATGAACCGTAAATGCGACTGCAGCGCTAAGGTTGATTCATATTATAATCTTATCAAAGCAATGAATTATATTGTCGTAAAAGATAATCTGGTTAACAAGATGTTCATTGACGGAAATACGGAAGGTTTTGAATCTTATAAGGCCGATCTTCTTAAATCCGATCTGTCCGAACTTGTAAAAAGATCCGGTGTTACCGAAGAAAAAGTGCGGAAGATACTCGGTCGTTACAACGAGGAACAGAATGCGGTGATCATTTTCAACGAGAAGAATATTTCGTCACAGACAATAAAAGAAATATTTAATCTCGCTCTTCTGACCGGTAAGCTAGGAAAGACAGCAAGCGGAGTGATCGCGCTCAAGGAAAAGAACAACGCGCAGGGAATTTTCGACATGGGCATCACATGCTGTCTTGAAGACGGAGTTCAAGCTAATATGAAACAAGCCTGGGGTTTTGAAAAGTCTGAATGCAAAAAATCGCACGGCGATATCAAGAACCTTTTCATATTCGGGGAAGATCCGGTCGGATGTTCCGATAAAGCTAAAGAAGTCTCCGAAATGCTTAAAGGAATATCATTTAAAGTCGTTTCAGATTATTTTATGACTGAAACCGCAAAACTTGCCGATTTGATACTTCCCGCATCATTCCCGATCGAGACAGGCGGTTCATTCTCCAACACGCAGAAGAAAATAGCCGTTTTTGAACCTGCTGTCACACCAAAATCAGATCTGTTCAAAGACCAGCTTATAGTTCTGATGAACAAGCTCGGAGTCTCAGTTTCTTATAAATCGAACGGGGATATTCTTACCGATGCAATAAAGATCATGGGCGACGGGATCTGCTGCTGCGATGACTGTAAATATGAATTCGAGATCACTGTCGAGAAATGCGACAGAGGAAGCATCAGGCACGGCGGCGATATTCTTGTTAAGATGGCTGACGATGAATTTGCTGAAAAGCTAAAAAAATAGATATAAACTGTTTTATAGAGAAGGTCATACTAAAGTTTATCTAAGTATGGCCTTTTTTATTCCTTAACCGTGATCAATCTGTTTATTTCAGAGACTTTAATTGTTCTTTTCTCGCCTGAAGGGAAAGTGATCTCCAGTGTAAAATTATTTAATTCTTTACCGATTCCGAAATGCTGCACAAGCGAATGCTGGTTAGTAGTTCCCTTCCCGCCCTGTATTTCTCTTATCAGACTGATATTGTTATTAAAAAGCCTTAATCTCGTTCCTATTGCATCGCAATGGTCTTTTCCGGTTACCTTGACCTCAAGCCAGTTCCCGATCTTCGGTGTATCGTTCCGGAACAGCTGGATCTTACCTCCCGCCACAAGCATATCAAGATCGCCGTCGTTGTCAATATCGGCATAAGCCACTCCCCAGCCGTTAAAATGTCTTGTGCCGGAAAGATAAGTTACTTCTCTGAAAGTTTTATTTCCGTTATTCATATATAAGAATGATCTTCTGCCTTCATAAACATCGTTGATGTAAAGATCAAGAAAGCCGTCATTGTCAAGAT
>Ga0209800_10004323_pt1 | contig 10566 bp, 13 predicted proteins | sample Higcelweek8metaG_FD_187174 | JGI IMG/M metagenome (GOLD analysis project Ga0209800, IMG submission 187174) | Freshwater pond sediment microbial communities from the University of Edinburgh, under environmental carbon perturbations - High... | ecosystem: Environmental > Aquatic > Freshwater >... | reverse complement strand
GGGCAGATCAATTTCTTTTCCTATATCAACAATGGGTAGAATTGGTTCGGGTGACCCCATCATTTCCATCTCTTTTCCTGAGTATGATCGTGATGATTGCACTGGTGGAACCGGTTTTACCGGTGTAGGAAGATTCGGCTGTGACTGATTGGGCAGATTCATTCTTATATTTTAGCAGATCGTCCTGGATAAGGATGGAGTAATTTACCCCCAACAACAGAGTGAGCAAATTTTAATGCCGCAGATAAAATAATAAGATACACAGCATCACCAATAATCATATTCCGATAAAAAGGAATACCTGCTGTCATACACGCAATAAACCCTTCAACATTTTTTGTGTACATTGAGCTTGCAGATAACCATACGGCTGCATTCGTCAAAATATAAAATACTGTTGAGGAAAATATTCCTGATGCTCCAAGCCCGATAATGCCGTGTTTACCTATAACTTTTCCCAATATTACGGAACAAAGTAACGATAAATAAACTGCCCACATAACCTGATGAAATCCAAAAACAGCATCAGTTATAAGCATCGTGCCCAATACAACAATAAGGCCATCTTTAAATGAAAGATGTTTTCCCGCAAGAATTGCAGATGCTCCAACCGCTGTTGCATTTGGAACATGCGGTATAAATCTGGATATAATTCCGCTAATAAGTAATATCACAAAATCCATATGTATTCCTCCAAATATTTAATATATCGATTTTTTGTATGCCCACTCCACCAAGTCACCAGTTGATAGTGTCATTTTATCTGATGCCACATCCAGGCTCTTTCCGTTTACTGATACAATCCATGCCATTTCATTTCCTGTTTCTAATACCCCAACCTTAGTTACAAAAACTCCAAAATCATATTGCTTTGTTTCCAATTGTTCCCCATCCCTCTTTGCAACTTCTACAAGCGCTGCATAGGGTGTCTGAGCTAAAACTCCAGAATGTGTTGCCAGGTTGCCTTCTCGATTCATCACAACAACAACAGTCGGAATTGATTGTTCAATTTTACTATTAGCTTTGGGAATAATTTCCTTTTTGACACTATTAGCATTAATTTTTAACCATGCTGCCAAGCCAATGAAGATAATGCAAATAATTGCTCCGAGCGCAAAAATGTGCTGATTTTTATTACCTCCACGATTTCCTTTGTTGATAATACTATGCATATCACCCATAAAAAATCCCCTCTGTCCGAGGGGACGGATATCATTTTGGTATACATATATTAAACACGATACCAATTTGATACGTCCTGCTCGGGACAAAACTAATGATGGGGTAAGTTCCTGACTTTTTCCTTACAGGAAAATTACAGTTGCGGCACAGCACCCGACTTACACGGGATTTCCTTAACCGCCATCATGCAATATCACATTTACAATACTCTCTTTTGAATAAAAAATAAAGATTCTGCATAAACTAAACACTCTGTTCTGGCTAGGCACAATAGTATCGCGTACAATGGCCATATAATGATAAAGAATCATTCTTTGGAAATCGATCTATTACGGGCCTTTTCAATAATCATTGTATTGATTACCCATTCGCTTGTACCGTTTTTAGGTTCATACATAACAAACACCATCTGGAATTATCTTCATTTTTCTGTCGTTGCTTTTGTGCTCTGTTCTGGATTTGGAAATTATTTCAGCGTTGCACATGTCAGCAACTTATTCTCTTGGTATAAAAAAAGACTTATCCGTTTATACACTCCCTTTGTTTTGTATGTTTTGACATATGCTGCCCTTATAACGGTCCTACCATCTGTTTTTCGTGGGAAAGATATGCAAAATAATCTTCCGTTTATTGTTTCATCTCTTTTCTTTTATAAAGGCGCCGATATGGCATGGCTTCCTTTATTATTTATACAACTAACACTCATTACTCCAATCTGTTATTGGATTTTACAAAACTCGCAAAGAACACGCGGTGTTCTGTTGATACTTATGCTTATGACAGGAATGATTGTGTTTTTTCCAATTCATTCTGAATATAGCAGGGGTATCGCATGGATTGGCTGGGGCATGATTTATCTTCTTGGTGGTTTACTGGCAAAAAACTATCACAATCCCTCATATATAAAAACTTCTGTTCTTTTTCTTGGTATTGCTTCTGTGTTAATCCATATCATTTATACATGGATCCTTGTCATCAGGGGCACAGCACTTACACTTATCATTCATAAATATCCTCCAGACCTTTATTATCTTTCCTATGGTATGGCTATAAATCCGTTTCTTACGTTGCTCTTTCAACGCTTCCAGAACTTTCTTTCTAAAACGAGTGTGATATATACTGTTCGTTTTTTTGCAAAACACTCATATGGCCTTTTATTTATTCACTGGATACTCCTTGATGCAGTAACGGGAGTGCCAGCATTTCAGCATCCTTACTATGCAATACTTTTTTCAATAGGCCTGAGTGTCGGCGGAATACTTTTGTGGGAAACGCTCCAAAAAAAATTTATATTTTTACATAGACGTTGATAAGATAACATCAGAGAGATATAGAAAAATTTCTAAAGCTACGGAATATACGATGCTAAAATAATTGCACCACCGCTTGTAACAAGCACAATCAACATTCCAATGGTAACCACAATAGACCCAATATAGGTTACAAAAAGAGAATTATTATTGGTATTGTGTGTGGAAATAAATAAACGACTGAAAACAAATGAAAATAGTATCCAAGAAAAAAATAATAACACTGTAATAAAACGTTTTCCCAGTCCGCAGGAACCGATAAATAAACTGTCCTTACAGGTATGGAACGCAAGGCATATCCATAATCCCACAAAAATAACTGTGTGAAACAATGTATAGAGAGCAAGAATATGTCTTCGGATATATTCCTTCTTTACGAAAGATGTGCCGATTTTTTTCATGCTTTTTTATGTAACAATCCCTTCCAAATTACGTCTGTTTTACCCTGATGGGCGCATTCCAATCGTGCCAGCATAAATAGATAATCAGACAATCTGTTTAAAAATGCTAAAATTTCCAATGATGACTTTTTCAAATGTATATTTCCGCTCTTATTCACCGTTAGATACTTTACCATTCTGCGCTCGGTGCGTCTGACAACCGTACGGGCAATATGAATACACGACGTTTCTTTTGTCGGGCCTGGTAAAATAAAATTAGATAAATCTGGAAGAAGATTTGCCATTCTATCCATTGCGTCTTCAAGTAATTGTGTATCAGTTGCAAGGAGAGATAAATCATTTTTTACTCCAGAGATGGTTGAACCTATGGAAAAAAGATCAGATTGCAATCGGATAATAAAAGATGCCTCGTGAGGATCTGTTACTAGGCAAGCGACAAGCCCAAGATATGCATTTGCTTCATCAAGTGTACCTTCAAGTTCTATTTCAGGATCGGACTTACCCACTCTTTTTCCTTGAAAAATTGCTGTAGTACCATCGTCACCAGTTTTTGTATAAATTTTCATAGGATTAACCGCTTTTGGGACGGTAAACGAATCGTGTCCATAGTTTTTTAATAAAAGATAATGAAAGTGTGGAAAGAAAAAATCCGGCTGAAGGAATAACCGCATTTTTCCACGGTTCCTCTATGTGGATAAAGGACATATAGAGTGCAATAATCACATATGTTCCCAAAACAATAACAATTTTTCGCACTCCACTCGTCTCCCATGCTTTGTCTGCTTCCACACGACGATTTCGTCGTTGAATTTCCTCAATTGAAGTAGCTACTTGCCGAAGAGTCATCATAGGGTGATTATACCAATACTTATACCCCACATTTACAATTTTTTTGAATATGCAACAAAATCCTTGTGGAAATGATGATCCGGTAAATCGCCGCATTTGTTATATCCGAGTGACTCGTAAAATTTCGCTGCTTCCCAGTTTTTTCCTGTGATTAAATATGCTTTGTGCGCCCCAAGTTTTTTTCCATATACCTCTGTATGTTTCATCAATTTTTTTCCTATCCCTTTTCTTCGTGCATTTTGCCCAACAAGAACATCCTCTATATACAACACTCCTGATTCATGTTTCCCGGAGATCATTCCGACAACACCATCTTCGTCCACCGCCTTAAAAAGAAATTCTTTTAAATTCCATTCAACAGGTTTTCCATAATGCTCAATATCAACCGTATGCCATTCTCGAATAGAAAAATCATGAAGATCTTCTTGTACTGCGGGCTGTATGGTCAGCATAGAATTTATTGGACTTCCATCAGAAAATATACCATTGTGGCAGCAGTTAGCACACACAATACATATATCATGTCAGCACTCCGAGTATCCGCAGCTATAACATTTTTTACATGATTCCTCAAAAACAAGCGACCCATCACCGCATTTTGGACAAATATCGACAGTAACCATCCTTCTTTCCTGTTGTGTTGCAACCTGCGCGTGAGTGTGTGCAGATGCTTCAATCTTATGTAATAGATCGGAAACCTCTTTTTCTTCCTGTTTCTCCTCTGATGTTGATTCTGCCAACTTAACGCTGTCTGGTTGTGTTGCAGCCTGATCAAGTCTGTGTTTGGCAAAAAACCCAAAATGCCGATCTATGACCTTTGCTACGGCATCCGGCAAACTGCGTACGCGGTTTTCCCCAAATCCCAAACTTCGTGCTCCCCCTATGCCAACTAATTCTGCAGCAATTTTTCGAGCCCTCTCCATTGCAGGAAGCGGAGATGCCATACGCAACATAAGAGAAATTAATCGTCCCATGGCTTCTGCCATTGCGGTAACATCGGAGCCTGCTTTTCCGACGTTTATAAACATCTCTATTGGCTGATTGCCTCCGTTTGTATTAATAGTGACGTATGCCTGACCAACCGGGGTTTCAACCCTATATGTTGATCCATTCACCATTTGTGGTCGTGGTTTAATTTCAGGCATCATAACAACCGGTTTTTCTTCTTCCTTCTTTTTTTCCGCTTCCGGTCTCGTTAGAACTCCCTGCCTGCTTCCTTCGCGCATGTACGCAATACCTTTGCACCCTAAATCGTACGCCATTGTATATAACCGTTTTACATCTTCAATGGAATGCGTTGATGGCGCATTAACTGTTTTGGATATTGAAGCATCTACGTACTTCTGAATAGTCGCTTGCACCTGAACATGATCTTCAGGCGTTAGGTCGTTTGCAGATACAAAATATGGCGGTCTGTCTGTTTTCGAAGGTTCTCTTCCTTCCCGTCTGGTAAATTCCTCATACCACTGTTCATAAAGTGGGTGACGGATTATATGTTCACCAAGTCTATCCCGACGGATAAATTCAAATTCATAGATCGGTTCTATGCCACTTGAAACTCCGGATAATAATGAAGTCGAACCTGTTGGAGCTTGTTGAAGAAGCAACGAGTTCCTGACTCCGTGTTTCTTGATTTTTTTCTTCACACCTTCCGGAAGTTGTGAAACAAAATACCCCGCGAGGTGTTTTTTCTTATCGATTTTAGGAAACGACCCTTTTTCTTTTGCAATGTCAGCTGATGCATCATATGCGGCATCACGGATAGTTTTATATATTTTATCGATAACCGGCAAAGATTCTGCTGATCCATAACGGATTTTCATTTTAATAAGTGCATCACCAAGTCCCATTGTTCCCAGTCCTATACGCCGCTCTCCATGAAGTTGACGTTCTTTAATTTCATCAAAAATATAGACATCCGCATCAACAACATCATCCTGAAACCGCACCCCAACCCGCGCAATTTCAGCAAGTCGTTCATAATCCATTTGTCCTGCATCGTTAACAAGCGCTGAAAGATTAATTGAACATAAGTTACATACGCCCCAATACGGTAATCCCTCTTCTCCACACGGATTAACACAGTTGACGAATTCAAAATAATAATTATTAAATTGTTTATTATATCGTTCCATGAATACGACACCTGGCTCTGCTGATGTCCATGCTGCCTTCGCAATCAGATCCCATAATGCACGTGCTTTAATCGTTTTTATTACCTTAGGCTTTTTCCCCAATGCGATCCAGTTAGGAAGATATCCATCCCATTTTTCATCGTAATCCGGATCCGTTACATCCGGAAAAACAAGATCCCAGTCGCTATCATTTTTCACCGCATCCATGAACGCATCCGATACGCACACAGATAAATTTGCCCCATTTATTTTTGTCAGATCCTGTTTAACTGTAATAAACTCCTCAATATCCGGATGCCAATCCCAAAGCATAAGCATAAGTGCGCCTCTGCGTGTGCCACCTTGTTGAATAATATCTTTCGTAGCAACAGAAAATAATTCAGCCCAGTTAATAGGTCCTGATGAAAAACCGTTCACTTTCTTTACCCGGGCTCCACGCGGACGAAGGCTTGATAAATTAATTCCTACCCCACCTCCACGCGCCATAATTTCAACCATGTTAGAAAGAGTTTGAAGGATTCCTCCGCGTGAATCTTTTGGACTTGGAATAACGAAGCAATTATAAAACGTTACTTTATACCCTGTTCCTGCTCCAGAAAGAATTCTTCCTCCGGGAACAAACACAAAATCTCTCATGGCATTAAAAAACCGCTCTTCCCATATGGGACGCTGGCTTTTTTCTTCCATAAGGGAAACCGCATGCGACACCCTGCGCCACATTTCTTCCGGCTTCGTTTCCACTGGCGTACCCGTCTCATCTTTCAGAGCGTATCTATCAAGAAAAACGGTATTTCGAATGCCAGTTAATTCCATAAACCTCCTTGTTATAAGAGTTTTTGTACTTCTTTTTCCAAATCATCGATATCTACAAAACGGCGGAACACACTTGCAAAACGTATATATGCGATCTTATCGAGTTTCTTTAGACGTTTTGCCACAAGTTCACCGATTTTTTTACTCGTAAACTCTGTGTCTGCTGCGCCAATAAGATCCCGCTCGACCTCGTCAACAATCTGACTTACATCATCAGGTTTAAGAGTTGTTTTCCCGCTTGCTCTATATATGCCCATCCGTAACTTTTCCCGATCAAATGGTTCGCGTCTTCCATCCCGCTTAATAACTATCAACGGGACTGTTTCTACTCTTTCGTATGTCGTGAAACGCTTTTCACACTTCGGACACGTCCTTCTTCTTCTGGTTACAGATAAATCCTCATTATCCCTGGTTTCCAGAACATCCGAGTCTTTATGATTGCAATATGGACATTTCATGCGTGAAATCAAAAAACACTACACCCAGTGCAAGATGAGAGTGTAAGACACTAAATAAGCGATCGTCAACTAGCAAAGACTGTATCAAACATACTAGGATCATGACAAAGGCAAACAAAACATGCATTTAAGGTGAAAGTACGGGAATATAAGTTTTTCCACTATCCTGTATGAATAGAATAATGAGTCGACTCGAAGAATCGATCACCAAGTGTCCCCAATGCAACGTATTTTTGTTTATTAGTTATCCAGCTGTTCAGATCGCTTTACAATATCAGAATAGCTCTGAAGAAATGATACAAATCGATCCGCGTCTTTTTGTGATGAAGTAGCGCTAAACCCAGTTATTATTTCTGCATGTTTTTTAGCTGCCGTACTTAATTTTGATACGAGAAAGCCGGGTGCTGGTTTTTTTTGTGATATATATTTTTCAAGAGTTTCAAGCGAACGGACAAAATATCCATAGGCTTCCCCAACATTGACCAATGCATTGGTATACGAACCGTTTTGATGGTACGACATTGCCATAGACATCCGTTTATCTGACTGAAGCAAATAAAATTCTGATTTCTTGACTGGATCTGCAATGAGGATCTCCATCATTAAATCACGCAATTTCTTCAAAAAAAACAGTGGATGATCCGGTAAAATACCCGGGTATGGCAAAACATACTCAACAGGTGAAACTGTTGGAGACACAAGAGGCACAACAGAAGATGGATCACCTTCATATACCTTGACAGTTACACTATCATCCTGTGTTGTTTGGGCGTAAACATTTATCCCAATGGGAAAGAACAAACTGAATATTATGAACACAATCATGAACATGTTTTTCTTCATACATTTTCCTTTCGTATATATATTGTGTCTATCCTATAATCTAATTTCTATTTAGTTTTAAGTATACCATACAGTTTTTAGTATTATTGCACTTTCTATCTGACAGGCAAGGTAAAAATACTTCGGGAGATGAGTTCTTTTTCAGTAATTCCTAAATCCGATAATAAACTATCCGATAACTGTTTTGCCGGTTGAAAACAGCTCTGAATAATCATTTTTTCATCAGTTGAAGGATCTTCTGCCATCCATAATTGAAACCGTTTTTCTATGCCTATCGGCTCAAATTTTGTCATTTTATCTGCAACATAGAGCATACGTTCCTCAATCGTCGATGGTTTAATAACAGGGTCTGTAATTGTATGAAGAGGATGTGCCCTGATAACAGGAATAAGTTCATCATATCCATGTTTTTTAATAATTCTGATACAGGCATCGGGATGATTTTCACCTGGTAACTTTTGAACATTTTTATCAATATCATGAAGAAGGGTTGCTGCATCAAGCAACTCCTTGTTTACTGTAATTGCCTGTTTTAATGCACAATGTATCATTACATCAACAACAGACCACACTGCTAACACATGTCTTCTTTTTTCTGGCGGTAAATCGTATTCATCCCATATCTCTTTACAGACTAATACTGAAGGTATCATAAAAATTATTGCTAGTATGTATTTCGTTACCCTTTTTTCTGACCGTTTACGGAAAAATATCCAAGAGCCTGAAGAACAAGATCGAGCGTTTCTCTTGGTCCGTGTGAATATGTATTAATTACAAGATCGTAATGTCTTGGATCCCAAAAATCATCGCGAGGCACGTCATACATTTTACTCCATTTACCTAAATTCGCTTCCTCACGCTCCCTTAGGTGTGTTTTTGCCTGTTCAACACTTAAATTATCCCTGTTTACCACCCTATCTACCCGAAGAGAATCGTCGCACATCAATAAAACCTTTAAAACATGTTTTAGCCCTCGCATATTCCAACCGGCTATCCATGATTCGACTGCAACATGTGTTGATGGATCTGATAATTTATTCCGTAGGGACAAATCTATCTGATGATCAACATCTTCCCCATAATCGGTTGCTTTGTGGTGTGTCGGATCGCTTTCATTATGGCTCCCGCTTTGAATTGCAAATTGTCTGGCCCAATCCCCACCAGAAAAAGTTTCCCACCCAAGCGTTTCTAGAATTACTTTCAAATTTTTCAAAAGCGTTGATCGTCCTGCTCCGGGTCGTCCTGATATTGCCACTGATGAATACTTGAGTTGAGAATGAGATGTTTTCTGTTCCATGGACGTATTATACGGCTCGCTGTAAACATGGACAATTCACAATTTATTTTATACCTCATTTATCCTGATTAAATTTCCTTTATTTTGTTTATTGCCAGAAAAACCCGTTGACATGGGCGCCTATATGCTCCATACTAAAGTATGGAAATACACTATCTTCCTATTACCTGGAACGTATATCACGATCTTTCAAGAAAGCTTGCAGCATCAATTCTTTCTCATACTCCGGATATTGACAGAATTGTTGCAATATCACGCGGAGGATTAACGCTTGGTCACCTTCTTTCAGACTTCTTACGAATACCCATTGCTACATTCACTATTCAAAGTTATACCGATATTCAAAATCAGGGTGAAATAAAAATTGTTGAGCCGCTTAAAACCAGAATCAGGGGGAAAAAAGTCCTAATCGTTGATGATGTGGCCGATTCAGGAAAAACACTCGAGCGGGCGATTGCGTACGTAAAACGCTTCGGTCCGACTGATATTACGACAGTTACTATGTTTTACAAGCCCCGTTCCGTTTATCGCCCTGATTATTTTGCAGAAGAAACAACCAAATGGATTTTATTTCCGTATGAACCGACAGAAATGATCCTTGCCATTACTTCATCAATGCAAAAAAATGGATCAACAAAGCTTGAAATTCAGGAATTTTTAGCAAGTCTTGGTTACAGCATCGAACAGATACGTTTTGTCAGAAAATATCACATGTCCTGACGAATAAATAATCATCCGGGAAAGTTTACCACTGTAGATCGAAGACGTGACATTGCTTCAAGTGAATATCGAATTCCCTGAACGCCAAGACCAGATTTTTTTATCCCCATAAAAGGAAAGTGATCAGGACCCCTCTGTGGCGATCCGTTAATCTGAACCGTTCCCACCTGAATTTTTGATGCGAGTGCAATTGCCCTTCCTTCGTCTCGCGTAAAAAGTGATGCCTGAAGCCCATATTGTGAACTATTAATAATCCCTACCGCTTCATCAACGGATGAAATGGAAACAAATGAAACGATTGGCCCAAATACTTCTGTTGCAACAACATTCATTGAAGGGGTTACATGTTTTAATATCGTTGGCTCAACAAATGACCCGTTTACTCCACCGCCACGGACAATAACTGCTCCTGCTGCGACTGCCTCATCGATAACGCTTTTTATTTCCTGAGCCACGGACTGGGATATTACAGGACCCACAAGCTTGGTCTGGGAATCAGACGGATCGCCCATTTTCACAGATGCGTCCATCTCCACAAGCACATGATCAATTACTGCG
>Ga0209800_10004322_pt1 | contig 10567 bp, 7 predicted proteins | sample Higcelweek8metaG_FD_187174 | JGI IMG/M metagenome (GOLD analysis project Ga0209800, IMG submission 187174) | Freshwater pond sediment microbial communities from the University of Edinburgh, under environmental carbon perturbations - High... | ecosystem: Environmental > Aquatic > Freshwater >... | reverse complement strand
GACAGCGGTAAGCAGGGAACGCCTTTTCAATAAAGGGGAACAGTATATTTTCCTTTTTTTGATAATGGAGCTCATAGGGTTTCAGGTCTGTTATGACTTCCAGCATTCTTAGGCGCAGATGTTCATGATCCTCCCCGGTGCCGTTGAAGAATCTTTTTGTCAGTATACGAAGTGTTTCAATGCGCTTTTCGACCTCCCTGTTTTCAAGCATCAGGTAATGTATAAAATGGCCTTCACCGGGCTTGTCCCATTCGAAGCTGCTGAGCGACCGGTGAAAAACATTCAGGATCTTTCCGGTGGCTTCCTTTACCTCCGCCACTGAATTTCCCTCAGTGATGAGCCTGTCGAGCACCACCATAGCCTGGAACGGAGTTACATTATCAATTATATTTCCGTGCAGTGTGATACTCTCCCTGGCTTGGCGGCCTGTCATTATTGCACGTGCCACTTCGGTCAGGTCACGGATGACCGGGTCTGTATTGCTTATATACTCTGACATTGTTTAAATGAATGCGTCCTTATGCAAAGCTAAGCATAAGGACGCAAAAAGTAAGTCATCCGGCCAATTTCGGACTATCTCTTGTCAATGACCCTCATGGCCGCCACCGCCTTCGATGATGCCGTGAATGGCCTCCAGAAAATGGGTGTATTCAACATATGCCTTAACGTACTCTCTGCCTTCGGCAGCGCTGTTATCCTTACGCAGGCTCTTTTCCATGACGGTGTCATATTTTTCTTTAAGAACCCTGTTCAGGTGGTCATCAAGCTTTGTTATGAGCGTGGCAGGCTCTCCTGATGCGACTGCCTGATCTGCCATTGCAATGATTGGCGTAACCGAACCGGCGGGCTTAAGACCAGTAAAAGGGGCTCCCTCACCTTCGCGGTGAAGCCTGACTAAAGTTTCAAGGAAATGTTTCTCCACAATCGCATAGATATCTTTGTCTCCTCCTTTCAGTGAAACTGTCTTGTTAAAGAGGGTGATGATTTCCTGTTCATGCTTCTCATCTATCCATTTCAACACCGGGGCAACTTTGCCTGTTCCGATGGCTTGAAGGGCCTCTTTGATCAGTGGTCCGTCATATGAATCACAGTGTGCAGATGCAGGAAGTGTGCTGAAAATCATCGCCGATGCAATGATCAGCATTAAGAATACGCTTTTCTTTAATGTTTTTCTATTCATAATTCTTGTTCTTATTAGTTAATTATTTCCTTATACTCCAGCCTGTTTTGAGTCCGAAAATGAACCAGGCAAGTGCTACTGTTCCGGCGGCAAATGTGGTGTCTCCGATGATCCTCAGCCATCTGAAAGTCTCGATGAGTGGCTGCTGCATAAATTCTGCCGAACGGGCGTACCAGAGTCCTTCCTGAACGCTGGCTACAGTCTGGGCCAGTCCAACCGGCAGAACACTGAGGAGAACCATAGCGGCAAGACCGATATTGATTGCCCAGAATGCAAACTTAATCACCGGTTCCTTCCATACAGGCTTTTTGTCCATGTCACGGAGCACGAAGAGCATCAGGCCGATGCCGAGCATCCCGTAAACACCGAAGAGAGCCGTGTGACCGTGAACGGGTGTCGTATTCAGTCCCTGCATGTAATAAAGTGCAATCGGAGGATTGATAAGGAATCCGAATATGCCGGCTCCGACAAGATTCCAGAAGGCTACCGAAATAAAACTGTAAATCGGCCACTTGTAAGCTTTGATCCATTCAGTACTCCTGCTTACTTTCAGGTTGTCATAGGCTTCGAATCCCATCATTACAAGCGGCACCACTTCAAGGGCGCTGAAACTGGCACCCAATGCAAGAACTGCGGTTGGCGTACCCGTAAAGTAGAGATGATGGAATGTGCCCAGGATACCTCCCAGGAGGAAGATAACTGTCGAAAGAAGCACTGCCACGGTGGCTGTCGTCGGTTTGAGGATATGAAGCCTGACGAAGAGAAAGGCAATCACAACCGCTGCAAAGACCTCGAAGAACCCTTCAACCCAGAGGTGAACAACCCACCAGCGCCAGTATTCGGCCATGGCGAGATTGGTCTGTCTTCCCCACATTAGCCCGGCACCGTAGAAGGCGGCGATTGCAACGGTAGATACCAGGAAGAGGATAAGGAGGTTACGGCTGTCTGATTTCTTCCTGATGGCGGGCATTATAGCCCTGGCCATCAGGAGTAGCCAGATAACCAGACCAATAAACAGAAATAGCTGCCAGAATCTTCCGAGATCAACATACTCGTAACCCTGGTGACCGAACCAGAAGTTCTGGATCAGCCCGAGCTTCTGCATGACACCCATCCACTGTCCAACTAGTGATCCAAGTACAATTATGAGAAGGGCGATGAAGAGGAAGTTTACTCCAAGCCGCTGGTATTTTGGTTCGTAGCCTGAAATGGCGGGAGCGTAATATAGTCCCGTAGCCAGCCATGAGGTTGCGATCCAGAAAATTGCTATCTGAACGTGCCAGGTGCGGGAGATGGAGTAGGGCAGGATCTTCGAAAGAGGAAGTCCGTAAAAGGCCTGACCTTCAACTGTATAGTGCGCCGTAATGACTCCCATTAATACCTGTACAAGGAGTAATGCGGAGACAATCCAGAAATATTTTACTGTGGCTTTTTGAGAAGGGGTTTGTGTTTCGCTGCCCAGAGGGAAAGAGGCAGGTATCAGTTCCGGTGCTTCATCACGCCGCCTGGCGTAAAGCCATCCCATCAGCCCGATTCCTGCAATCAGCACTATGACACTGAACCCTGTCCATAGCAATAATGCCCCGGTAGGACGGTTTCCTACCAGTTCCTCTGCCGGCCAATTGTTTGTGTATGTGATTTCCTGACCCGGGCGTTCCGTGACACAAGCCCAGGAAGTCCAGAAAAAGAAAGCGTTCAGGAGTCGCACACGCTCCGGATCCTTCAGTGTGTTTTCAGCTATAGCGTAGGCATCACGCAACTCAGCCATGGCCGGGTCATCGGTGAACAGACTGCCGTACCAGGCTGTGTTGGATGCAATGGCTTCGGCTCTCAATGGAGAAACGGTGAGCACACCTGAGACAGGGTCATAGGTATTCTTGCGAAGTTCATTCTGGAGAGTGATCTGGAGCGATGCCTGTCTTTCCTCGCTCAGCCCCGACCAGGGAAGACTGTCTTTACTCTGTGCGAGCTTCTCGAGCATAAAGGTTGCCTCGCGGTGCAGCCAGTCGGCACTCCAGTCGGGTGCCTGATATGCACCGTGTCCCCATACGGTGCCCAGCTCCTGCCCGCCGGTGGATTGCCAGACATTCTGTCCGTCGCTGATGTCCTGCCCGGTAAAAAGCACTGTGCCTTCCGTTGTTACTACCTTTTGAGGTATCGGAGGGGCCTGGCGGTAAATCTCCCTGCCAAAGTAAAGAAGCACAGCAAAAGAGAGGGTCATTACTGTCAAAAGAGCAATCCAGAGTTTTTTTGTCGTCATAGGTTGTCAGATTAGGAGTTATTCATAAGGGTTTAGTGATATTTTTTGTCAAGTCGTTCGATGTCTGTCAGATAGTCGGTCAATCCCCCTCCATTTTGTGTAATTGGAATTACTGTTGAAAATTCCTTTAGCAGACCGGCATGATTTTCAACTGTCAGTACCTGGTCTGCCATTCTGAAAAGGATGTTATTCTCTTTGGCAATATGATTGCGCAGGAGGTTGACGTAACCGGTCATATTCAGAAATACCTGTTCCAGTGCAGAGGCATCGCCCTGTTTGCAGAGGGCTATGCTGTCAGCCATGCCCTTTGTGTAATTCCTGCCCCGGATATGGTCTGCAAGCATTACTGCCACCGGACCCTGCTGCTGGCTGAAGCCTTTTTCCGAGAGGAAGGGGAACAGTATTCTTTCTTCCTTGGTGTGGTGAAACCCGTCTGCATAGTTCTGAATCAGGTATACTACAGTTTCCAGATCATCTAAATCTGGATGGCCGGCTTTTATGATTTTCTCCATTACGTCAGTAAGCCGCAGAATATGGAAATGATCGTTTTCAAGATCCTTTGTTGCCGAGTTCATAATCATAATGTTTTAAATTCCTGATATTTATTTCCCTGCCAGTACCAAAGCCGCCGGGTAAAGGATATTGTTCTCCAGGTGTACGTGAATATGGAGATCATCCTCGAATTCGCCGAGAAGTTTCATTGTTACCGCATAGGTGTTGCAGGCATCACCGGGAACCAGGTAGCCACGCGTCATCTCATTTATCTTATCCATTGCACCACCTGCAAACTCGTGCTCACCGGTCATCCTGGATATTTCGGAAATAATCACCGCTTTATCATCTTCCGCGCCGGATTCCTGAACCCTCTTTAAAGCAGGGAATAGAACCTGCTCCTCATTCCCGAGGTGCTGGAGAAGTTCCTCATTTATTTTTGCAAAGAGGTCAGCAACTTCGCGCAGTTCAGCGTGTCTCTCACCGTGCACGTCAGCAATCTTAGCTGTGTAAAATACAAGGTCAGGCAGTGTCCTGAGAACATACTTGTGGTGAGTGTTGACAATATAATCTGCGAGGAAGGAGGGAGCCCACTCCCTGAAATTATGGGTCTTGTCGGCCGGGAGGTTTTCAAGCTCCAGGATCTCACCGACAAGCGTGTCAAGGGCCAGGTTCTTTTCAGCACAGGCTTCTCTGAGACTCATTTTTCCGCCGCAGCAAAAATCAAGTCCTGCCTTTTTAAACAGTGCCGCAGCCCTGAAATCGTTGGTCACTATATCACCTATTGCTGCTTTTTCGAGTTCTTCTTTTTTCATGATCATTTTTTGATTACTGATGCAAATATAATAAATAATTTTTATAATAAGACAAAAAGGTCTTTTTATAACTTAAACAAATTATTTGTACTTTTGTTGAATAAAAGAAATAAGATGTTCAATAAGGAGACTGAATATGCTTTACGTGCCCTGGTTTACATCCAGGCTGAGAACAATCAGGGCAGGAGGGCCGGTATTGTGCGGATAGCCCGGGAGATTGACGCACCTCCGTTCTTTACAGCCAAGATCCTTCAACGGCTTGTCAGGCAAGGTTTTGTAGCGTCGGTGAAGGGAAGGGGAGGTGGATTCTTTTTTGACACAGAAAGGTCTCCGGTGCCAATAAAGGATGTCATCGTGGCGGTGGAAGGAGGAGATATTCTGACCGGATGTGCATTCGGACTTAAATTCTGCGATGAGAAAAATCCCTGCCCCCTTCACTCCAGGTATGCACCTATCAGGGAAGCGATGAACAGCCTGGTTTCCGATGAGACTGTACAGTCTCTTGCAGCAAGGTCAGGCGGGAAAACCGAAATATAATATATACAACAGTCTGAACTGCTGACTTTAGAAAAGTTGGTATCTTTATAAAAAACTAGAGTCATGTCAGAGAAAAGCATTAACACCCGTCGCGAGTTTCTGCAGAAACTTATTGCACTTTCCGCCCTTGTGGGTATGGCACCTTATGCCGATGCATTTGGCGAACCGCTTTTTGGCCTGAAACAGGGTAAACTTCCGATGAGGCCGTTGGGCAGGACAGGTCATATGGTGGGTATTTTCAGCCTCGGGGGGCAAGCCTCGGTTGAGGTACCCGGAAGGGAAGAAATTGCGGAAGGTATAATCAACAGGGCTATTGATCTTGGTATTAACTATATAGATACTGCTGCCGCATACGGCCGGGCCACACCTGAGGTACCACGGGAAAATGCAATGGGAACCAGCGAGCGTAACATCGGGAAGGTGATGAAATACAGGCGTAATGAGGTATTCCTTGCGTCAAAGACGCATGACCGCACATACGACGGCTCTATGCGTCTCCTTGAGAAATCTCTGAAGCAGCTACAGACTGACCACCTTGACCTGTGGCAGATTCATAATGTCAGGTCACCCGAGATTGAAACCCTTGACAAGATCACCGGTGACGGAGGAGTTCTGAAAGCTATGATTAAAGCGCGTGATGAAAAGATAATCAGGTTCATCGGTTTTACTGGTCACGAGGGACCTGACGTGCTGAACGCGTTGTCTGAAAGGTTTCCCTTTGACAATGTCCTTGTCGCAATCAATGCAGCTGACAAACATCATGATCCCTTCATTGAAAAATTCCTCCCCAATGCGGTTAGTAAGAATTTGGGAATAGTGGGAATGAAGATTCCTGCCCGTGACCGGATTTTCTCAAACGGAGGCATCATCTCGATGAAGGAAGCCATGGAATATGTAATGACGCTGCCGGTGAGCACCATAATTGTAGGTATTGACAAGATTGCCGAGCTTGAGGAAAACATAAATATCGCACGTAATTTCAAACCCCTGACGGCTGATCAGATGCTTGCAATTGAGGCAAAGACAAAGCCTCATTACAAGGATCTGCTCTTCTTCAAAAACCTGTCGGAGTGGCCGCCGGAGTGGTAGGAATTGCAAGTTCGTTTCTCAGAACCTCAGCAGATAGGAGCACTTGAAGAAGAAGCCTCTCTTCATCTCAAGATACCGTTCATCTGTGACATATGTGTCACCGTCCCATCTCAGCTTTTCATACAGGGAGCCATATCCAAGATAGGCGACAGTACCGGGTATGTAGGTAAATGAGGCAAGAAAATCAGTCAGGAGGGTGTTGTGGTAACCGTTATATTCAGTTATTGCCCTGAGAAACAGGTATTTATTTATCTGATAAGTCAGTTTGCCGCGGCCTATAGGGTAGTCATAGACCCTGGTATCATCCTCTGACTTCATCAGGTCATTATAGGTAAATGAAGCGTCGAGGTGAAGATTCTCCGTAGGTTTATAATTCATATTCAGGGTAAGTTTATTGGCATAGCCCTGAAATGGTTCTGATGAATAGTATATTGCGTTTACCTTCCTGTACTGCGCAGCGAGATAGATACGCTTCGTAATCTGTGAGGAAGCCAGGAGTGTCAGCCCCCCGGTCTTAAAACTCTCTCCCAGGTAGATCTCGGTTGAGAAGGCATATCTTACCCGGAGTGTGGATGACCTTCCCATATATGCCTGAAGAGCAAACTGGTTAAGTGTTTCCCACATATCATAATAGGAGTCATGAGTCTGGGCCGTCATCAGTTCTGTTTCAATACGCCTGAAAAAACCTGATTTCGGATAAAATTTTGGTTTGAATTTCCCGGCAATATATTCAACACCATTTCTTGTAATGAAACCGGCATCTGTCCCAAATGCTTTGTTCACTTCTTTTGCAGTAAGTGACCATGACAGATTTCTTGAGTCGTGGTTCACATCAATTGCAACTGTATGCCCTGTAGCCGCATCAGACCCTTTATTTTCACGTGTCTGTGATAGAAACCCATTGAATCCAAGCATGGTTGCCCGGTCAATTCTTATCTGCCCGTCAGTACCGGCAACGCGGTTGAATCTTTCATCTGTCTCGCGTGCAGAGGCAAGGAATCCGAGGTAATTCTCTCCTCCGATTTTCTGTTTGAATCTTAAAACCGGGAAATGTGCAAATGATCCGTTTCCTGAATCAGTTTCGGGAAGCCGATCGAGTGCATACAGTACTCCCAGAGTGCTGTTTTTACCTGCCTTTCCCGTCAGTTTAATTCCTGTCAGGGGATCAATAATTGTACGGGTATGGATAAAGGCTATCACCGGATCCACCTCGCTGCTGCTTTCTCCTGCGACGTTGAAAATCTCGTTACCCTCAAGGAAGAAAGGGCGTTTCTCAGAATAGTAGAGCTGGTACCTGAGATTCACATCAACCTGGCCTGCATCAGATTCAATCTGACTGAAATCAGGATTTAATGTTGCATCAAGGACAAGCTGTGACGTGATTCCGTATTTTGCGGTAAGGCTCAGTTTGGGTTCCCGGTTCTCTTTTGTAAGGCTGCCATCCTTCTGTGTGTTACTGTACCCATAGGTGAAGGCTGGTAACAACTCAAAGAGCGAATAATGTTTAACACCGCTTATTGTCAGGGGTGACATCTGTGAGAGGAATGCGTACCCTTTTGCCGGGTCAAGCCTTGGCCATGAGGCATGTTCTGAGGTACGGCTCACAAATCTTTCAAAAAAGATACTCATCTCCACAGGCTCCCGGTTGCTGAATCTGATACTTTTGAGAGGAATGCGCATCTCGACACTGAATCCGTCATTGTCAATGGAACCTGCACTGAACCAGACAAAGTCTTCACTGAAGTCTTCCGTCCCTGCAGAAAACCTGCTGTCCATCTGGATACCACCGGGATTAACATAAAAAGCATAGAGCGATTGCTGATCGTTGAAGCTGTCAAGGTTTATGCATACCCAGTCGTCTGGCCTGATGTTATCACGTGCATTAACCGATGACTTAATCTTATCAGGCTCATTGTCATAACATTTGAATGCAAAATACAGATTATCAGAGTCATAACACATCCAGGCAGTTGTGGGATTTTCCATAATCCTGTCAAAATCAGGAATGAATGTAACAAACTCATTCACCGGCATGCATTCATGCCACTCATTCTCACTGAGGATGCCGTCAATGACAGGTGGTGGATTAATCTTTAACGGTACATATGACTGGGCATTAAGTGATATTACTGAAACAGACAGCAGGAAGATGTTGATTATGGAGAAGCCTGACATACTTACTAAGTTTATAACATAAAGATAAATGAATCACCAAATTGCTGCTCATTCCGGAGTTAAACAGAGAAAAATTCCCAATTCCTGATTTGCTATTCCTAATTTGCAGTTGTACTGATTACAGGCAATCCTGCACTTACTGACATAAAATGACATTCATACTTTTATGAGAATATCTGCTCATTGGTTTTAAGAAGCCTGAACAGAAAGTAACGCCTATTTTGCGATAGGTCCGGCAGGGACTTCCTCCACTTTCCTCTCTTTTCTTCCGGTTACCCCGAAGAAGTAAATAAGTGAGAGAGAGATCACCACTATTCCGACTATTGTCAGCCAGTCTGCATTTTCATCGGGTACAAGTATCCAGCTCAGGATGGCCCCGAAAACAGGAATTATAAACTTCCACAGGTTCAGTTCCGAAACTTTTACCTCGGGCCTCTGCAAGAGTTGATACCATTTTGAAAAGGTGAAAGCTGACATAAATGCAAGCCAGGCGAGAACCAGCCAGTAACGGATCGGGAAGTCGGGCTTCGAAGGCACATCCTCAATAAAAAAAGAGATCGCGAAGATAAACAGCCCTCCCACGAAGATTGAAAATGAACTCAGCACGAGCGGGTTCATTTTCTTTCCATCTTTGGATATGAGGACGTTGCTTGTGGCTGTGGAGATGTTTGCAATGAAGATCATGGCTATCCCGGCTAGCTCCATTTTACCGCCGATATGAAATTCCTGCCTTCCAAGACTCACCAGAACGATACCGGCAAGTCCCAGGCAGATTGTGAGGACTTTCGCTCTTGTAAACCGCTCCTCCTTTATCATTATTCTTGACACGATGGCTGTTACAAACGGCTGTGCACCGACGATCACCGCACCGATGGCTCCCGGAACGAGATCCATGCCAAGGTAGAACAGTACATAGTTTATTACCGTTTGCATCAATGTCACCCACACAACCAGCTTCAGGTTTTCCCTGATCATCCTGATATAAAGCTTTGGCATGACAGTAAAGGGCAATATCATGAGGCCCGACAGTATAAAACGGGAGCCTGCGAAGTGGAGCGGGGTTGAATATTCGAGCCCGATCTTTATGAACGGATATGCTGTTGACCAGAGAAGACAGGCTATTATTGCCCACACTATGGTATTGACCCGGCGGCTCGACATTCAGAAAAAATAAGACTGCAAATATCGCTATTTTTTAGTTACGTCCTTTTTATTCCAGTCGGGTGTTGAATCACCTATAAGATGCTGGACAAAGAAATCCATTCTTCTTCTTTCTCCGTAAGTTCCACCGCTACTGTGAAGCATTCCCGGCACAAGAAGATAATCAAAGTCTTTCCCTGCCTTTATAAGTGCGTCTACAAACTGCACTGTCGATGCCGGGTCAACATTGTTGTCCATCTCACCGTTTATCAGCAGGAGCTTGCCTTTCAGCCTCCAGGCGTTCTCGACGTTCGACGACTCGATATAACTCTGATCCACTGGCCATCCCATCCATGCCTCGTTCCACCAGATCTTGTCCATTCGGTTGTCATGGCAGCCACAGGATGAAACAGCCACATCGTAAAAGTCAGGCTGAAAGAGGAGAGCTGCTGCCGAGTTCTGTCCGCCGGCAGAAGTGCCGTAGACACCCACCCGGGTTATATCTATATAAGGATACTTTGCTGCGGCTGCCTGCATCCAAAGGATGCGGTCAGGAAAACCTGCGTCTTTAATATTCTTCCAGGCTACATTCTGAAACGCCTTAGACCTGTTGGAGGTTCCCATACCGTCAATTTGCACCACAATGAAGCCGAGTTCAGCAAGTGAGTTCATATTACTGAATGTGGGGCGGAAGGTCTTCGGTACAAAACTGCCGTGAGGACCGGCATAGATATTCTCAATTACCGGATATTTCTTTGATGGATCGAAGTTCAGAGGCCTTACAATGATTCCCCATATATCTGTCACCCCGTCACGTGCTTTTGCAGTAAAGACTTCAGCAGGCTGCCAGCCGGTTTCTTTAAGAGCCGTGACGTCAGC
>Ga0209800_10004320_pt1 | contig 10573 bp, 17 predicted proteins | sample Higcelweek8metaG_FD_187174 | JGI IMG/M metagenome (GOLD analysis project Ga0209800, IMG submission 187174) | Freshwater pond sediment microbial communities from the University of Edinburgh, under environmental carbon perturbations - High... | ecosystem: Environmental > Aquatic > Freshwater >... | reverse complement strand
ATCAACCCGCGCCAGCCCGCTTGTGCATTGTGTGGACCTAATTCAGTTGATCCACGTTGCCCCACATTCGTGAAGTAATTACCAGGGCGGTGTTGCCTCATAAGTGGCACCGCCCACTTTCCACTTTTCAAGGAGGAAATGATGACACAGACTTACAAGCTCGTTGATTTAGAGGAAGGCACCCCGGTCCAGTTTCTTGGCGTATATGCCCTGAAATGGCGTCCTGAAATGGGTGAGCCAACGGTAGGATTTGTTGAAGACGATGAGGTTGAAACCCTTCACGCCCGTGTTGCTGAGTTGGAAGCGGCGATACTACAAACGGGTGGAACGTATTACCACGAGATATACAAGGAGACATGTATATTCTGTGGCAAGGATGGCGGTGACCACTCTGATGATTGTATCTATCAGGAATTGTGGAAGAAAACACAACAGACGGAGGTGGAAAAATGAGACTAGAATTGCGAGTTTGGCTACGAAAGAAATGCTATGAGATTTCGTTTCACATCGGTTGGTTTAGCGGCGATCCGTTCAAACTGTTCTCCCTCACATTATTTGAAGTAGACGGACTTGGCGGGTCAATAATCTTCATGCTGCAAATTGTGAAATTCAGCATTTATATCAGTGCCGATGATGTGGAGCGGTGACCCTAACCCATGAGCCACTTTCAGCACCCGCTGAAACGCACAAAAGGAGCGAAAAGGTGACAACGGTAACGATTGAGTTTGAGCGGATGCCTGTTGAAGGATTTACACAGGGGCGCGTCAAGATGGTGTTCACAAGAACAGAAGCTGTCATGCTAATGACTGGAAAATTACGCCAACTAGTACAGCTAGACGCAACGATTGAGCATGAATACCCTGGTTTTGGAACGGCGGTACTTCACCCAAACGACACGTTTGATTGGGGGATTGGTATGCGCGAGGCTGCCAGAGACCTTGTGTGGTGTATCCGAAGCGGGGACGCTATATTCCGTGCCTTCCGCCGCTGGATGTGGCTGGCGAAGGCTGCGCATGAATGTGAGCGTCCTAAATGGAATTGCAACGATTGTGCAGTCAAAAGCGCATGTGACCCTATTGAACGCGGGCTTGACCATGAGCCAATTGACATCGTTATCGCCCGCGAGTTCGGGCGCGTGACGGTGGTTATATCATGACGATCCACATTTGCAGTACCGCTGCCTGTGTTGGTCGGCTGACAAAGAAAGAGATGAAAGACCCTGAGATAGTGTTAGCCGCCCTGAAACAAGACCCGCGGATCAGTGTGTGGGACCTGGAAGATAACCGCCCATTACAGAGGACGATTGAGACACTTGTAAAAGAGGGGCGCATTGTCAAGGCGGACACGCCATATCCCTATTATGGTTTCAAGGTAGTGGAGGTTGAATGACATTCGAGCAGCTCTACACCCGCGAAATAACGATATACGCCCTGACCGACCGCGTGACCAGGGAGCATATGGATGAAGTAATGCAGCAAATAAGCCTGGCATTAGGGCTGCAATTTACCGATTACTCAGGTACTAGCCCGGTGATGCAGTTCCGGTGCTGGACACCTGGATTTATCAAACAGCGGTCAGTGGCTGAGAAGAAACTGCAGGAAGTAATGAAGAACGTGTTTGACATCGAATGGAATGTCAGCTACCGGAAAGAAACACCACGATTAGAGGTGAAGTCATGACAGAACCAATCCACTTGAATTGGCAAGCGGTGAATGACTCTCTAGCAAAGCCGGCGAGTGATACCAAGAACCGGGCATTTCTGATCTGCCCGGTGAAGGACCATAACTTTGAGGACTGGATGACTGTTGTTCAAACGTTAGAGGGATTAGGTTGGGGGGTACACTACCCACCGCTTGACACAAATCAGGATGATCCGGTCGGGTTGCATATCTGCCAGGAGAACTTTGCGGCGATCAGTCGGGCTGATGTCGTATTCATCATTTGGGACGGGATATCAAAGGGGTGCCTGTTTGACCTGGGCATGGCGTTCGCCCTGGGCAAGCGGATCATCTGGATAGCCTTACCGGATTGGGGCGAGATAGAAGGAAAGAATTGGGAGAAGGTTATTCGAGCGATGCAAGAGGAACGATGATATGACTTACCCCCCTGATACTGAGTATCCAACCGTTGTGATGTGCCCGACTTGCCATAATGTAATTGGTGAGGCGGTGCCAGTCCGCGGTGAGTGGTGGCTGAGGGTATCCGGGATTGAGGCGCGGTCCGTCCATGGCAGGTGTGCAGTGTGTCACAAGTTTTACCACTATGACGCCGGAAATATTAAGATAGAGGGCGCACAAGAAACTTGTAAATAATTCAATACGTTGTATAATATTTGTAACTAAATAAACGGCCTAACCGAAGTTTGCCGCCCGGAGATGTGCAATTTTGCTATCTCCGGGCGGTTTTGTTATTCAGAAAAGAGGTGAAATGATGGGTTTTGAATCTGCGATTGTTGGTGTAGTTCCTCTGTTGGCGTTTGTTCTGGCCTTGGTTGAATGGGTGAAGAAACTCGGGATTGTTCCATCCAGCTGGTACCCAGTTGTATCTATGGTAATGGGTGCCTTGTGTGGCATTGGGTACAAGTTATCCATTGGAGTAATCACTGGATTCGCCGGGTGGTTTGAAGCAATCGTATATGGACTCGCATTAGGTTTGATAGCGAGCGGCGTTTATGATGCGGCAAAATCTGCAACCCGGTAACACCTTCCTGAGATGGAAACCAGCGTCATTGCCATCATCACCGCTGTTGGAGGCCTGCTAATGGCCGCGGCTGCACTTGTTGGAACGTTTATCAACCGGCGCAAATCAAATGCCGAATCCAATGCAGCTGACGCGGATGCCAGTGAGTCGATTCAGCGGGCGGCTATGGCGCTGGTTTCTCCTCTGGAAAAGCGGATCAAGGAGTTAGAGGTCAAGCAGTTGCTGACTGAGCGGCGATTGGTAAGCGCCCTGGACCGGATCAACTATCTATTGACCGGCATCAATCAATTGACAACTCAAATCTCACGGTCAGGAGGGTGCCCTGAGTGGACCCCGGACCCATGGAACTTACCTGAGTGAAACAACCAGAAGGCATCCCACAAGCACTAACTGAAAAACTGGAGGCGTTGAAGAAACTCAACCGCCGCCGGTTTGATTATGTTTTGGCGCGTGCCCAGGTGGATGAAATCCAGAAAGCCCTGGAGATGGTTGGACTTACTAAGGGTTGGTATTACCAGTTTCCACCAGCTGAACGGGAAGAGCTTGAGAAGTTAGCTGAAGAGCTGCACTACGAACACGGCTTAGCCGCGTTTTACACGTTAGTGCAGGTCTCCCAAAAGGCTGCCCAGGTTAAGGCTGAAGGATTGGAATCATTGAATGAGAAGGTCCGGCAAGCAGCTGCGACTGATATTCTGGACCGCGTTCTTGGTAAGCCCAAGCAACCGGTTGAAACAGAATCAGACGGCAAGCTGACAGTAACAGTGACGTATGGGGACGGCGATAAAGATGACCCGCCGCCCGAATAGCTCTTTAACAATTCATCTGCCTGAATTTCACGCACAGCAGCGTCAGGTAATCCGGGAGGCACGGCGCAATAACATCCCGGTGTGTGGCCGGCAATGGGGCAAGACAACCATGAGCCAACGGCTATTGATTGACCCGGCATTGAAGGGCATACCAACCGCCTATTTCGCCCCCACATACAAGATGTTAGCCCAGTTTTGGCGGGATGTTCGTGACCTGGTAGCGCCAATAGTAGCGCCGGGCGGCAAGTCGGAGCAGGAACACCGGTTGGAGTTGGTAACAGGTGGGGTGATTGAAATGTGGTCCCTCGATAACCCTGATGCTCCCCGCGGGCGCAAGTTTGCCAGGGCGATCATTGACGAGGCGGCGCTCATTCCAGAGCTGACAGAAACAATCAACGCTGTAATCCGGCCAACACTGATGTTCTACCGGGGCGACCTCTGGATACTGAGTACCCCACGCGGGTTGAATGACTTCTATCGGCTGTATGCCATGGCCGGCGAGAAGGAAGATTGGGCGCGGTGGCATTTCACCAGTTACGACAACCCGCATTTAGCAGCTGAAGAGATTGACGGACTGAAGGAATCCATACCAGAGCGGACGTTTCGGCAAGAAATCATGGCCGAATTTATTGAAGATGGCGGGTTCTTCCAGGGGATTGATGCAGCTGCAGTAGTGCAAGAGCCGGAAGACCCAGAGAAACACAAGGACCATACCATGATCGCCGCGGTCGACTGGGCACTGACAACGGATTTCACGGTTGTGGCAGTGGGATGCAAGGAATGTGGGAAGGTTGTGGACTGGGACCGGTTCAATCAGATGGACTACACCTACCAACGGGCGCGTGTAGCAAGCATGTACAGGAAATGGGGTTGCCAGGGATTGTTACCAGAACGAAACAGTATTGGCGAGCCGAATATCGAGATGCTGATAGGTGACGGATTGTACATCTTGCGAGGTCCCGACAATCTACCCGGATTCAACACGACGGCAACCACCAAGCCACAATTGATACAGGGTTTAGCGGGAGCGATTGAACATGGTGGGTTCAAGGTACCGGTGATAGCGGCAGATGAACTAAGAAGTTTTGAGGTGATGACGATGGCGAGTGGGCATTTGCAGTTTAGGGCACCCAACGGCCAACACGATGATTGGGTGATGGCGCTTGCACTTTTATGGCATGCGCTAACGAGCGCCCGGCCACTGATTCTATTTGGAGCGTGATATGACGGATAGCTATAAGGTTCTGACTGCAATTCCGGAGTGGGCGCTACACCTTGATGGTGAAGGCGGCAATAGTTTGACGGGTGAGGCAGATGCTTACCGTTATGTTCCGCTTGTTTACAGAGCGTTGAACATCCGTTGTGCCGCTTTGCTAGGTGTTCCGTTTCGGCTGATGAAGGGTGAGGAAGAGGTAAAGTGGGACGACACATTTACTACCCCGCTAAAGACCCTTCTAAAGTGGACAGAAGCATCATTACTGCTCACTGGCAGCGCTTACTGGTTGGCAATTGATAAAGGAAATCGCCGGTTGGGAGCCCAGTGGCTGAACCCTTACACCATCACCAAGGATGTCAAGCAGCAAAAGACAGAACTGGGCGTGGTGACATCTGTTACTTATTCGCAACAGACTGGCAGCATGAAACTGGGACCATGGGCAGATGACCAGGTAACCCATTTCAAGACATTCAATCCACAGGATGACATCCTGAATGGCATTGCGCCGGCCGCGGTTGCGCTCCAGTCAGCCCGGTTGATGTTTTACCTGAAGCGGTTTGCTTCTCGTTTCTTTGAAGGCGGGGCAATGCCCATCACTGTACTGGGTATTGAGGGCAACCCAAATAAAGATGAAGTGAAACGAGTTGAGACATTCTTCCGGCGTGTAGCTTCTGGTGTTCGCAATGCCTTCAACGTTGTCGGGATGAATGCAGCTGTAAAGCCAACAGTGATCACCCCGGCGCTTGATACCCTGGCAATGCCGGAATTACGCATTCAAGCGCTTGAGGATGTCTGCCATGCCTTTGGTATCCCTCAAACAATGCTCACAGACGCGGCCAATTATGCCACTGCAGCTGAGCACAGGCGTTCATTCTACGAGGAAACCATCAATCCTGAAGCGGATTGGATGGCAGAAACGATTACAGCCCAATTCCTGGCACCTACCGGGTACAGGTTAGAGGCACATCCTGAAGAGATGGACATATTCCAGGATGACGAGGCGCAACGAGCTGCGAGTGTGAGTGCATTGACCATGGCAGGTTTGGATCTGGTGACCGCTCTTGAGATATTGGGGTACGACCTGACAGAAGACCAGTGGCAACGGGTGAAACTCACCCAGGCGGTTGCACCAGAGCAGCCGGCGGAAGATACCCCCCTTGATACTGAGTATCAGACTGACCCGGTTGAAGAAGAGAAACGAAAGTGGCAGCGTAAGGCGCTGAAGGCATTGGATAAAGGTAAATCACCTGATGTTATTTTTGAAACGGAGGTGATCCCCGCTCTCGAGTGTGACCGGATTCACGGTGCACTTGCTACCGCTGAGACAGCGGCGGATATCAAGGCGGCGTTTCAGGCTTCTGAAGTGGATTTGGCAGTCGAATTGAAACGAGCCAATGACTTATTGGCTGAGGTATTAGGTGGATAACACGATCATCCAGGTTACCAAGCAGGTCCTTGAAACGGCAATGACGTTGAAAGCAGCCGGCCGGGACCGCCGTGAACCGAAACGGCGGGAGAAGATGATCCTGCAGGACCGGATCCGGCGCATTCTTCAACGGCGTTTCAAGAGGCAAGCGCATAAGGTCCGGCAATACTTTGAAGGCATGTACCCGGAACGAAAGGCGATTGTCCCCACCGGCTTGCTTGAGGACAGTGAGGATGAAGGGGTACTCATCCGGTTGATTTTGAACGCGGTGAATGGCGGGGTAGTGCAATTCTCCGAGTCAGTGTCGATTGGGTATGACTATTCAGCCGTGAACATGGATGCAGCTGAATGGGCGGCGGCTTATGCAGGCGAGCTGATTGGTGACGTGGATGAAACCACCCTTGAGGCTGTTCAAAAGGCAATTGAGCTGTTCATTACCACACCTGGTATGACGATCGGGGACGTGATGAACGCCCTCCCGTTTGGTGAAGACCGGGCGCTAAGGATAGCAGTGACAGAGATTACCAGGGCATATGCCCAGGGTCAAATCCTAGCGGGTGAAGCACTACGGCGGGAATACCCGGACGTGAAGGTAGTAAAGACCTGGTTTACCAATTCAGATGACTTAGTGTGTGACATTTGCGGTCCTCTGGATGGTGCAGAAGTGGAATTGGAAGAGTCATTTGAAGGCGGGATTGACGAGCCGCCGGCGCATGTGAATTGCCGTTGTTGGATTCAGACAAGGACCCGCATATGAGCCCGGCACCAGTTCAATTCAGCATTGACATCCAGGGAGAAGAACGATTTGCCCAGATGTTGCGGGAAATGGGTCCCGGCGTTTCGAGGGCGCTTATTGCTGCGGGAAAAGAAGCAGCTGCAAACATTGTGAGCCAAAAGGGTGTGAAGCAGTACCCACCAGCAACAGCTGCCAATCAAGCCGGACGAATGAGGACCGTTGTGATTGGCGGAAGAGAAACCACATTCCGGGCGCCATGGTACAAGCGCGGTCTTGGAACGCAACAGCCAATGCGCGGTGGTGGTTATCGGAGCCTGAACAATTCAGAACGCCTGGGCACTCAGTATGTAGTGGAGAGCCGCGGGACTAACACAGTGATAGGCAACCGGGCGAGCTATGCCCCCTTTGTATCTGGTGAAGACCAGGCCAAACACATGGCGAGGATCGGTTGGCGGAAGTTGAGTGATGTTGTTCGAGAACAAATGGGTGAGACCGTGCGGATTTATACCGCATGGATGGACCGCTTGATCGCGGAGAAAGGATCATGAGCATGGATAAAGAGATAGAAGTGGCAATTTCAACAGGAACCGAGGTCAAGGCACTGGGAGAAGGCCGGGTTGGGGGTTACCTGGTGAGGTTTACCGGTCCACGTGACCCGGATTTGACCGGGGATTTCTTCAACAAAGACACTGATTTGGGTGTTGAGGACGGGTCAATCCTACCCGTTTACTACAACCATGGGGGAGATGGAACGCTGAAGACGCGCAAACTTGGCCGGGCAGTCGTGAAGTTTGACGATGCCGGGCTGTGGTTAGAGGCGCAATTGAATATGCGGGACGAGTATGAACAGATGATCTACAAACTGGCAACTGAGGGGAAACTTGGATGGTCCTCAGGGGCAGCCGGTCACCTGGTTGAACGTGAAAAGGTGGGTAAGACGTGGTTCATCAAATCATGGCCGATTGCTGAGGCAAGTTTGACGCCAACGCCGGCTGAAGCCCGCAATTGTGTGGAAGTTGTGAAGTCGGTTCCAGATGAGGTCGTTGAGCAACAGGCAGATGACGAGGCCGGTGAGGTAAGTCAGACTGCAGCGCAAGATGCCCCCTCTGATACTGAGTGTCAGGAAGTCAATCTTGAAGAATCAAATGCACTTGGAGGTGCACAAATGGACGAAACTGTAAAAGCAGAACTCGATGGAATGAAGTCATCTATCGATGAATTGAAAACCCTTGTAACCGCGGCTCTTGCCCCGAAAGAAGAGCCAAAACCCGAGGCTGAACCTCAGGGTGTTGTGATGAAAGGCGCACCGGCGCTGAAGCGGGTGACTGACCTGGGCTTCAAAGATGAAGCGGTGAAGGCGTTTATGCATTACGCCAAGACCGGCGAAGTCGTGAAAGCAGCCCTGCAGGAAGACACCGAAACCGAGGGTGGTGTGGTTGTCCCTGACGATTTCTATGCCAAGATTGCAGAAAAACGCAACCTTGCGTCCTGGATTCGCCAGGCTCCTGTTCAGCACTTGACCACCAGCCGGGACAAAGTCATCATCGGCGCGGAAGATACCGCTGCAACCAAGTTTGTGGTTGTCGCTGAAGAGGGCGCATGGGATGAGAACGAGCCCAACATGGCGACTGTGACTATTGAAATTCACAAGATGACCAAAATCATCAAGGCGTCTGAAGAACTTGTTTCAGATGCTGCAGTCAATATTGAGGCTTATCTCGCTTCCGTGTTTGGTCGTTCGATGGCTTTGGCTGAGAACTACTACTACACGGTTGGCAACGGTGTGAACATGCCTTTGGGTGTTCTTGCCGGCGCAACCTCAAGCGGAATAACGACTGCTGCAGCCACTGCAATCACCGCTGCTGAGTTGGTTTCGTTGGTTGGGAAACTTGGCGGCGGGTATAACATCCCGCCCGAATGCGGTTTCCTCATGCGGAACGCAACGTTCTGGTATCTGCGCGGCTTGACCGGCAATCCGTTCCAGTTCATCCCGACTCCGGCGGGCGGCGTCTTCGCTGGTTATCCTGGCTATGTGTCGGATGACATGGAAGAGCTGACCAATTCTAAGAAAGCTACGTTGTTTGGCAACTTCTCCTTCTATGCTCATGCTGAGCGTGAAGGTTTGGTTGTGAAACGTCTGAACGAGCTTTATGCTGCAAATGGTCAGATTGGTTTCCGAGCCCACTTCCGCGCAGGCGGTTCCGTGACCCAGGCTGAAGCCTTCTACTACATGACCCAGAAGGCATAAGCGTGAATCCACAAGGGGGGCGGTGACAAACTGCCCCCTTAGGAGAAAAAAGATGACTGATATCTTAATCAACAATTGCAAGGTTGTCCCGGCGGTCATTCCGTCCGCTGGTGCAGTGAATCCATTGACTGCTGTTGTGGTGGATGGTACCGGTTTCTCCCGGGCTATGTTCATCATCAACACTGGTGCAGCTGCTGCAGGCGCGAAATTAAACGCCAAAATCCAAAAGTCAGCAACGTCTGGTGGTGCCCTGGCGGATATCACCGGTGCTGCTCTGACTGAAGTTCTGGCGGCCACTGGTGCATCAAAGAGCTACGTGATTGATGTAGCGATTGACCCGGCCAAGCCATTTATGGAAGTGACCGGCGCGGTGACCGTTGATACGTTCGCCAACAGCGTCACTTGTGTCCTGTACAACGGGACCGGATGGCGTCCTGTGAGCGCACCTGCTTCAGAAGTTGTGAAGACTCAATAACGTCTAAAGGGGGCGGTGACGAGCCGCCCCTGGAGGTTTTCTAATGACGATCCTAAACGGGTACGCTACCCTGGCAGAATTCAAAGACCGGCTGTTCCAGCAGCGGACCTATTCAGCTGCATCCCTGGTGTTCGATGCCGCGACAAAGACCATCACTGATGCAGTGAAGGGATTGGGCCGGTTCCAGGCGGGAACAACCTCCAAACCGCGGCTGATCACCATTACCGGATCAGTCCTCAACAACGGAACATTCACAGTCCTGACCAGCACCGCGGGGGTCCTGACTGTATCAGAAGCATTGGTCAATGAGACCCATGCAGCTGCATTGACAGATGTAACCGATCAGGAAGATGATGCCACAGTCGAGGCGATCATCACTGCAATGAGCCGATGGATTGACAATTACACCGGCCGGCGGTTCTTCTCAACGAGTTCAGACGAAACGCGGTATTTTGATGCCAGTGACAGCAAGATGCTTCTGATGCCCGACATACTGAGTATCACGAGTCTGGCAACGGACGATGCAGGAGACCGGACATACAGTACCAGTTGGGTAGCGGCTGATTATGAGCTAGAGCCCGCCAACGCGAGCCTGGACAGTGAGCCATATACCCGGATTCGGATTACGCCCAATGGCAGCAAGTCATTCCCACGTGGACGCCGGACAGTAAAGATAGTTGGGAAGTTCGGATACTCAGTATCCACTCCGGCATTGGTCAAAGAGGCGTGTTTGCTCCAGGCTTTACGCATTTTCAAGCGGAAAGATGCCCCGTTTGGTGTTACTGCAGCCAATGAAGTGGGCATGATGAAAGAAATTACAGACTTGGACCCAGACGTGAAGCTCTTGCTTGAACCGTTTGTGAGGTATGTATGAGCCTGCAGACGGCCTGTGAAGCGATTGCAGCTGTGTGTAGGGGCGTTTCAGGGGTGCGATTTGCCCCGGACTATGCACCAGAGAGCGCTGAT
>Ga0209800_10004318_pt1 | contig 10575 bp, 5 predicted proteins | sample Higcelweek8metaG_FD_187174 | JGI IMG/M metagenome (GOLD analysis project Ga0209800, IMG submission 187174) | Freshwater pond sediment microbial communities from the University of Edinburgh, under environmental carbon perturbations - High... | ecosystem: Environmental > Aquatic > Freshwater >... | reverse complement strand
ATGAGTGGTTTTGAGGGTGGCGCCAGTTTTGAGAATCAAGATTGGTTAATTTCGCCGGCAATGGATTTTACTCATTTCACCAATTCCAAATTCCAGTTTTACTCCGCTTACAATTATACTGGGGATCCATTGGCAGTTCTTGTTTCGACCGACTACACCAGCGGCGATCCAAGCACTAACGGAACCTGGAATGATATTTCTGCTTCGGCTGTATTTTCGCCGGGAGGCTGGGCCTGGACTCCGTCAGGATATATCAATCTGGGAATAGCTGAAGTTGCAAATGTTCATATTGCGTTCAAATACACCAGCAATGCGACCGAATCGCGGACCTGGGAAATTGACGAGGTAATTGTTGCCGGAAACAGCGGTGTTGGAATCGGCGAAAACGACAAGGTAAATTATACAACCAGTATTTATCCAAACCCTTCTAATGGCCTGTTTAATGCTGAAATGCCTGAAAACAGTAAATTTGTAATTACTGTTACAAATGCGCAAGGCTTGTTGTTAAAAACAGTAAATACCGATGCAAAAACAATAAAGATTGAAACCAACGGCATGGCAAGCGGTCTTTATTTTGTTTCGCTTACCAATATGAAAAGCGGACTGAAAGAAGTTCACAAACTACTTGTACGTTAATACATTCTATTTCTTATGAATTTATAAAGGCTGACATGAGAATGGCAGCCTTTATTTTTTTTATTCCTTCAATAAAATGAAAAATGCCCGCTGAATTGTTAATTTTGGAGATCGAAATTCACTTTTATGAAAAGATTACTTGTAATAGCCATACTGGTTTCCGTTGCCACAGTTCTTTGGGCACAGAATTCCAGCCCATTACGCCTCGAAATTCCTGCTCCGGCAGGTAGTGATCCATTTAATTATGTTACAGCAGGGAAATATGGAGTGTGCATTTTTTATCCTACCAATAACGAGAGCAGTAAGGACAGCATTACCTGGTCAATACTTATGGCTGATGAAAACCTTAAAGAATCGTGGCGTAAACAGGTTCCGCTGCATGAGGATGTAACTTTCCTGAAGAGTTTATCAACAAAAGAAGCTATCTATTTGCTCTTTCATGATACAAAAAGAAAAAAGGACGGTAATATATTTGTTTTCATGATCTTACCGCGCTTAAAGATTATAACTGAACACAAGGGAATTATTCCTGACAAAGCAGAAGTTGTTGATTTTGAAGTATCAAATAACACTGCATTTATTGGGTTCAACAGCAGGAAAGGTCAGCCCGGAATCATTGGATTTTCGCTGGTAAGCGGCGAAAAAAGAACCTACGACATCACAGCCGAAAAAGATGCACTACTACTTGATATTTCGATTGATACCGCACGAAGGGATATTTTTGCTACCTACAAAGTTCAGTTTTCATCATCGCGCAACCACCTGTATGTAAACCAGTATAATTCGCCCGGAGCGCTTGTAAAAACTTTCGATTTCACCGAACAGGCCGAACAGCGCAATTTCAACTCCGCACAGTATATTCCTATGGGTGATGGCCAGGGAATTGTAGCAGGAACATATGGCTTTAATGTGAGTAGTAATCGCAGGCAATACGACTATTATGATTATTACTATAACCGGTATTATTATAATTACTATTCGCCCTATTATATGCGGCAATCCAATTATGATGCAAACGAAGATAAAACACCAGTTTCGGATGGTTATTATACGGCCCTTGTTAATAACGGAATTGCCGGAAACATCAAGTATTACAATTTTGCAAACTTCACCAATGCTTATAAATATATAACTGATCCCAGTGCATTGCGTGTAAAAACAAAACCAGCGAAAAAGACTGATAAGTCTGAGGAAAATACACCTTCTGATAACAGCAGTGATAAGGAAAGAACGATGAACCTGCGGCTTCTGACGCATGATATTACCATCAACAACGGACAGTTCATCATTACAGCCGAAGCCTACTCGCCCGAATACCATACCAATACACAAATGTCGTACGATTATTATGGCAGAGCTTTTCCTACTTCGTACCAGGTGTTCGACGGGTTCCGCTATTCGCATGCGTTTGTAGCCGGATTCGACAGCAGTGGAATGATGATCTGGAACAACGGGATGGAAATGCGAGATATATTAACAAAATATCTGAACCGGAAATTGAATTCCCTTTTCATAAACGACGAAATTATTCTCTATTACAATGCCAACAATAAAGTTGCATTTAAAACTATCCAGGGTAGTAATATTGTCGAAAACACCGCTTACACCACACTCGCTCCCATACGTGCTACCGACCAACATCTGGATGAATACCTGGGAACGATTGAATACTGGTATGATGAATATTTTATTGCAACCGGATACGAATCGATACGCAATAATTATCTCGAAACGAATAAACGTAATGTCTTCTACCTAAGCAAGATGGCTTTCAGATAATTTCAAGCCTGATTTCTGAAAATAAAATCAGTGATCAACAATTTGAATTTCCTTATTTAATTCATTACAAGAAGAATAACACAGAAATACTATAATTTCACTACACTTTAAAACAACCAAAATGAAAAATGATCTACACAGAATTCTTTTACTGTCGTTGATATTGTTCGTGACCGCCTTCTCCGGAAGCGTTAATGCTCAATGGAATACGAATACGGCAGTAAACCTGCAGATATCCGGACTGGCAACAGCAGATATGCAGACAGCATCAACAACCGATGGTAAACTATGGGTAGCATTTTACCACGAAAACGCAGGCAATTACGATATGAGAGCGCAATTGTTTGATGCAAACGGGAATAAATTACTTGGTGCCGATGGTGTGCTGGTAAGTAATCAGCCAACCGGAAGTGCAACTTTTGTTTTTAATGTGTGCGCTGACGGAGCTAACAATCTGATAGTTGGCTGCCAGGACGAGAGAAACGGAACTATGGAAGCTGTTGTATATAAAATTTCGCAGAGTGGTTCTCATTTGTGGGGTTCTGCCGGAATAATTTTAGGCGAAGGGCTGGCTCCTTATCCGACAGCATTAACCAATGGTGAAATTGCGGTTGTATGGAACGGATCGGGAAACACACTGCAATTGCAGAAAATAACAACAGCAGGCGCACCCGCCTGGGGAACACCCATTTCCATTATGGTAGGCGGGAGTACAACAACCCGAGGTCAGCTCGTAGCAAATCTGAACAATAAATTTACAATGGTTTATCAGAAAAGTGCCGGCGGCATATCAACAAACCTTTATGCACAGATGTTCAACAATTCAGGCACAGCTCTTTACGCGCCTTTGCAAATCTGCGACCAAACAACTGCCGGATATCGATATTATTCTATAACGGCAGAAGCCGATACTACTTATTTCGGGTATTACAGTTCCACAGGATTCCGTTTCAATTCGTTCTTGCAACGTATTAATCCCAACGGCACAATCCCTTACGGAATGAACGGATCGGCTTTTAACACCAGCACCGGAGGGGGCGACAATTATCAGATGACAACCAATATCGGTATTACTCCAGGCTCGGCTTATGTATGGTCAGTTTGCTCATTTACTGATCCTAACCAAACAAATTATGGCGTTTATATTCAGAAATTCCTTAAAACAACCGGAGCCCGACAGTTCACTGACCTGGGAAAAGTAGTGTATCCGGTGAGTTCGTCGAGAAACATGCAGGAAGGTAAATTACAATTACCCGGCGATACTCCTTTGTTTATGACTTATGATAACTCATATAAAATATATGTAACCAAACTTGATGCTTCAGGCAATTTTGTATGGCCGTATAGTCGTGCCGAAATCAGCTCGACTACACCGGCTTCAGGTAAATCAAGATATGACTTCGGGAAAGTCGGACCTGACAGATTTGCCGGGGTGTGGACCGAAAACCGGGGTTCTGGAACGATGGGATACATACAGGGAATATCGAAAGGCGGCTTGTTTGGTCTTGATGTTGCCACACAGGGTGGTGTGCCGGCCATCATAAATGTGCCTGCAGGAACGCTACAGGTTGAGGCAACAATTTTCCCTTCGTATGCCAATCAGTCAGTTACATGGAGTATCAGCCCGGGAACAGGCGATGCAACAATCAATCCGTCGGGCCTTGTTACGGCATTGGTTAGCGGCACTGTTTATGCAAAAGCAGTTGCCGTTCAGGACATTACAGTAAGCGACTCAATACTGATAACTATCTCGAACCAGGTGGTTCTTCCGCCAGCAGTTATCACCTTACCGGCAACTAATATATGGTTAACCGAAGCTAAATTGAACGGTTCGGTAAACGCCAATTATTTCAGCAGTGCAGTTTCATTCGAATGGGGACTGACAACTTCATACGGTAACACTGCCCTTGCAACACCTGCACAGGTTACGGGTAATACGGTTGTACCCGTTATGGCAAATCTCTCCGGACTCACTCCGGGCACCGTATATCACTTCCGTTGCATGGCTGTAAATGCTGGCGGCAATACGTATGGCGACGATTTAACCTTTACAACCAATTGTCAGCTTGCAGGAACCATTAGCCCGATAGCAGGAACTTCTGCTGTTTGTGCCAATCAAACCGGAGTAGTTTATTCCGTTGACCCGTTCGCCGGAGCAAGCGGGTATATATGGTCCGTTCCGCAGGGAGCAAGTATTTCGGCAGGTAACAATACAAATTCGATTACGCTTGATTTTTCATCAGTGGCACAATCAGGAAATATAACTGTATATGCTACTGACGGAACTTGCTACAGCACCACTACAGCGCCATTTGCTGTAAATGTATCCAATACACCCGAAGCAGCAGGTAATATTTCTGGAAATCAGATTGTTTGCGAAGGCGACCAGGCTGTGGTTTACACAGTTGCACCAATAACCGGTGCCGATACATATACATGGACAGTTCCATCAGGTGTGATAATAACTTCGGGTGCAAGCACTAATTCGATTACGGTAAACTTTGCACCAGGCTCAACCTCAGGAAATTTCACAGTATTTGCTACCAATGAATGTGGTATTGGAAGTGTTTCGAATCCATTGGCTGTGGATATTGCTCCTTTACCAGGAAATGCAGGTGTGATAGCCGGACCTGACCAGATTTGTTCGCCTGCAAATGGTATAGTGTATTCAGTTGCACCGGTTAGCAATGGTTATGGATACGTATGGAGCCTGCCGGCAGGGGTGCAGATCGTAAGTGGTTCAAATACAAATCAGATCACAGTTAACTATGCTGCCGGAGCGGTTTCGGGAAATATAAGTGTGTATGCAACAAATGGTAACTGTTACGGACAGTCATCGCCGGCATTTGCGGTTAACGTTTTTGCTACACCGTCAACACCGGTAATAACCCAGAATGACGACACACTGATAAGCAGTGCAGTTGCCGGCAACCAATGGTACTTTAACGGAGTGGAAATTCCGGGAGCAACCGGGCAACAGCATGTGGTAGTTTATTCCGGAACATACTCTGTGGTTGTAACGCTTAATGGTTGCAGTTCTTTGGTTTCGAACAGCATTCTGGTTTTACCGGTTTCGTTAATGGATTTAGAAGTTGAATCATTCGGAATACATCCTAACCCTAACAACGGACAGTTTACGATAAAAGCTGAATCGGTTGCCAAATCGGAATACACGCTCGAAATCTATAACAGCACAGGAAAAGTTATCTGGAAACAGGAGAACATCCAAATTAACGGATCATTCTCTACTTTCGTTGATCTGAAAAACACCCCATCAGGTTCCTACCTGGTTGTTATGCGTAATGGGGATAACAGCATTTCGAGGAAAATGGCTATAATGAGGTAAATACCTTCTTTCTAATCAAAAACAGGCTTCCATACATTTGGGGGCCTGTTTTTTTTTACGCAAGGTCTGCCGATTTTATGGCTGAAGTATGTTTTTCAGCAGGCACTGCTTATTGCAAAATCTATGGCAACCAGAGCGTAAAAAGCAATCAGGCTGAATTCCGGTAAAACGGATTTCAGCCTGGTTATTTTGTTTCGCTTATTAAAGTTATTCCTCAGCAGATCAAAAGTATCGAAATGATGCTAAACATCTAACACTCTTGTTACCTGGAAATTCTTATTTCGACTCTGCGGTTAAGTGCACGGCCTTTTGCTGTATTATTATCGGCTACAGGTTTACTTTTACCAAAGAATGATTTCTCGACATTGGTTGTTTTCATTCCTTTCTCCTTCAGGTAAGCAATTACATAATCCGCGCGTCTCTCTGATAAGCGCAGGTTATACTCTACTGACTCGCGGGCATCGGCGTGACCTGCAACCGAAATAACTGCATCCGGATGTTCATTCATATAAGCGGCAACTTCGTTAATCTCAATAATATACTTAGCCAGTACTACCGAGGCATCGGTATCAAAATAAACTATTTTTTGCATCACTGCTCCCATAATAACTGCCGGGCAACCATTATTTTCGGCTACTCCTGCTTCTTCGGGGCATTTATCTTTATCATCAGAGATGCCATCGTTATCGGTATCGGGGCAACCCATAAATTTGGCAGGGCCTTTTACATCCTTACATGGATCATTGTTGTCGGGTATCCCGTCGCCATCGGTATCAGGGACACCGGCAAACACTGCCAATCCAAATACTGCAGGCCAAAGGTCTTTACTATCAATAACTCCGTCGCCATCCGCATCAGGACAGCCTTTGGTCTCTTTCTTTCCGGCAACAGTCGGGCAGGCATCATCCGGATCGGGTATGCCATCACCATCAGTATCCGGACAACCCTTAAACTCAGGTTTCCCTGCTACCTCAGGGCAGGCATCCTCTGTATCAATAATACTATCATTATCTGTATCCGGGCAACCAGACAATTCGATTTTTCCGGGAATTTCGCGACAAAGATCCTTTTTGTCTTTAACCCCATCATTATCCCTGTCCCTTGCACATAATTTAATATTTAAACCTACTGAAGCATAGCTGTAATGATCTCTTTTTTTAAGGTTGTCGGAAAAATCGAGTGTATTGTCGTTAAACGTAATATGATCGCCATACTCCAGATTTATTGAAAGAGTCGGATTCAATCGTATAGAAGCCCCAACGCCTACAGGGACAATTAATTCAGTAATTGCTGAAGGATGTTCATCTATTACTTCGCCGGTTGTTCTGTCTTCGACTTTCGTAGTAAAGGACGTTATTCCCACTCCACTAAAAAGGTAAAGATTGATAAACCGTTTCTCGTTGTACTCAGCAAAAATTTCATTAATATTAAAAGTAAGGTTAAATGAAGCATCCCATAAATCGCTGTTCAGCTTACAGTTCTTATCATCCCGTTCGCTATAGAGTGTTGTTTTCAGAAACTGCCCACGCATACTGAATACCGGGCTTACCTGGCAGCCCATTATAAGCCCGAATCCGGGTTTATGGTATTTATTCCAGAAATCATCAACATTAAGATCTCCGTAATACTGACTGATCCCGGCATTAGGTTGCAGGTAAAAATGCCCTACAAAAGGCTTCCTGCTGGCAACGTCCTGTGCAAAAGCAAGGTTCAGATTTATTTGAATTGCTAGAATAAATAAAGCAATTAATGAAATCCGGTAGTTCAAATTATCCATAATATGAATTATTTATTTTCCAATTAACACTTTAATCTTTATGATTAAACTTACTGTTTCGGCTGTTATATCCACGGCACCGATTGTTGTTAAAAGCATTCATTCGCAGGGGAGCCGAACATTTGTTGCGATGCTAAAAAAAATAATGCTGAGCAGATTTCTATCAACACAAAATTTTTCTTTTCAGTTTTTACTCCTGAAAACAAGCATCAGCATGAGCTTCATTTTAGTATCAGGAATATCCTGACAAAGCTAAAAGTGAAGCTTTGTTTTTGATGTAGCTGATAAAATCAAAAGAATGTAGATTAACAGGTAAAAATCTTGTAGCAAAATCGACTACAAACGAAATTCGACAACAGCAATTTCATGCATTCCGACTAAACTATTATAACAGATTTATACCCAGGAACTTTTAATAATAAGGCATATAAACAACTTAACAGATAAACTCCGGATAGTTACGTGTACTAGTTTTTCTGACCATATCACTTTAGCAACAATACTAAGATGAGTATATATAAAAATCAGGCTGAACCCCGATAACCCGGAATTCAGCCTGATGCAACTAGCAGTTCTGTATGTTGAGCGCTATAGTAAGGAGGAAATATCTTTTACTCCTATACTTTTCCTTCTATTTAGTAATCTTTATTTCAACCCTGCGATTCAAAGCACGGCCTTCGGAAGTATTATTATCAGCTACCGGCCTTGATTCGCCAAAGAATGTTTTATCAATATTTACTGATTTCATTCCTTTCTTCTTCAGGTATTTGATAACATAATCAGCACGTCGTTCCGATAAACGCAAATTATAATTTTCCGATTCGCGCGAATCGGCATGACCTGATATTGAAATAACTGCTTCGGGGTTTTCATTCATATAAGCGGCTATTTCATTCATATCGATAATATATTTTGCCAAAGCAATCCATGAATCGGTATCGAAATAAACTGTCTTTTGCAATACATCACCCATTATTAACGCAGGACATCCGTTATTGGCAGCTACACCGGCAACTTCAGGACAGTTATCTTTATTATCAGGGATTCCATCGCCATCAGTATCCGGGCAGCCCATAAACTGAGCCGGACCTTTTACTTCCTTACATGGATCATTGTTATCAGGTATCCCGTCGCCATCAGTATCGGGCACACCAGCAAATATTGCAAGTCCAAATACAGTTGGCCAAAGGTCTTCTCCGTCAATAACCCCATCACCATCAGTATCCGGACACCCCTTTGTCTCTTTTTTTCCTGCTACAGTCGGGCAGGCATCCTCCTGGTCGGGAATACCGTCGCCATCTGTATCGGGACAACCTTTGAATTCTGGCTTTCCTGCAACATCAGGGCATACATCATCCTTATCGGGAATGCCATCGCTATCTTTGTCGGGGCAGCCTTCAAACTCAACTTTACCTGGCTCTTCGGGACATAAGTCTTTTTTATCAGCTATACCGTCTCTGTCTTTATCTTTTTTCTGCAATTTAAACGTAAGCCCGGCCGAAGCATATGAATACTGATCGTACTTACTTACTGAGCTGTGGAAATCCAGTTTTAAATCCTCAGGGGTAATCCTGTGTCCGTACTCAAGATTCAGACTGATAGAATTACTCAGCCTGAGAGCCGCGCCACCGCCAAGTGGGTAAGTGAGACCACTGTTGACTTCTTCTTTAAATAGAGATCCGTCGTAATTGGTTACTGTGTTATTTCCATGAAGATACCCGGCACCACCGAAAAGATATATGTTGAGAAACCTGTTAGGGTTGTGGTTAAATATCTCGTTGACATTTAATGTTAATTGACCTGAAAGATCCCATATTTTATCCTCCATCGTCAACTTTTTAGCTTCGCTGTCACTGGCGAGTTTACCTAACATAAACTGACCTCTGAATCCTAAAATCCTGCTGAACTGCCAACCTGCAATAACTGATCCGGCCAATTTAACCTCGGTATTATAATAATCATCCGGATTGAGGTCGCCGAAATACTGTGTTAATCCAACGTTTGGTTGTAAATAGAAGTAGGACTTAAAGGGTGCAACTGAATCTTTTTCCTGTGCGAATACCTGAGTGAAGATTGCACTGACAACTATTGCACATAAAAGTGTTATTGTCATTTTAGTAAAAATAACTTTCATAAAATCAGTATATTAGTTAATAAAAAACGTTATTCAGACAAAGATATAAAAAAACTATTAATATATTGTTAACTACGAAATATTATTTTTAAACGTGTATAAAAATGATATAAAACAATTGCTGCAGTAACCGAAACATTAAAAGAATGCTTGGTACCGAATTGAGGAATTTCGATACAGGCATCAACCTTTTCCATAACCTCATCGCTGACTCCGGATACCTCATTACCAAAAATCAAAGCAAATGGCGTGGAAACATCAGGTTCAAATTCTTCGAGAATGATACTTCCAACGGCCTGTTCAACCGCAATAATTTTATATCCCTGTTCCCTGAGCTCGTCAATAGCCTTGCTGGTTTCAGCAAAGTACTGCCATTTCACTGATTCGGTTGCACCCAGGGCTGACTTGCTTATTTCGCGGTTTGGCGGCGTAGCTGTGATACCGCACAAATACAATTCCTTGATTCTAAAAGCGTCAGAAGTACGAAAAATTGAGCCGATATTATGTTGGCTCCTGATATTATCGAGTATGCAGATAACAGGAAGTTTATCGAGTTCATTGAATTTTTCAACACTCAGCCTGTTCAGTTCGTCCATGTTCAGTTTACGCATATGCAGCAGTTATGGCGCAAAATTACACGTATTTTCCGACCGGTGAAACTGAATAATTATTAACAGTTCAGCGGATGAACCGAAAAACCAGACAGATAATCCTATATTTGCCATACTAAATACCAAATCGAGCAGTGGCAAAAGGGAAAGACAAAGACGAAACGGTGGTAACACCATTGATGAAGCAATACAACACCATTAAGGCGAAATACCCTGATGCATTGCTATTGTTCAGGGTTGGTGATTTTTATGAAACTTTTGGCGCCGATGCTATAAAAGCTTCCGAAATACT
>Ga0209800_10004317_pt1 | contig 10576 bp, 1 predicted proteins | sample Higcelweek8metaG_FD_187174 | JGI IMG/M metagenome (GOLD analysis project Ga0209800, IMG submission 187174) | Freshwater pond sediment microbial communities from the University of Edinburgh, under environmental carbon perturbations - High... | ecosystem: Environmental > Aquatic > Freshwater >... | reverse complement strand
ATTAATGGTATTCGATGTGGCAGGACTGCCGGTAACACAAGTTGCATTGGAGGTCATTACACAATACACTGCTTCGCCGTTGGTAAGACCTGTTGTAGTATATGTGCTGAGGCCTGTTCCGACAGGAGCGCCACCTTCATACCACTGATAGGTCGGTGTGCCGCCGTTGACAGGTGTTGCGGTGAAAGTAACACTGGCGCCATCGCAAATAGTTGCTGCGCTTGATGAAATACTCACACTGGCTGTAACCGTAGGATTCACGGTCATTACAACAGCATTCGATGTCGCAGGACTGCCGGTGGCACATCCTTCACTCGAGGTAAGCACACAGGTAACAATCTGTCCCGTTGTGAGTGTCGTTGAAGAATAGGTAGCTCCTGTGCCAACATTGGTACCATTGACTTTCCACTGATAAGCAGGGGTTATTCCACCGTTGGTGGGTGTTGCAGTAAATGTCACATTTGTTCCAGAACAAATGGTTGTTCCGGGACTGGCGGCAATACTTACACTCACTGGCAATGATGAATTCACCGTCATGGAAATGGCATTCGAAGTTGCCGGACTACCTGTTGCGCATGTTTCGTTTGAGGTAAGAACACAAGTGACTACATTACCATGTGCCAAGGTGGTACTGGTATAAGTAGAACCAGTTCCAACCGGGGTTGCACCAACATACCACTGATAGGATGGTGTGGTGCCACCATTGGTCGGTGTAGCTGTAAAAGTAACTGATGTTCCCGTACAAATAGTGGTAGCAGAGGCTGAAATACTCACGCTAACAGGTTTGTTGGGATTCACTGTCATTACAACGCTGTTCGAAGTCACCGGATTTTCAACGGTACAGGTCAGCGCTGACGTCATGCTGCAGGTGACAATATCACCATTTGCAAGCGTATTGTTGGTATAGGTTGTACTGTTGGAGCCAACATTGGCACCATTGAGTTTCCACTGATAAACAGGAGTTGCACCGCCATTGGTTGGCGTAGCTGTGAAAGTAACACTGGTACCCGCACAAATGGTTGTTGCAGACGCTGCAATACTTACAGCGGGAGTAACATTGGCGGATACTGTCATGGTAATGGAATTGGAAGTAGCCGGATTACCTGTTGCACAGCCTTCGCTGGAGGTAAGCACACAGGTTACAATCTGACCCGTTGTGAGCGTAGTTGAAGCGTATGTAGCTCCTGTGCCAACATTGGTACCATTGACTTTCCACTGATAAGCAGGGGTTATTCCACCGTTGGTGGGTGTTGCGGTAAACGTAACACTTGTTCCTGCACAGACTGTATTTCCGGGGCTGGCTGCAATTGAAACGCTTACAGGGAGTGAAGAATTCACCGTCATTGTAAGAGCATTCGAAGTGGCCGGGCTGCCCGTGGCACAGGTTGCATTGGAGGTGAGCTGACAGGTAACAATATTGCCTGTTGCCAGAGCTGCATTGGTATAGGTTGGGCTGTTGCCGCCAACATTGGCACCATTCAGTTTCCACTGGTAAACCGGGGTTGCTCCTCCGTTGACCGGGGTTGCTGTAAACGTTACAGAAGTACCGGTACAAATGGTTGTTCCCGGATTGGCAGCAATCGTTACACTAACAGGACTGTTTGCATTTACCGTTGTATTAATGGTATTGGATGTTGCCGGACTGCCGGTAACACAGGTTGCATTTGAGGTCATTACACAATACACGGCTTCGCCGGTTGTGAGACCAGTTGTAGTATAGGTGCTAAGACCTGTTCCGACAGGAGCGCCACCCTCATACCACTGGTAAGTTGGTGCAACACCGCCATTGGTTGGTGTAGCCGTAAACGTCACAGATGTTCCTGCACAGATAGCTCCCGCAGGTGCGGCTGCAATACTTACGCTGGCCGCAACCGTAGTATTAACGGTCATGGTGAGCACATTCGAAGTAGCCGGACTACCTGTTGCACAAGTAGCATTTGAAGTCAGGACGCATGTGACAGTGTTACCTGTTGCAAGTGTAGTTGATGCATAGGTTGCACCAGTTCCAACGTTAACACCATTTACTTTCCACTGATAAGTTGGGGATGCGCCACCATTAACAGGGGTTGCTGTAAAGGTAACATTGGTACCCGAACAAATGGTTGTTCCAGGGTTGGCAGTAATTGTAACACTAACCGGCAGATTCGGATTTACCGTGGTTGTAATAGTATTGGATGTAGCTGGATTAGTCGTAGGACAAACTGCATTTGAAGTAAGAACACAGTAAACAGCTTCGCCTGTTGTCAGGCCGGTTGTAGCATAGGTGTTTGTTCCCGTTCCAACAGGGGCTCCGCCTTCATACCATTGGTATGATGGCGTTGTTCCGCCATTGACCGGTGTGGCTGTAAATGTCACGGATGTTCCTGAACAGATTGCACCAGACGGAGAAGCTGCAATACTCACACTAACCGGCATATTGTTATTAACCGTAGTATTAATGGTATTAGATGTAGCCGGATTGCCGGTTACACAGGTTTCGCTGGAAGTCAGTACTACATAAACAGCTTCACCGGTTGTAAGGGTTGTAGTTGTGTAAGTGTTTAAACCTGTTCCAACAGCTGAGCCACCTTCGTACCACTGATATGCGGGAGTTGCTCCGCCATTGGTTGGTGTAGCAGTAAAGGTTACCGATGTCCCCGAGCAAATGGCTCCGGTTGGAGAAGCTGCGATAGCTACACTGACAGGTACTGAAACCAGGTTGGTAAGTGTAACGGTATTGGATGTTGGCGAGGTATTGGCGCCTTCAACCACATATCCTTTATAATCGCCACTGGCCAGGCCAGTGAATGTATGAGTATTGGATGTACCGGTCCAGTTGGCAACGGCTGCGCCTGCACCGGTTTGCAGATAGAATGTCTGGTTGGCCGATACCGAAGCGGTGAGTGTCACAGAGCCTGTTCCACAACCCGGGGTTGCTGAAGCAGTAACAATGGTGCCTGCAAAATCATAGGTAAATCTTGGATGTAACAGAACTGAAGCTGCATTACCAAAACCGTCTTCAAATGATGACCAGGTTCCGGGGGTTGTTGCTCCATAGCTGAACCAACCGGTTGAAGCAACACTTTCATTACGGAAAGCCGTCATGTAGGTACAGAACTGGTGTGTAGTGTAGTTATGTGTTGGAGTATCATAAGTGAGGAGATAACCGATAAAGAAATCACCGGTTACAGCAATACTGTCGGGAATATTAATAAAGTTCCATTGACTTTCCGTAAAAGTAGTAATGGGAATAATTGAGTCCCAAAGCACAGTTCCGGGTGTGCCGGTTGAGCCGTCCCAGATATACCAGGTTACATTCTTACCGGCACCCTGCGCTTTGTAACAGCCAAATTCAACTCCTGAAATTTTTCCAGGATAGGCATTGTCGTAAAATTCAGCATAGCGGAAAATTTTACCACTGGCATCGGCTGCATGTCCGGGCAGGAAGCCACTGGTATAATTATATACAGTAATAGCATCACTGCCAACCATATTTGTACAAGTATCCGTTCCACCTACAACAACAAAGTCGGTTCCGGTTAAGGTGTCAGCACCATGAGCATTTGTGGTTCTCAACGAAGGAGAATAAAATCCGGGAGCAGCATAGGTTACTGTTGGAGGATTTTGTCCGACAAAAGTAGTTGGAGCGCCACCGGGGAATGACCAGTTCCAGCCCGTAGGAACACGATAACTGTAATCGGTATAATTCACCGTTCCTCCGATTGGAATGAACGGACGCAGATATATATCTTTTAGATTTCCAGTACCATAAAAACTGGAAACCGGAGCACGACCAATAACATGAACAAAATTGCTTACCGTTTTTGTATTACTTCCGGCAGGATTTGCTGCAGTAAGTGAAACAGGGTAGTATCCCGCGACATTGTAAATAAGCGTTTCATCTTTTACATATTGTTGTGTTGGAGTACCTCCGGTATTTTGCCAATTCCACAAAGTCGGATAATTTGTTGATTTGTCATAGATAGTGACAGGATCGCCTTCATAGGTAGAAATCTGAGTATAGTTAAGGCTGTTAACAGCAACATCATCTAAAGCCCAACTATGAGCATAAGTCCCGGTGTATCTGAAAGCAATGTAAATATTTTGGCCTGCGTATGAAGTAAGGTTAACGGTTGCCTTAGTCCATGCTTCGCTAACGCTTGCCGGCGACCAAACCTGCGTGAAGTTTGCCGGTAAATTACCTGTGGTTGAAACCCAAGCTGAAATACCGTTTGCCGGATAATCAGCAGGGTATTCACAATAATTCATAAAAGTGAGATAGTATTCGCTTCCCGCAGGCAGGTTGAGTTGATTGGTAATCAGCCAGCCGGTTTCAGCATAACCTGAAGCGCCCCAAACATGATACGCAGAGGAGTCTCCACTATAACTGAGACTGGTTTCAGCAGCCCAGGTAACACCTGCTCCATCCGCATTGTTGATGGTCCATCCAGTTGGTGGAAAAGTTGCATTTTCAAAGTCCTCAACAATGATCGGACTCATCCCTGCAAAATTGGCAACGGGTGTTGTATATCCATTAATGACTAACCTGACATTCGGACGATCTGAATTGATCGTTCCAACCGCAGTTGGATCAGTAGTTCCGCTCCATAGCTGATGTCTGTTGGTTGCAGTAGTGTATGCATTTGCACTTCCTTTGTTGGCTGCAACCCCGTCAACAAATACAATGATCATCAGGTTGCTTGTGCCATTGTACTGAAATGGAGTAGTCAGCGTATGGTTAAACCACCCTGTTGTGCTTGGAATGAAAGTACCGCTATACACCAGCGTTGCATCACTTATAATCGCACTATCCGTTACTGCTGTTGTAAATGCAGCATCAGAAGTATGCTTCATATAAATCTGAATGTTACGGGAATCTGTTCGCGAGGTTCCTACATTATAGCCAACCTGACTAATATAGCCCGCAGCCGTACCCATTTCAGCATTGGTATAAATGGAAGCACTTCTGTTAAAACTAGCCGTATTGGTAATACCATATGGGAAGTTTGCAGTAGCGGTTCCGGTTCCAATAATTTTCGGGCTAGTCGGAGCGGTATAAGCCGTCACTGTAATATAAGCCGTCTTGGTTTCTGTATCTGACCCATAGGTGTTCGATGTGGTCAGTGTAACGGTATAGGTTCCCGGAGTAGCCCATGAACAGGTCGGATTACGCAACGTTGATGTAGACGGGAAACCACCGGTAAATGTCCATGACCAGTTTTGTGGCAGATTCGCTGACAAATCAGTAAACTGAACTGTCTGACCCGCAACGACCGTGGTCGGGGTTCCGGAAAAATTGGTAACCGGAGGACCTGCAATAGCATTCGGATCCATACCGTTCAACGTGGTTGGGGTAGTTCCAGCCGGGTCGAGCCAGTATTTTAATTCATAGGCATTACCGGTTCCGTTTACGGAGTTCTGCCAGTGAATGCTGAACTTTCCATAAAGGTCACCGGTAAATGGTCCTGCACAATCAGATGATCCACCTGAAAGAGTTCCGATAACGCGACCAGTATTATTAAATAAAGGAGAACCAGAAGAACCACCTTCAGAAACACCCTGACCATTGGTTGTAGATGCCCATAACGGGAAAGTCCAGTGACCATTAGCGGCTCCGGTGTTTGTTCCATCAAACCAGGTAGCACTGGATGTAGTACCGGTAAAAGACGAAATTTTCTTTGAATCACCAGACGGATGATGAATGGATACGCCACCGGTAACAGTAACGCCTGAACGGTCCCAACCATTATAATAAGGATTCCAGGTTAAAGAAGGCGTTGAACTAAGCTCCACCAACTGCATATCGGTACCACCGCTAATATTTCCTTCGGCACGTTTGGTACATCCGGTAATCATATTGTTAGGTGGAGTTCCCGTATTGGGACATCCGGGTCGTTCATAATTGAAATAAAACTGCCATACACTATGATCGGCAGCTGAAGCAACAGCACCGCAATGGTATGCTGTCAAAAAATAGGGCGTTCCATTTTGAAGCGTATTATTCACAAGGGTTCCCGAACAATAATACCAGCTTGCTCCTTCTTTAAAAAGGATACGGGCAACACCACGTTTTTCATCCTGCCAGCTATCGCCTTCAGGTGAACAATTTATATTTACCTGACAAGTGCCTGCATCGCCCAGGTCTTTGCTTGCATCGTTTATATCATCATTATATGCATAAATCAATTCACTAATACGAAGAATCCCTTGTGGATTATAGCCATTTGCACCGTTTGCAACTGGTTTATAAGACCTTTCATGACCATCGATCATCACCGGTGTATATGAACCATTCATAAAACCGTTTTGCGGCGTTTCAATATATTCAATAACCACGGTACTTCCTGGAATCAGGTGGGTACTGAATACATTGGCCGGATTGTTATTATCCGACGTAAATGCGCCAATTACAAACGATTTGTCTTCGTTGTACAAATACAACTCTGCTCCATCGGGCAGATGAAACTGATCGAAAACAACCCCAACCGAAACGGCTGATTGTGTTACAAGTTTCAAGCGCCACATCATCCGGCCATCAGGCAATTGGGTCCATTCACCATCCTGCTCAATCGATTTGGAAACAGGAAGCGAAAAACCAGCTCTGACCGGTTGATTCATCGATAAAGCCAAATTGTCTTCGGCTGTAATACTTGACCAATCCCAGTTTCCCGGATTGACCAAAACCGGCATATGAACATCCGGCACCTGCAATTGCATTGAAGCTGGCAAACCCTGACGGCTTGGCTGTGCATACAGGTTTGTTGCACTAAACAGCATGGCTATTAATCCCGCAACAAATAAAAGTAAATGTCTTTTTTGCATAGTATATTAATTTGAAAAGAACCCGTAAAAATACGACTACAACCCATATATATACAATACCAAATATATTTTTTAGACCAATTAAAATATTTCGCCTCCGGTATATGATAAATATCATATGGAAAAAAGAATATTACTCAACAAACACCCATCAACTTGTTTAATTTTATCTAATTTTTATTATTGAGCCAGCGCTCCCCACTCCTGTAGCGCAATTTCAAAAGACAAAATCATCGGATATCCAAAACGCATATTGGATTTTCACTGAAATTCATATCTTTGCACAACGATATTCCCCCTATCATGATGTCCTTCAGGTCTTTATATTTATTTCTGATTCTATCAGCCAGTGGATGGTATGTGTCGGCTCAATCCGACATCAATAAATTAAGCAAAGCCATTGGCGACAAGGATTTGCCACAATACAACTCCAGGCAGGACAGCCTATCGCAGCAGATAAAAAATTACGAGGCTCTTTTAAAGGACCTTGAAAACAATTCTTCGGATATAGGATCCATTGCCCCAATTTTAACCAAACTGGGACAATTGTACATCAACACGCAGGATTATCCGAAAGCGATTGAAACATATGTTCAGTCGCTGATTACAAAATCAAAGGGAAAACTCACCAATGGTGATTTAGGCTGGCACCTGATTGAAATTGGTAATTCTCTTTATCAGATCAAAGATTACGCAGCTGCCGTTTATCCTTACAGCATGGCTGCACAGGCTTTTTCGAAAGTGTTGGGAGCAGAGGGCTCCGAAGGTTTAATTACGGCCAAAAACAACATCGGCCTGTGTAAATTGTCGCTGGGAAAGCCTTCCGAAGCGCTGCCAGTTTTTTCCGAAACACTGCAAATGTCGGAAAAACTGGGTGAATCAACACGCATTTATGTCACACGCATTTACATCAGCATGTGTCATTCCGACCTACAGAATTTCGAAAAAGGAATTAGCATACTGTTAGACCCTGAAATGATTGCAATGGCCGATTCTCTCGATCCGCTCAACCTTTTCAGAATGCAGCAACTGGCGCAAATATATTCAAAAAGCAAACAGGAGAAAAACGCCATTGCCATTATGAAAAGAATGTGTGACATGCCTGTTCGTGAAAATCTGGCCAATTTTATTGTTGATGCCAATCTGAACCTGTCGGAATATTATTTTAAACAGGGCGATGTTGAGCTGGCTCTTTCATATGGCAATGCCGCCGAAAATATTTTAAGTTCTTTTTTCAGCCGTTCCGAACAGATGCGGGCCGACAAAAACATGTATCTGATTTATAAGAAAAAAGGAAACGACCGCGAAGCCCTGAAATACTTTGAATCGTTTGTGGCAAACCAGGAAATTGAAAACAGCCTGCAGGTAGAACATTACATTGCCGAGTACAACAAAAACGCCGAACGTATTGCCAACGGACTTGAAATAGAACGCATCGAGGCTCAGAAAAACCAGGCAGAAGCTGAAAAAAGAAATCAGCGCAACCTGTCCTTTTTTATGATCATTATTACATCCCTGCTGCTGATTCTTCTTTTTACCGGCAATGGCTTTGAACCACGCATTCAGCTACTCGAAGATTATATCAACGACATGAAATGGTCAATCAAAACACTATCTCTGGCTGCGCTATTTGTCTATTTTACTTGTTTCTTTTACTTTTTTATTCCCGTTGAATATGGTCTGAATATGGCACAGCAAAGCCTTTTAGATAAACTGTTTCCCGGGTTTATTGCTTTCATCGTTTTCGTTTTGGTCATAATTGTATTCTATTTTTCACAGTTAAAAAAACTTCCTGAAAACAGAAACTTCAAGGGATATATTATCTTATTTTTTGCCTTTTATTTGAGTGTGCTGTTTTTTGAATTTCTTCACTTTTATATTGCGAAGGAAAGCATCAGTCTGAACTTCTCTCTGTCGCTTTCACTCATTGTTCTTGCAGCTTTTGTGGTACCGCTGTATTTAATTTTGCTGCTGGTTGAGCGCTTGTTTGTAAAAAAATTCGAAGCTCTTTCTGCATCTCTCACACAGGACATCAGCCAAATCAAACAAAACATAAGCCCCTCGGAAGAATCCATTACCGTATTATCGGAAAAGACGAGCGGAAAACTGGTGTTCAACATCAATGACCTTGTGGCCATCGAAGCGCAGGGAAATTATTGCATGTTTTATATCGACAAAAAACAGATCATTACCCGAAAGCTGCTTCACACCACCATGAAAGCGCTCGAAGCCCAATTGACCGAATATCCACAGATTATCCGATGTCATAAATCGTTCCTGATCAATATTCATCAGATTGTTCGGGTCAGCGGAAACTCGCGCGGGTATGTGCTGCATTTTGGTGGCGATATCGAACAAATTCCTGTTTCGCGCGGATATCAAAAAGATGTAATGGTCATCATCCGGCAATTCAGAGAAGAAATTTCGTAATTCCCCCGCTTTTCGTTTCACGATTGTATTGTTCCGGTTTCGTTTTTATATCCGTTTTGACAACAGGTCATGCTTTTTTGACATGAGGGATAATAATGATTTTCAACACCATAAGCGGTTTCCAATCGCATTAACATATTTTGAAGATCATAGCCGAAGGCTCATTTATATTGGAGGTGGTATTTGTTTTATCTTTGCGACGATAGAACTCAAATATATCTGTTCATGTTAAATACACGGGGGCTTATCTGCGTTTTTGTATTTCAGTTTTTTGTGGTTTGGTCATTTTTATTAAATGCTCAAAAACCAACTGCTGGAATACTACAAAAGCCTGACAACCAGGATAGCATTTCTGCCCAAATTCGCGCCTACGAAAATGTTGTCAGCGAATTGCAGCAGCAACCGGCCAACAACGGGTCTCTGGCCAATATACTCACCAAGCTGGGCGATCTGTATTCGGCCAATGAAAATTATCCGCAAGCTATCAATCTGTATACGCGCGCTATTGAACTAAAACGCTCCGGCTTTTTGTTTATAAGCGACGAAGAACCTTCCATTGCCTGGCAAATGATTGAAATCGGTAATTCGTTTTACCGCTTACGCGATTATAAACTGGCGGAAGACGCATTTAAAAAAGCATCGAAATATTTTGAATCTGTCGACGATCAAAAAGGAGTTGTTACCGCCATTAATAATATTGGTCTGTGCAGACTCAACGACGGAAAGCCTAAAGAAGCGTATGATCGGTTTATACAAATGCTGCAGCTGGCAAAAAAAATAAACGACCACCCCCGGATCTATTCTTCCACAACCTATATCGGAATTTCACTCGCTGATTTGGGCCGATACGACGAAGCCATTAAAATGCTGTCGGATGATCAATCCTCTCTACTGAAACCGGACGAATCCGATCTGATTAGTTTCAGACTGATTCAATTAGCCGATATTTATTTGAAAAAAGGAGATACAGCTTCTTCCATTCAACTATATAAGCAAATATCAGCAAAGCGCGACAACGAAGCATCTGTGTTTTATGCGGCCATTGCGCTGCAAAAACTGGCCAGTCATTATTCTGCCATGAATGAAACCCCAACCGCAATCGGGTATGCCGAAGAATCCTATCAATTACTCTCCAACGAACATCATCTTAGGCAACTAACCGAAATCAACGGCTTGCTGTATGAACTGTATAAACAAACAGGGAATACTGATAAAGCGCTGTTTCATTTCGAAGCCTTTCACAATGGAACCATTCAGCTCAACAACAGCGAAGTGGAAACATTTGTGAGCGACTACAATAAAAAAATGGAGCAGTTGGCCATACAACAGGAACTCCAAAGCACCC
>Ga0209800_10004316_pt1 | contig 10577 bp, 11 predicted proteins | sample Higcelweek8metaG_FD_187174 | JGI IMG/M metagenome (GOLD analysis project Ga0209800, IMG submission 187174) | Freshwater pond sediment microbial communities from the University of Edinburgh, under environmental carbon perturbations - High... | ecosystem: Environmental > Aquatic > Freshwater >... | reverse complement strand
AAATTATTGGAATATTTTCCAAAACACTTAGCTGTTTTCCACAATAATCACAAAAAGACCTTTTTTTACTCCACAAGCTTTCATTATTATAAAGTCTAAACACCGCCATATTAATAAAACTCCCCACGCACATCCCCAGTACAAAAATAATTATTTTATAAAACAATTCCATGATTGATTCTAAACTAAAAACCCCCGACTTCCATCGGGGGTTTAAAACTAAATTCTTGTTAGTTTATTGCACTTCACCTTCAGGAACACAGGTTAAGTTAGCAACATCAATATTTGGAACCAAATCATCTGGTGCCCAAGTAGAAACAGTATTACAGTTAGCACCAGCAACATCGTAGTCTCTTAAAACAGCTGCAGATGTAACTGGATTCCACTCTAGACATTTCAAATCCGCAGTTTTTGTCCTGTTTGCTGTGGCTTTCGGAACAAAACATACATAATTTGAATCAATACCGTTTTGATATACATAAAACGCATCGACATTATTTGCTGCCAAAGTTAAATCAGCAGTAAACGGAGTCTTACCGGTAAAAGCTGATTTAAGCTCTGAGGTCGCGATAAGTACACCAGTTCCTCCAACACTATTTACACCAACAACCCCCATCCTAGAATCGTCGCTTCTCAAGGCTATTGGATCGCCAGCTGTAAGTGCTCCCAAAATTGGCACAACACCGGTAAACTCTGAAGTGTTATTCCATGGATATTGTTGGTTAGAAGCATAATACCTTTCTAAAGCATTCAATACTTCAGCAGCATCATTTTTAAATTGTGCATCCCGAGCTTTGTTCGTCTGTTCAATAGGATTGATTGTCGCCAGTACTGCAACCGACAAAATTGCGATCAATGCTATAACGATTAACAGTTCCACTAACGTAAAACCTTTCAATTGTTTCATTTTTTACAAATAAAATTTAAATAATCTAATACCATTTAATACTCTTAAAAAGACGATGTCAAGTTATAAATTGGCATTATGACGGCAATCACCAAAAAAGCTACTCCTATTCCTAGTACAATCATGATCAAAGGTTCAATTGCCGAGGTCAGTGCTTTAACCGATTGTTCCGCCTCAGTTGAAAAATAATCGGATACTCTTAAAAGCACTTCATCCAATTTTCCAGTAGCTTCTCCCGTTTCCACCATCTGATTAACAATTGGCGGAAAAATACCAGTTTCATCAAATGAATTAGCAATCGAAAAACCTTTTTGCACTCTTTCGGCAATTTTATTAAATGCTTGATAATACAATTCATTGCCTGCCACCTTGGCCACAATTCTCAAAGCCTCCACCAAGGAAATTCCTGCTCCCAACAACATCGACATTGTCCGAATCGTATTGGCCATAATCGTTTTTTTATTTAGTTCCCCCATAATCGGGATCTTTAGCATGTAGGTATCTTTTTTTAATCTAAAATCGACATTTTTTGATCCGATTTTAAAAAGCATTACCGCCCCACCCACCAGTAGGGGAATCACGAACCAAAATTGAGCTGTCAAATTCGATATTTTCATCAAAATCTGTGTTGTCATTGGCAACTTAGCAGTTCCAAAATCAGCGTATAATCCCATCAATTTTGGCAACACAAAAATCATCATGATAAATGCCACAATCACCATTCCTATCACCACGATTACGGGATAAACCATCGCCCCTTTTACCTTTCCGTTAAACTCTTCTTGATCTTCCAAACCACTCGCCAACTTTTCCAACACCTCCTCCAATACACCTCCCTCTTCTCCAGCCACAATCGAAGCCACATATGCTTCACCAAATACATTTGTATATTTTTCCATCGCCCGGCCCAACGGCTGACCTCCCCGAACCATTGTCAAAGAATCGTCTAAAATCTGATACATGATTGAATTTGTATCTGTTTGGGCTTTTAATAGTTGCAAAGCATCCGTCAACGGCAAACCGGCCGTCATCATCGTTGATAGTTGCCGGGTAAATGTAGAAATTTGTTTTAAAGTAACTTTTCCCAGAACTTTTTTCGATAATTCCATTATTCCGCTCTTTTTTTCTACCATTACTTCCAAGGGCATTAATCCACTATCTCGGATTGATTCCAACACTGCATTTTTATCCGACAAATCCAAGGTTCCCTTAATTAATTTTCCGTTCCAATCTTTGGCTTTATAAGAAAATTTGGTCATACATTCTTCAAACTTCGCAGTTTACTTTGTAAATCTGCTGGCCTTAAAGAATAATTCATTGCCACTTCTTCGGTAATTAGACCCTTTAAAACCAGTTGCCCAAGCGATGCTTCCAAAGTTACCATCCCCACATCAGCACTTGTTTGGATAATGTTATCAATCATAAAAGATTTTCCTTCTCTAATCGAATTCTTAACGGCCGAAGTCGCGGTTAGAATCTCAAAAGCCGGAACCCGCTTACCATCGACAGTTGGAACCAATCTTTGCGACACCACTGCCGTAATCACCGAAGCCAGTTGAACTCTTATTTGTTCCTTAGCTCCTTCAGGGAAAACATCTACTATTCTGTCAATTGTTTGTGACGCCGAATTAGTATGTAAAGTTGAAAATACCAAATGACCCGTTTCAGCAATTGTTATTGCCGACTGAATTGTTTCCAAATCTCTCATTTCTCCCACAAATACCACGTTCGGATCCTGTCGCAAACAAGCTCTTAATGCCTTACTAAAACTAACGGTATCATAACCTACCTCGCGCTGAGAAACGATCGATTTTATCGGTTTTATTACATATTCAACCGGATCTTCAATTGTTACCAAATGCAAAGCTCGGCTACTATTGATTTCGTTTAGAATCGAAGCAACTGTTGTCGATTTTCCTTGTCCGGTTGGACCGGTTATCAATACAAAACCTTGTTTCAAATCACAAAAAGTTTTTAGCATGCTGGGTAAATTCAAATCGGCAAAACCAGGTATTTCTGAAGGCACCACTCTCAAAGAACATTGAATTTCTCCTCGTTGCCAAAACATATTGACCCTAAACCTAGCTCCTTCAATTGTTACCGAAAAATCCAAATCTTTTGATTCTATAAATTTATTTTTTTGTTCTTCACTCATCAACGACATAATCATTTCCCGATTTACCTCCGGACTTTCCATCGGATAATTCGTCGCCTCGATTAATTCACCGTTAACCCTTAATTTTGGAATCGAAGATTCCATCAAGTGGATATCAGACGCTTTGTTAGCAACTGCTATTTTTAATAAACCTAAAATTTGAGTATTCATTGTATTAATATTGCGCCACTCTAAGGACTTCTTCAATAGTTGTAACGTTTTCTAATACTTTTACATAACCATCTTGCTTCATCGTCAGCATTCCTTCTGACATAGCCGTTTTTTGAAGCTCTGATGCGGCTACTTTTTCGACCACCAATTTGGCGATTTTTTCTGATATTGGCATTACCTCATAAATAGCGATTCGCCCCAAATATCCAGTGTTGTTACACTTCTCGCACCCAACAGGTTTTGGCAATTGTATTTTTTTACCTTCTTTTTTCCATTTATCGACGATCATGTCATATATCGGGCCTAAAGTTGATTTGATTTCGTTTTCTTCATCCGGAGTCATTTCTCGGCTACTTATACAATCCGCACACACTCTCCTCAGCACCCGCTGACCAACCACACAAGTAAGCGATGATGTTAATAAAAACGGTTCCACTCCCATATCCAACATACGTGGCGGGACCCCAGCAGCATCATTTGTATGCAAAGTCGAAAACACCAAATGACCAGTTAGCGATGCGTTAATTGCCAACTCAGCAGTTTCTGTGTCCCGGATTTCTCCCACCATTATTACATTAGGATCCTGACGTAAAAATGACCTTAATGCCGAAGCAAAAGTCAACCCTGCCTGCACGTTAACCTGCACCTGATTCACTCCTTTCATTTGATATTCCACCGGATCCTCAATTGTCACCACATTCACTCTTGGAGTAGCCACTTTATCTAATACTGAATACAAAGTTGTGGTTTTTCCCGAACCAGTCGGTCCGCACACAATAATAATTCCGTGAGGTCTCGCTATTGCATCACCCAAATTACGCAATGCCAATCCCCGCAAACCCAAATCTGGTAAAGAGGGGACTTTTTGAGATTTTTTCAGTAACCGCATAACCACCTTTTCACCATAAGTCGTCGGTAAAGTTGAAATACGCAAATCAACATCGGTCCCTTCGCTACTAAAGAAAAAACGACCGTCTTGAGGAACTCTCTTTTCATCGATTTTCAAATTTGACAGAATCTTAATTCTTGAAACTACCGCGTCATTCACATTTCGAGGCAATACATATTTTTCCTGCAAAATACCATCAATACGATAACGAATCCTTACATTATCTTCCTGTGGTTCAATGTGAACATCAGAGGCTCTGGCTTTGACAGCATACTCCAAAATCGTATTAACAATTTTTGCCACCGGAGCCTCGGCCGATACTTTTTTGTAGTTATCAGCCACCAGCTTAGTGTCATCTTCCTTCCGTTCATCTAATGCCTTGGTAACTTCCGAAGTTATTCCTTTTTCTCTAACATACTTTTCCCGAATGAAACTTCCTATTTGAGACGACACTGACATGGTCGCCTTAACATTAAATCCAGTTTTCTTTTCCAAAAACTCTATCGTTTCAATGTCCAAAGGATTGGCCATTGTTACATAAATAGTTTTTTCCTTCGTATCGAGTTTAAATGGGAAAATTGTGTACTTTTCCGCCACTGATTCTGGTACCAACGCCAAAGCCTCCGGAGCAAATCCTATTGAATCCAGATCGACAAAATCGACTTTTAAAAATTCAGCTTTCGACTTAACAAGATCAACATCCGACACCACTCGCATTGTTTCAATAATGCTATCCTCCGACTCACCGGTCTTAAGCTGTTTTAAGGCTATCTCATCAAAGACCTCCTGTTTGATCAGTCCCTTTTGAAGTAAAATATCTCGTAACGTATTATTCACTTATTAAAATATAAACTAAATTGATCTTTCCTTCCAGTCTAATTATTGGGCCAGATTTAAACACCATCTCAAAGTTGCTTGAATCACTAGGCCAACTTGCCACTCCCAACAACCCCGACATTTTTAATGTGGATGATTACAGCATCGAAAAAATTCGGGAAATTCAACAATTTTTATCTCAAAAACCATATTCGCACCAAAACAAAGTAGTTATCATCAAAAACATCGACAAACTCCAAAACGAGGCTCAAAACGCTTTATTAAAAATTATCGAAGAGCCCGGACCTAACAACTATTTTATTCTCACGACTAATCAACCAGGCAAAATTAATACAACAATTATTTCTCGCTGTCATCAAATTCGGTTACAACTTATCCAAAACCAAGAAACAAAATTAGTTTTTGGCCAAACTACCAAAGATTCCTTGCTTCAATCAGAAAAACTATTTACTGACAAATCAGTATTCTTAGATTTTCTAATTGACCAGCAATCGGCTTTCCACCAAATTTTGGTCAAAAATCCGAATAAGGACACCAAATCAAAGCTCGACAAAATCAACACCGGTATAGCCATGTTTCATTCCAACATCGACCCAAAATCCATTTTAGATTACATTCTGCTATCTTGAGTATCTCCGCACTATTCCCTCACAAAATTTCCAAATAATGCTATAATCAAGCCACAATGTTTTCACCCGTCTTTACCATTAATAATAAAATTCTTCACCACATCGGCACCATTGAAGCGGCCAAAGCAATCATCGACGAAGCCCCACTCATCCCTGCCTACGAAAAACAGTTTCAACAAGAAGCAATTGTCCGAACAGTTCACTTTGGCACCCGCATCGAAGGTAACGACCTGACTTATCAAGAAGTGGCCAAATTAGTTGAAGGTCAAAAAATAACTGGAGCTGAGCGTGATATTCAAGAAGTTATCAATTATCGATCGGTTATGTCCTATCTTGAGGAGCTCTGGTCACTTTACGACGCCAACATGCCTCTTCCCGAAGAAAAGTCAGTTCCCCAGTCCGACCAAAATGGTCGTCGGCCTTTTTTCTTTTCCGAAACAATTATCAAACGAATTCATGAACTTACTACTACCAAAATTATTCCCGATACCGACATTGGCAAATATCGACATCAACAAGTGGTTCTAAAAAACACTCGCACTGGAGAAATTGCCCACCGACCACCACCAGCTATTGAAGTTCCCTATCTTATCACCGATTTTATTCAATGGCTTAATCACCCCGAATCTCGAGAAATCCATCCAGCCATTCGATCGGCCATTGCCCAATATATTTTAGTCGCCATTCATCCATTTATTGAAGGCAACGGTCGAGTATCTCGAGCTTTTGCCACCTTACCTTTGTATGTCGAAGGTTATGACATCCGTCGTTTATTTTCCACCGAAGAATATTTCGATCGTAACGCCGAAGATTACTACAACAATCTTCAAAATACTCACATCCTAGCCTCCGATATTTTTAAAAGAGATCTTACCAATTGGGTTGAATATTTTACTCAAGTTCTATCCATCGAGCTCACTCGGGTCAAAGACAAAGTTCAATCACTTTCTCGCGATCTAAAATTCAAACAAAAACTTGGTGGCAAGCAAATCCACTTAACCGACCGTCAAATAAAATTGGTTGAATACATGCAACAATTCGGCGGCCTTCGCATGCCTGATGCACAATCTCTTTTACCAATGGTTTCCGATGACACAATCTGGCGCGATTTAAAAAAGCTTATTGACGACAAAGTTGTTTCTAAGCGTGGTTCCACCAAAGGTGCCTACTACTGTCTGACCAACGTCTAGCTTGTATAATTGACTTGTGAAAACACTTTCTGATTTTAATCTAGAAAAACTATCATCCTCCGAACTGGGCGAAATTCTAATCGAGGCCAAAAAAGCCTACTATACTTCCGGAAAACCTATTATGGATGACCACACCTACGATACTCTCGAGGCGATACTACTCCAAAAATCACCCCATCATCGGCTATTTTCTAAAATTGGCAATCCAAACTTTGACACTGGTTGGGGTAAAAAAACCCACATTATGCCCATGGGTTCCCAAAACAAAGTAACAAATTTTTCTGATTTAGCACACTACTTCCAACTAAAAAAGATCAATATTCCCGAATTTATAATTCAACCAAAATGTGATGGTTTATCAGTCGAGCTTGTCTATAAAAATGGCCAGTTTGTCGAAGCCATAACTCGTGGAGATGGCCAAGTAGGGGATGTCGTCACCCAAAACGTCGTCAAAATGCAAAGTTTCGTTGCCAAAATAAAAAATTTCACCGGCTCAATCCGCTGTGAAATTGTCGTTACGAAAGACGATTTCAAAAAGCTACCTCCCGATTACTCTAATCCCAGAAATGCCGCTTCTGGCCTCACCCAACGACTCGATTCAAAATACTCCGAGCTTTGTTCTCTTGTTGCTGTCGACATCTTCCCCAATCTAAAAACCATATCTGATGAATTAAAATTTATGAAACAGTCAGGGTTTTATGTTGTCGAATCATTTGTCTGCACCGAATTTGTACAAATTGAAAATATTTTTCAAGAATTTTTAACCACCAAAAGAATCAACTACCCCTTTGATATTGATGGCTTAGTCATCAAAATTAACGATCAAGAAATTGCCCAAAATTTGGGTGTCAAAGACAATCGTCCCAAGCATCAAGTTGCCTACAAATTCCCCGCCGACTCCAATCAAACCACCATAAAAAATGTCACCTGGCAAGTTGGCCCCATGGGAGCGATTACCCCAGTCGCCCAAGTTGAACCGATTACGCTTTCCGGAGCTATTATCACGTTTGCCTCTTTGGCCAACCATTCACTCATCATCAAAAATGATTTTAACCTTGGTGACATCGTTGAGATTTCCCGTCGCGGCGATGTCATTCCTCATATCGAAAAAGTAATAACTAAAGTAAACACAGGTCATATCGATATTCCTCGATATTGTCCCTCCTGCAAAACAGCCCTAATTATTGAGGACAAACTTCTTCGCTGTCCAAACTCTCAAAATTGTCTTCCTCAGATCATTGGCTCCCTAAATCTATTTTGCCAGACTCTAGAAATCCTTGGGTTGTCGGAAAAAACTATCACCAAACTCTATTCTGCCAACAAAGTCAAAACACCAGGCGACTTTTTTAAATTAGATATTTCTGACATTGCCCCACTGGACAACCTGGGAGAAAAATCTGCCAAAAACATTATTCACCAAATTCAACTCAAAAAAATTCTGACTCTGGTCGAAGTATTTGATTCGGCCATTATTCCTCATTTTTCCAAAGCCCGGATTATCCAGTTAATCGAAGCCGGTTTTGACACTCCCCACCACCTTCTCAATCTCACCACCGACCAACTACTTGGCATCAAAGGATTTAAAATCACCCTCGCCCAGAAAATTGTGGATGGTATTAATCTTCGTCGCTCATGGATCGAATCAATTCTTGCCAACGTAAAACTGAGATCTGACGAACTGAGATCTGACAAACTAAATAATCAAGTTTTTTGCATAACCGGCGATCTTTCCCAACCCAGAAAAAATATTGAAAATCTAATCCTTCAAAACGGCGGTAAATTAGCTTCCTCGGTTTCCAAAAACACCAGTTATCTTTTAACCAATGAAACCAGTTCCAACTCTTCAAAATTTACTCAAGCAAAAGCCCTAAATATCCCTATAATTAACGAGGAATCCTTTAACAAACTAATTAACAGTTAGCACTGAACTTGTCGAAGTGCTAACCAATATATCAAATTAAATATATCCTATCTTTACACTATAAATTTATATCAAATCATATCATGAAACTAATAATAGGATTGGGAAACCCCGACAAAGAGTACCAAAATACTCGCCACAACATCGGCCATAATGTTATCAACTTACTTCAAAAAACAAACGCTTCCCAAACTAAATTAGCCATCAATGACGGCTATATGAATGAGGCTGGAATTTCAGTCCAAAAACAGGTCCATTTTTACAAAATTGATTTGGAAAATTTTTACCTTGTCCACGACGATTTAGATCTTCCGGTAGGGGAGTACCGCGTCCAATTCGACCGTGGGCCCGCCGGACACCACGGAGTCGAGTCTGTCATTCAACATCTTGGCAGTCAGGCTTTTTGGAGAATCCGCATCGGCATAGGTAAGCCCGAAAAAACCCCAGTTGAAAAATATGTTCTTCAACCTTTTACTTCAGAAGAAAAGGTGATAATTAATGAAACTATTGATAAAATACTTGCAGATTTTAAATAAGGGCCATTAGCTTATCTGGTAGAGCACCGCATTCGCATTGCGGAAAGGGCGGTCCGACTCCGCCATGGTCCACAGCATTTGAATAATGATATTCTTTACTTATTATGTATGGATATTCTTTTTTATACGTTTGGGGACCAGTACTTGTTTTTGTCGCAATAATCATCGGGTTAATCATATTAGCGGTAAAAAATACAAAACTTTTTTTAGCAATAATTTTATCTTTCCTTTGCGGTTTTGGCCTTCCTTTCGCTTTCTTACAAATTCTCCATCTCTTCGGTTATATTTCACCTCCACAACAAGGAGGTTCGATACCTTTACCCAATGATTTACCCTCCTTATTTTTTTTAATCTATTTTATTTTCCCAATTCCTTTTTCTATCCCCACCATCATTACATTCATTCTTTTCAGAAACTACTTTTCCAAAAAATTACTTAAGTAAAGTTGTTTCCAATCTCAATCTGTTATACTATAATATACTCGGAAACTAATTATTCCCTGATTTTTTCAAACCTATGATGATTTTTACCAGTCCGGATTTTACCAGCGGTGGGCTTATTCCTATCAAATACACTGCCCACGGCGACAATGTTAATCCCAACTTCCATCTTAGCCGGGTCCCCAAAAACGCCAAATCTTTGGTTTTTATCATGGACGATCCCGATGGTCCAAATGGCAATTATATCCACTGGATTATGTGGAATATCGACCCTACCACTACCGATATTGTTTCTGGCGCCAAACCCAAAGATGCTATTGTCGGCCTAAACAGTGCCAATAAAAATAATTACATTGGACCTTTTCCCGAGTCCGGCATTCACCGCTACATAATAAAAATCTATGCCCTTGATACACTTTTGGACATCCCCACCAACTCCACCGCCACCCAACTTATTCCTCTCATCAACCGCCACCGGCTTGATTATGGACAAATGCTTGGTGTCTATCAAAAATCCATGTTTTAATCGATCATGCCTGCCTCCAAACCGCCCTCATCAATCAAAGAACAATTGGAGATTTTTCGTTCTAAATTTGACAAACGAGCCAAATATGTCAAAAACGAGTACCAAGCCTATGGCCTCGAATTAGCCGATGCTCTCAACGACTGGTCACACAAATCTCTATACATTCGTTTGTGCAAAAATACTGATCGAAAAATTTTAGAAAAAGCTCTTTATTTTGTTAAGGACCACAACCCCGAGGCAATCCGTTCAAAAGCCGCTCTTTTTATGTGGAAACTAAAACAATTAAAAGACGCCAAACCCGACCAATCTACCAAAACTGTTATATAATATTACGATTATGGAACTTATCCGGAAAAAATATCTAGCTATTTTAGTA
>Ga0209800_10004315_pt1 | contig 10578 bp, 6 predicted proteins | sample Higcelweek8metaG_FD_187174 | JGI IMG/M metagenome (GOLD analysis project Ga0209800, IMG submission 187174) | Freshwater pond sediment microbial communities from the University of Edinburgh, under environmental carbon perturbations - High... | ecosystem: Environmental > Aquatic > Freshwater >... | reverse complement strand
TATTTTGAATGGAACAACTAAATATTAACCTTAAAATGTTTACTCAATTAAACCCCAAGAATATGAAAAAATTATTTTTAGCCACGATTGCCTTTTCGATCTTGTTGTTAATCAACTCGTGCGAAAAAGATTACCCCGAAGAGGTAACTTATAGTGGCAGGGGCATTCTCGGGTTTAAACTTGATGATAAGAAGTGGGTAACATACGTTACAGGCTTTAACCCAAATTGTATCGAATACGATAGTACAAATAGTTTATTGCAATTTAATTTATTGTCGAAACAAGAAAAAGTAAAAGACTATCCAAGTGGCTCGATTGATCTACTGTTGTTTATTGACAAAAAAGACTTTCGTCCCAATATGAAATTTCCCTTAGCTGGGATTGGTGATAAATACCAGGATATAAGTTTCCCAAACAATCTTAACAAATCACTCGCTTATTTCGATTTTCAATTTCATAAGGAACAATCAATAGAAACATCTTATTCTGAAGTGATTTCTGGCGAGATGCAATTCCTACGACTCGATTCAATTGCCGCTGGAACTTTTGAGGCCAGATTATCAAATGGTGTCGATACAATTACCATTACAGAAGGGAAATTTGATTATAAACTAATCGCTAATTAAAACATTGTAAATTGGAACTGATTGGCAAGAAATAAGAAAAGGATCAACCTTTCGGTCAATCCTTTCCTGAATAATGTTTTATCTGTTTTTTACCACGCGAACAGCGGGTAATCTTTCATTATCGAATTTACTTTAGCCCGTACCGCGTTGATCGTGTTTTCATTTTCAAAATCAGAAATCACCGTGTCGATCATCTCCACAATCAACGGCATCAAATCTTCCTTCACGCTACGTGTGTCACTTTATGATGAAAGCCTTATTTGATACATTTATCTTCATTTTAATTGACATTTAAATAAATTATTGTTAATTTTCACAAACGGAACGCAACCCATTAGCATTCAAATTTATCTACGAAGAAAGTCTTACTAAATTTATTGGAGGGGAAATTAAAGTAACAAGGAAGGGGAAGTTATAAACTTTAAACCCGTTGGCCATGATACGCCCGCCCTGAAAACCGTTTTTGAGAATGCCTTCTGTAAGGCAATGACAAATGTTATGTCGAACAATTAAATTCTAAAAATATGAAAACTGTATTATTAAATAATTGGTTAATGATTTTTCTAGTGATCATTACATGGCTGATTATAACGATGTATGGATGCAGGAAAAATGATCCTGTTGAGGAAATAACAGGTAAAGACACGATTAAAGTAACCGTTGACGACACCATAAAGGAGAAACCCGTTTATCTGTTGGATACTGCCCATATAAATGCCATTCTTGGCAAATGGGTAATTGTAGCAGTGGGTAATTGGCCCGGCGTGGAACCTGTGGAAAAACCATCACATTATTCGGAATACTTAAAGGATAGTATTTTAAAAGTATATGATTATGAAACAGGGGAATTGGCTTATACCCAAAAGTATTGGTTCGATTCTCTATTGCATGAAGATACTACCCCCTACTATTTCCAATTCTATAACGATTCGCTCAGGCTCGATTATGCCGAGGATTTAGCCATTTTTAATACATTTATTTATAAACAGATAAAATAAATTGAAACAAAAAGCATCATCCTATGAAAAACTACCTTTTATATACGGCGTTTCTTTTGCTCCCTTTCTTTTGTGTTGCACAGAAGGGGGAAACCGGATCAATTGTTGTGCGGGGTGAAAACGGTACAATACAATCTGTAACGCTTTCTGAATCGGACACAAGTTATACTATACCAAACTCTTTAACCGATTTTTTTGAAAATTGGCTGAATGTCTCAACGAACGATCAGTTCAGGGAAGTTTCGCATGTCTCAAAAAAGTAAAGGATCAACCTTTCGGTCAATCCTTTACTGAATAATGTTTTATCTGTTTCTTACCACGCGAACAGCGGGTAATCTTTCATAATCGAATTTACTTTTGCCCGTACCGTATCGATAGTATTCTGGTTTTCGAAATCGGAAATCACGGTGTCGATCATCTCAACAATCAACGGCATCAAATCTTCTTTGGCGCCGCGGGTGGTGATTGCTGGCGTTCCAACCCTTAACCCTGAAGTTTGGAATGGTGAACGGCTGTCGAAAGGAACCATGTTTTTGTTCACGGTGAGGTCGGCAGATACCAGCGCGTTCTCAACCTGTTTCCCGGTCACATTAGGGAATTTGGTGCGCAGGTCAATCAGCATCGAATGGTTGTCGGTTCCGTTTGAAATCACTTTGTAACCAGCGCTCATCAATGCTTTTGCCATTTCTGCGGCATTCTTCTGTACTTGTTGCTGATAAACTTTGAACGATGGGTCGAGCGCTTCACCGAAAGCAACGGCTTTAGCAGCAATTACATGTTCAAGCGGGCCGCCTTGCTGTCCGGGGAATACGGCTGAGTCGATCAATGTCGACATCATTTTGATTTCACCTTTCTTGGTGGCAAGTCCCCATGGGTTTTCAAAATCTTTACCAATCAGGATAATCCCACCACGTGGTCCGCGCAGTGTTTTATGGGTTGTTGAAGTAACGATGTGTGCATGTTTAACCGGGTTTTCGAGCAAATCGGCAGCAATCAAACCGGCGGGGTGCGCCATATCGATCATCAGCAATGCGCCAACTTTATCAGCAATGGCACGCATACGGGCATAATCCCAGTCGCGCGAGTAAGCCGATGCGCCCCCGATGATCAGTTTTGGTTTTTCAGCAATAGCAAGGCTTTCCATTTCGTCGTAATCGACTCTTCCATCTTCTTCTTTAACCTTGTATGCAATGGGGTGATATAATAACCCTGATGAATTTACGGGTGATCCGTGTGATAAGTGGCCGCCGTGCGACAGGTCAAGGCCAAGAAATTTATCACCGGGGTTCAGGATCACGCTCAATACCGCGGCATTGGCTTGTGCGCCTGAGTGTGGCTGTACGTTGGCATATTCGGCACCAAAAAGTTGTTTCAGGCGGTCAATGGCCAAAACTTCAGTCATATCTACAAACTGGCAACCTCCATAATAACGGTGGCCGGGATAACCTTCGGCATATTTGTTGGTCATAACTGAACCCATGGCTTCCATCACCTGTTCGCTTACAAAGTTTTCAGATGCGATAAGCTCAATGCCGCTGATTTGTCGGTGGCGTTCTTTTGCAATAATGTCGAATACTAACGTGTCTCGTTTCATTATAATTTTTTTAAGATGTTTTCCGGATTTAAAAGTCAAAGATAACCAATTTGCCAAAACACATTCTGAAATTTTATTTACACCCGTTGTGAATAAGTTATAATTAACGCTAAAATAATGAGCAGAAACTGTCTTTTTTTTGAAGTTTGGTGTAATTATTGTTTAATAGATGTATTCACTCTAAAACAGAATCGCATGAAACCGATATCCTTCATAAAGAAAATTTGCTTTCTGCTCTTGATATTGTCTCTTTCTGTTCAGGCCAGGGCGGGTCTGTTTAGCTTCGCCAAGCAACTCGATTCTATTCAGCTGATCTATAATCAAAACGAATTGCGATTGCCCGGCGAGAGTTTCGCAATAGGAGTTGTTGCGTACTTTAAAAATGGGAAAGTTAAGCGGACATGGAACCTTGAAAGAGGGATGATGCCGTGGTTTCGTTTTAATGTTGAAGTAAAAGGCGGTTCACATTTTGTTGGCAGTATTCGTATAAACGATGAAATCATGCCTTCAAAAGGAAAGTATATTCAGGTAATTGTATGGCCGAATAAGGCGAAAAACCTTGCGAAAGAACTTTTATTGCCCCTGAATTTTGAGGAAAAGATTGAGGTTATCGCGGTTTCTAAACTGGTGAAAGCGCCTGGTTTCGGTTTTAACTTCAAAGTTGTTTCCACATTCGACAACGGGCAACAGCTCGAATACGTTTATAAAAACTGGGATGATCTTTCAAAAACATTTATTCTCGCGGTGAATGGAGGAAGTTTTCGTCGCGATAAATTCATGATTGAAAGTGACATCCGAAAAATACGAAATCATACTGTTAATCTTACAGCATATTCAAAACGGAATCTCGATTGTATACACTCCTTCGATCTGCTACTCGATTACAAAGCAAGTTATAACCTTTCACTTTGGGGGTCGAGTGGATCAATGGGTTTTTCTGGCTCGGGTGGTTCTTCTGGTTCAACAGGTTCCGATGGAGGTGACGGCTCCAATGGTCAGGATGGGGGAGATGGTTCCCGTGGCCCCGATATTGGGGTGTGGTCCGATGTGTATTTCGATGAGGTGCTGAACACGAACCTTCTGTACGTGTATGCCCAAAATTTGTGGACAGAGCAGGAATACCGCTATTTAATCAATCCCGACGGTGGTTCCTTTTATGTTTCTTCCCGTGGTGGTAGTGGAGGCAACGGTGGTAGTGGAGGTGGCGGTGGCAGTGGTGGTAATGGTTCCGATGGTTCAACGCATTCACGTGTAGATAAAGTAAACGATAGTACTTCTGTAACCGTAACATGGCAGGATCCGGGTGGTAATGGGGGGCATGGAGGCAACGGTGGTTCCGGTGGCCATGGTGGCGATGGAGGTAACGGAGGCGATATTTTTCTCTACTTCACCAGCGATGCACTCGATTTTCAGGAGTTGATCCATCCCGCATCGAGCGGTGGGAGCAGTGGCAACGGAGGCAGTAGTGGTTCCGGCGGTTCTGGTGGTAGTGGCGGCAGTGGTAGCCCCAGTGGCAGTAGCGGCAGTAGCGGTGGCTCCGGTTCAAGTGGAACAAGTGGTTGGAGCGGCGGAAACGGCAATATTTTTCAGGATTACACGGAAGAGTTTGTGGAATAATGGGAGCCCCCTTCCTGCCTGCCGGAAGGCTGGTGGCTTCCCCCAAAGGGGAGAATGGTAACTGCTAAATTGGAATATTCAATTCAAAATACTGTACTTATTCCCCTCCATGGAAGGGTTAGGGGTGGGTTTTCATACTGACAACTCTGAAACGCTTGAGGTAATCAAAAAGTTATGATTGGGTGCATCGGTTTTTAACCGATGAAATTCTAAAGATGCGATTAAAAATCGTATCACCCGTTATGGTCAACGCTGTCAGGTCCTGCGGACGCTGATAGGTTGGTGCGAAAACCCGACAGCGTCGATAGACCTGTCGGCGTTGTATTTGTAAAAAAGCGCGTTAGATGATTAGTTCGGCAGGCTTTTTTTGATAGATTCTTCATTAATTTGATTCTTAAACTCGGAAAACGAGATACCCAACCTCGCCGATATGGTTCTTTTCATCGAATTGACCGACCCGAATCCACAGCGATGGGCTAAGTCTTCCTGATTTAATCCCCGGTTTTCGAGATAAACCCGCTTCATTTCCTCCAACCGAAAACCGTTTACAAAGGAGCAAAAGTTTTGATTGCATTGTTTATTGATAATAAAAGAGATATAAGTACGGTTGCTTCCTACTTTGTTTACTAAATCCATAATGTTGAGCGAGCTGTCGAGATAGATTTTGTTTTGGGTGAATTCAGCGCTGATCTTGTTCCAAAAAATTTCCTCATCCTTAATTGATACTTTGGCGGTTGTTACAGGAACATCTTCCATATTGTCAGGATCGACCGAAGGATTGATCACTTTTTGACGGATTCCTGAATCGCCAATGAGAAAAAGTAAAATGGAGAACAATGTCCAACCGATATAAATGATCCAATCGGAGGGCAAAAGCAAACTCCGGCCAATGGTGGTGATGACAAATGAAGTGATTCCGGTAGCCAGAATGATGTGGTTGATGGTTCTGGCATTTTTCTGTTTGGCATCTACAATGTCGGAATAGAACTGCTCGGCAAGGTGACCATATTTACGAAGAAGTAAATAATTCCCAACCATAGCTCTAGCCAAAACAATCACAAAAGTTATCCGAACAGCCATCCTAAAACCACCCAGCAACCTGAAAGAAATTGCAGATTTATCCTCAATTGGCAAATTGAACAACCATGATTTGTAATCCTGCAAAGGGGTGAAAAGAACAACTATCCCATACATCAGTACCACACCGACAGGAAAGATTAGGTATCTGGCATGTTTTTTTATGGAGAAATGCTCATCGACCGTTAACAGCCTAAAATAAATATGGTAAAGTGGGAAAATACTCAATCCTACAATTTGAGATGGAACCTCGAAGAAAATGTACACATCATATAAATGGGAAAAGTAGAGAAAATGGGAAGCAAAAAGAAACCCCGTCAGCAACATAAAAATAGAGAGAAAATTACGCGGGTTTCCCACCTTTTTTTTATCTCCCCGGAGCGCGAATGCCCAAAAGAAGCATACAAAAACCGGAGCCAGCAAAAAAATCACCCGAAACATACCCTGAAACCTTTTAATTATTGATTGAGCCAAATCCAAAACAGACTATTGCGCTGAATTGAAAACGGAGCGCAAGAATACAATAATTATTGCTCATTTCATTGCTTTCAATCAACCAATTTCGGAGAAAATATGTACGTTTTGAGCCATTAAATTTACGTTTTGGATGGTCTGCTAATAACGACAAACCTAAATTTACTGCAAAAATTTAAGCTCATTGTCGATGAAAAAACGAACTTTATTTCTTGCTATTTATTTCGCGTTGTCTTTCCTGATGGCCAATGCCCAAGATAATACTTCACTTGCCTGGGCAAACGTTTTGAACAACAGCCAGCCTTTGGGTGGTGCAATAGAGGGCAAATCAATTAAAGTTGATGCCCTGGGGAACTCTTATGTTACAGGTTCTTTTGCTGGCACAGCCGACTTCGACCCCTCAGGGGCTATTGCTAATCTTACAACCACTCATACTTTTAGCCCATTTTTTGCCAAATACGATGCTTCTGGTAATTTAGTCTATGCGAAAAAAATTGATGGACGAGGATCTGGTAATTCAATTGCTCTTGATCAAAATGGGAATATGTATATTTTAGGAGCTTTTATGTTCTCAACAGATTTTGACCCGTCTGAAGGAACGGCCAATCTGACAACGGATATTGGTCTTGACGATATCTTTCTGGCCAAGTATGATGCTTCCGGCAATTATGTTTTTGCCATAAAAATGGGTGGTGCAAACTTTGATACCGGTGTTTCCGTTGCAGTTGATGCCTCGGGCAATTCCTTTGTTACCGGTTATTATTTGGGTACAGCAGATTTTGACCCCTCCGCTGGAACGGCCAACCTGACCAGTTTTGGGAGCTACGACATCTTTCTGGCCAAATACGATGCTTCCGGCAATTATGTTTTTGCCAGAAACATGGGCGGAACGAATGATGATCAGGTGGCATCAGTCGCAGTTGACGGCAGTGGGAATGCTTTAATTACTGGTTATTTTAATGGTACTGCTGATTTTGACCCCTCCGCTGGGACGGCCAATCTGACTAGTTTTGGGAATAATGATATCTTTTTGGCCAAATACAATGCTTCGGGTAATTATATTTTTGCCATAAAAATGGGTGGTACAGATTATGATACAGGTGCATCCATTGCAGTTGATGCCTCGGGCAATTTTTTTATTACAGGTTATTTTGAGGGTACGGCCGACTTTAACCCTTCCTCAGGAACAGCTAACTTAACAAGTTCAGGTGTTCGTGATATCTTTCTGGCCAAATACGATGCTTCTGGTAATTATGTTTTTGCCAAGAAAATGGGCGGAACAGGCATAGATAAGGCTAATTCAGTTACTGTTGATGGTAGTGGTAATGTCATTGTTACCGGCAATTTTGATGGAACAGTAGATTTTGACCCCTCCTCCGGTACTTCCAATCTGACGAGTTTTGGAAGTTATGACATTTTTCTGGCCAAATATGATGCTTCTGGCAATTATATTTTTGCAAAAAAAATGGGTGGTACCGACGTGGATATTAGTAGTTCTGTTGCTGTTGATGGAAATGGCAATGCCTTTGTAACCGGTTATTTTTATGGTACGGCCGACTTTGACCCGTCTGCCGGATCTGCTAATTTGGCGGCAGCAACATCAACTAAAAATGGTTTTGTTGGAAAATACGATGTGTCTGGCAATTACCTATGGGCAGGATTATTAGGTAACTATGCCAGTGCGGTTTGCGATGAAAAAGGGTCTTCAATTGTTTGCGATGCCTCTAAAAATACATACATTACAGGTTCCTTTAAAGGTACGGTGGACTTTGACCCCTCTGCAGGTACTGCCAACCTCACGAGCGTTGGATTTACCGATATGTTTTTGGCAAAATACGATGCCTCAGGTAATTATGTCTGGGCCATAAGTCTTGGTGGATCAAGCGATGACGAGGGTGTTTCTGTCGCTGTGGATGGCACCGGAAATGCTTTTGTTACCGGTAGTTTTGCTGGTACTGCTGACTTTGATCCCTCAGCGGGAATTGCTAATCTCACCAGTGCTGGGGGAGGGGCAGTTGACGTCTTTTTGGCCAAATACGACACGAATGGCAATTATGTTTATGCAAAAAGGATAGGCGGTACAAACCTTAGCTTAGTTCAATCAATAAGTGTTGATGTTAACGGTACTGCATGTATTGCAGGACGTTTTAGAGGAACTACTGATTTTGACCCATCAGCCGGAACTACCAACCGGACCTCATTTGGAGAGTATGATATCTTTTTGGCCAAATATGATCCTTCAGGGAATTTGGTCTATGCCAACAAAATGGGTGGGACAAGCAATGATTATTGTAATTCTTTAGCTGTTGATGGTAGTGGTAATACCTGGATTACCGGATATTTTAATAATACAGCAGATTTTGACCCTACTGCGGGTTCGTTCAACCTAACAAGCGCAGGTAATGTTGATTTCTACCTTGCTAAATACGATGCTTCAGGTAATTTAGTGTTTGCAAATAAAATGGGTGGAACAGGATGGGATAGCGGTAATTCTGTTGCAGTAGATAACAGTGGAAATGCCTTTGTTACCGGCTCTTTTCCAGGAACCGTAGATTTTGACCCGTCAGCTGGAACGACTAACTTAACGAGTATTGGGGGGAGTGACATATTTCTGGCGAAATACAATACTTCTGGCAATTTGGTCTACGCAAAGAATATGGGTGGGTTAGCCCATGATTATGGTTGTTCTGTGGCGGTGGATGGGAATAGCAACGCCTGGATTACAGGATATTATAATAGTAGTTCTGCCGACTTTGATCCCTCTGCCAATGCCGCCAATCATACTTGCGTTGCATTTAATGACATCTTCATGGCTAAATACGATGCTTCAGGTAATTATGTTTATTCAAAGAGTATGGGTGGAAACGGGAGTGATGTTTGTAATTCTTTGGCCATCGACGGGAACGGTAATGCCTGGATTACAGGTAATCTTAATTATACGGTCGACTTTGACCCATCGGATGTCACAAACAACCTTACGGCAAATAATGGATCAGATGTTTTTATTGCACGCTTCACCGAGATACCTTGCTCCAAACCAACCAGCGGAGGTGCGATTGCTGCCGGTACAAGCGGCAGCAACCCGTTCGATCCTGCAGAAATTACCAGTTCAACCTTGCCCACCGGACATACAGGTACACTGGAATACAAATGGCAACGTTCAACCACAAGCGCCGTTGCTGGTTTTACAGATATAGCTGGAGCCAATGCAGCCACCTATAACCCGGATGCAATAGATACCACGACATGGTTCAAACGGTTGGCCCGCGTTGATTGCATGGCTAACTGGACTGGCGCTGCCGAATCGAATGTGGTAAATCTGATAGTAGTTCCTTCCATCACCTTAACCTCAGCCAACAGTGGTTCATTATCTTTCGATCTTATTTTTGATGTTACAGGTACATTCTATATCGATTGGGGCGATGGTTACTTAGTATCTCAAACGACATCATCAACTACCCATTCCACCGATTCCTATATAGCAGGCGATACTGTAAAGGTATATGGCTCGGGAATATGGGCATTGCATACAGGCTCGCAAAATTTAACTTCGTTAGATGTTTCTGCTTGCATAAAATTAAAATTTTTGCAGTGTCAATCCAATCAACTAACTGCTTTGGATTTAAGCAAAAATGCGGCGTTAACTTCTCTATGGTGCTACAATAATCAACTAACTGCTCTGGACGTAAGCGAGAACACCGCGTTAAATACTATATTTTGCTACAACAATCAACTAACCTTGCTGAATGTAACCAAGAATATTGAGTTAACTTTTTTATGGTGTTCCGATAATCTACTGAATGCTCTGAATGTGAGCATGAATACGGCGTTAACCCAATTGTATTGCAATTCCAATCAACTAAACTATGCAACTCTAGCTCAAAAAAAATCGGGTTATAGTACGTACACTTATGCGCCTCAAGCCAACCTTGTTGCAAGTGTAAACGGTATCGTTGTCGATTTAAGCAGCCAACTTACCGCCAAAGATGTTAGCGATGCCACTCAAACCACGGATTATAAATGGTACATCAAATCAGGTACTGCTTTAACTCCGGGTACTGATTATAACGAAACAAGCGGGGTATTTACCTTTCTGAAAACCCCTTCCGACAGTGTGTATTGCACCATGGAAAATGCGGCTTTCCCCGGTTTCACTGATGTTGATATATTACGTACCGTAAATTTGAAAGTG
>Ga0209800_10004314_pt1 | contig 10578 bp, 11 predicted proteins | sample Higcelweek8metaG_FD_187174 | JGI IMG/M metagenome (GOLD analysis project Ga0209800, IMG submission 187174) | Freshwater pond sediment microbial communities from the University of Edinburgh, under environmental carbon perturbations - High... | ecosystem: Environmental > Aquatic > Freshwater >... | reverse complement strand
ACTTTAAAAAAACATAACATGATCAAGGTAAATGAATACTTCGAAGGGAATGTAAAATCAATGGGTCTCGAGAATGAAGAGGGACGTGCAACAGTAGGCGTGATGGCACCCGGAGAATACGAATTCGGAACTTCGACTGTAGAATATATGACAGTAGTGTCGGGCAGCATGACCGTTCTGCTGCCGGGAGAGACCAAATGGAAAACATATAAGCCTTTCCAGACCTTCATGGTGCCTAAGGATGCAAAATTCAACCTTCGTATCGGGGAGGCCTCGGCATATAAATGCATTTATAAATAGTTATACTGCTGTAATCTTAAGATCATGGCCGGCCACAAGGGTTCACCCTATTATGATATTTTTCTCCGCTACGAGATATGGCTTGAATCCGTCTTGAAAAAGACAGTACTCAACGGAGAAGGGTTCAGTCTGCTTCAGGAGATAGAGAAGTCAGGATCCCTTTCCGGAGCCGCAAAGAACCTTCAGATGAGCTATCGCAAGGCCTGGGGCATACTGCGGGAGACAGAACAGCACCTGGGCTTTCCGCTTGTCGACAAACGTCGCGGTGGGGCCTCGGGGGGAAGGTCAAGTCTCTCTGCTGAAGGACTGCAGCTTCTCAGGGCTTACAGGAGTCTGCACCATGAGACGGATATAGCCATGAAAAATATTGCGAAGGTCTTTTTCGCCCGGATCAATGACATTCCTGACAACCGATGAAGAAAATACTTGTTCCCGTAATAATCCTGGTACTAATTATTTCAGGCTGCGGCAATACAACAAAAACAAGGAATATAATAATCTTCCATGCCGGCTCACTGTCAGTCCCGGTGAAGAAACTCAACGAAGCATTTGAAAAAGCGAATCCCGGTGTCAGGATACTGTCCGAAGCTGCCGGATCACTTGCCTGCGCCCGTAAGGTGACAGAGCTAGGTAAACCCTGTGACATAATTCTTTCAGCCGATTATTTTGTCATCGACAAGATGCTCATCCCTGATTATGCTTTGTGGAATATCAAGTTTGCTACAAACGAAATAGTAATCGGATACAGGCAGGAGTCGAAATATTCGGCAGAGATCACCGGTGAAAACTGGTATGATATTCTGCTCCGCAAGGATGTCATTTACGGACGGTCTGACCCTGACGCAGACCCCTGCGGATACCGCACTGTCTTCACCGCTCAGCTCGCGGCCGGATACTACGGCAGGCCGGGAATTGCGGACTCACTCCTGACCAAGGACCGCGATTATATAAGGCCGAAAGAGGTAGACCTGGTTGCCCTTGTAGAGACAGGGGTCATCGACTATATGTTTCAGTATAAGTCGGTTGCAATACAGCACGGATTCCGGTATCTGGAACTTCCAGATTCTATCAACCTTTCTGATATTAACCTTAAAGACCATTACAGCAAAGGCTCATACATGATTCCGGCTTCAGAACCCGGCGCACGCACGGAGGTGAAAGGAGACTATATATGCTATTCCGGTACCGTTCTCGGTAAGGCGCCTGAAAAGGATCTTGCCATAAAGTATTTCCGGTTTCTGCTGAGTGAGGAAGGCCGGAGCATTTTTTTGGGGTCAGGCCAGGAACCTGTCATACCGGCTGTCACCGACCAGTCGGGAGCCATTCCCCAGGAGCTTCAGCCCTTTATTGCTGACACAGTAAACATAAACAGGTAGGATGAAGCAGCATTCCCTGTTCCACTGGGTTTTCATGGTACTCGCGGCGCTGGTGCTGCTGTTTATAATCGCCCCGCTGGCAGGGATGTTTATCGATTCTTCCTTCGGGGAGATATTTAAAACTGCTGTCGACGAAGAGGTGCAGCGCAGCATCTGGCTCACTCTCTCAATAGCATTTTGCGCCACACTGTTTTTTGCAATAGGAGCGGTGCCATTGGCCTGGATCATGGCCCGTAAGAGCTTCCCCTTCAAGAAGGTTGTGCAGGGCATCATCGACCTGCCTGTGGTACTGCCTCATACAGCTGCCGGCATTGCCCTGCTTGGATTCATTTCCAGGGAAGGATTACTCGGCGGTGCGGCTGAGAAGGCCGGCATCATGCTCGTCAACAATGCTGCCGGAATAGCGCTGGCAATGGCCTTCGTCAGCCTGCCCTTCCTGATAAATGCCGCCCGCGACGGCTTCGCTGCGGTGCCTGAGCGAATTGAGAAAGCCGCGCTCACCCTCGGCGCCTCACCCGCAAGAATATTTTTCACAATATCAGCGCCGCTTGCGTGGAGATCAATCGTCTCAGGATTCATAATGATGTTCGCCCGCGGCATGAGCGAGTTCGGCGCCGTGGTAATCATCGCCTACCATCCTATGATCGCCCCCGTCCTTATCTATGAGCGCTTCAACACCTACGGCATCAATTATGCACGCCCGGCATCCATAATTTTCATCCTCGTGGCTCTCTTCTTCTTCGTCCTTTTCAGGTTCCTGGCAACAGAACGGCGCATTTCATTCATTAAATGGGAAGACGATGTTACGGACTGAAAACCTGAACCTGCGTCTGGGTGAATTTGCCCTCAGGGATATCTCACTGGAGATAAACCCCGGCGATTATTATGTATTGCTTGGCCGCTCAGGTGCCGGTAAGACACAGCTGCTGGAACTCATATGCGGCCTCACTAAGCCTGACAGCGGAAGAATATTTCTCGACGGCACCGATATTACCGATACGAAAGTACAGGAGAGGAACATAGGGCTGGTTTTCCAGGACTTCGCCCTGTTTCCTCATTATACTGTCAGGGAAAACATCACTTATCCGCTGATAATTAGGCATCTGGAAAAAAAGGAAATTCACATGAGGGTGGAACGTGCAGCGAAGGAGATGAATATTACACATCTTCTGGCGCGCAAACCGGATCTGCTCTCAGGGGGTGAAAAACAGCGTGTGGCCCTGGCACGCACCCTTGTCACCGAGCCTGCGGTACTGCTGCTCGATGAGCCAATGGCCTCGGTGGATGCAAGTCTCAAGGACAGCATACGACGCATGCTCCGACGTCTTAACCGGGCAGGACAGACAATCGTTCATGTGACACACGACTTTGACGAAGCCATCAGCCTGGCAAACAGGGTGGGCGTCATTCACAACGGCAGGATAATTCAGGAGGGAGCGCCGCTTGACGTGTTCAACCACCCTGTCAACCGCTTCGTGGCAAGGTATGCGGGCATCAAAAACTTTTTCAGGGTGACCTTTATCAAGTCCGGAAAAATATGGTCGGGAATCACGGAAAAGACAACCAAATTCAAACTGGTGCCGGGTAATTATCCTGCATCAGGACTGGTGATAGTAGGCAGCACAGAGATACTTCTTTCACGTCAGGGTGCTCCGGGCATACAACTAAACAATGTCAGGGGCGTTATTGAAGATATAGTCCCCTCGGCAACAGGTTATGAAATAACCGTAGATGCTGGTGATTATATATATGTGGATATCACTCACCGTGATATGGAACAAAACTTATTTAAGACTGGGGAGAAGGTTATCGTCTCGTTTTCCCCGGAAGCCCTCAGGCAGGTAGGCGAGACAGAAGAAACAAGATATCAACCATTCTGAAAATGATAAAATTCGAAGAGGCATACAAAATTTGTGATGGGGCTTCGTTCTCAACCGGAACTGAGAGTGTACCATTCACTGAATCACCGGGACGTGTGCTGGCAACAGCTGTAAAAAGCGATATGAACATACCGCCGTGGAACAGGAGTTCAGTCGACGGTTTTGCCTGCCGTCACTCAGATCTTGGGAATGAGCTTAAAGTTCTGGAGACCGTTGCAGCAGGCAAAATGCCGTCTCAGGCTATTACACCCGGCACATGTACGCGGATAATGACAGGCGCTGCCGTACCTGACGGCGCAGATTATATATTCATGCTTGAAGATTCTGAGACCGGAGCTGACGGCATGGTGAGGTTTACAGGCAAGGAGGGAAAACAGAATATTTCGATGGCAGCGGAGGATGTGAGAAAGGGAGAAACCATTCTGACTTCAGGCAGGTTTATCAGGCCCCAGGACATTGCAGTAATGGCCATGGCAGGAGCCACCACTGTGACAGTGGGCTGCAAAGTGAAAGTAGGAGTGATAAGTACCGGTAACGAACTCGTCGAGCCCGATCAGGTACCCGGGGAGGCGCAGATACGCAACAGTAATGCATGGCAGCTGATGGCACAGATTACCAGGGCCGGCGCTGAGGGAAGATATTACGGCATCGCAACCGATGATATCACGTCAACGGAGAACCTGTTGAAGAAAGCTGTAGACGAAAATGATATGGTTCTGATCTCAGGGGGTGTCTCAGCTGGCGACTTTGACTTTGTTCCACAGGTGATCACATCGATGGGACTGACGATCCATTTCAATGAGGTTGCAGTACAGCCCGGCAAACCTCTGACTTTCTGCACAGGCGACAGGAAGATAGTTTTCGGACTTCCCGGAAATCCCGTTTCGACATTTGTACAGTTTGAGATAACTGTAAGGCCCCTGATAGCCAAAATGATGGGGGTGACAGTCGAAGAACCGCCGGTATTGCTGCTACTCGGCGCCGACTGGTCCAGGAAGAGAGCCGGCAGAATGGCGTGGATACCTGTAATACTTAATAAAGAGGGTGAAGCAGTACCCATCGAATACCACGGTTCGGCACACATTACTGCATTGCCTCAGGCCTGGGGAATTGTTGCAATCCCTCAGGGACAAAGCTGGATACAAAAAGGAGAAACGGTAAGTGTTAGACAGGTTTAACAGAAATATAAATTATCTGCGCATCTCAGTCACCGACAGGTGCAACCTTAGATGCCGCTACTGCATGCCTGAGGAGGGTGTTACACTGCTGAGGCATGAAGAGATACTGACATTTGATGAGATTACAGATTTCACCCGGGAAGCTGTGATTATGGGAATCACGAAGGTCAGGATCACCGGAGGAGAACCGCTTGTAAGGAAGAATATAACTACACTGGTTGCAATGATTGCAGCGATTGAAGGCATCACTGACCTCTCCATGACTACCAATGGTACAAGGCTGGCAGAGTTTGCCGGAGGCCTTGCAAAGGCAGGGCTGATGAGGGTAAATGTAAGTCTCGATACAATCGACCCTGAAAAATACAGATTTGTGACACGCGGCGGAGATGTGAACGAGGTGTTACAGGGTATACGGGCGGCACAGGAAGCCGGGCTGACACCTGTCAAGATAAACTGTGTCATCAAGAGCACACCGGATGAGGACGATGCACGGGCAGTAGCAGAATACAGCATGAAGAACGGCCTCGAGGTGCGTTTCATCAGGCAGATGGACCTTGCCAGCGGAAGCTTTTCCGTGGTACACGGCGGCAGCGGAGGCAACTGCGCGAAGTGCAACAGGTTGCGGCTGACTCCTGAAGGTATGATAAAACCGTGCCTCTTCAGCGACATCGGTTTCAGCATCAGGGAACTGGGGGCACGCGAGTCCATTATGAGGGCGCTGGGAAACAAGCCGCAGGCCGGCACATCAAACAGGAGCAACGGATTTTACAATATAGGAGGTTAACATATGGCAAAACTGACTCACACTGACGAAACCGGCAGGGCTCGCATGGTTGATACCGGAAACAAGCCTGTCCAGCAACGGATTGCCACAGCCTCGGGTAAGATCAGCCTGAAGCCCGAGACCCTGCGACTGATAAGGGAAAACCTTATGAAGAAGGGCGATGTACTCACAGTTGCTGAGATCGCAGGCATACAGGCGGCAAAAAGATGCAATGAGCTGATACCACTGTGTCATAACATCGTGCTCGACCAGGTAAGGGTGACGCTGACAACCGATGAGATGGGAGCCACCGCTGTAAGTACCGTGCATTCCACGGGCCGCACCGGCGTAGAAATGGAGGCACTGACAGCTGTCAGCGTGGCGCTCCTGACTGTATACGACATGTGTAAGGCTGTTGACAAAACAATGAGTATCAGCGATATAACCCTCACTAAAAAGGAAAAACATGACATTGCCTGAAAAATTCAAAGTGCTTGTAATTACTCTGAGCGACAGGGCATCGAAGGGCGAGTATGAAGATCTCAGCGGACCTGCTGTGGTGAAGTATGTCAGGTACGTGATGGCTTCGGCGGGATGGGAGAATGATATTAAGACAGTGATAATCCCCGATGATCCTGACGGGCTTCAGCGACTACTTGTGGGTGGTGACCCTTACGATCTTATTATTACAACCGGAGGCACAGGTGTAGGGCCGCGTGACATTACAGTAGATGTTGTAAAACCTCTCCTTACCAAAGAACTCCCGGGGGTCATGGAGCAGATCAGGGTCAAATACGGGATGAAGAAGCCGGGGGCCCTCCTCAGCAGGGCAGTGGCAGGTGTGATAGGCAACACACTCATATATACGCTGCCGGGATCAGAAAAAGCGGTCCACGAGTATATGACAGAGATAGTCAAGACGATGGAACATACATTCTTTATGATCCACGGCGTAGATAAACACAAATAAGAAACGGGTTACTGCTTTTTGCCTATTGTATTTACAATGGCGGAACCTGTCAGCCGGTCATAGCGTTGTGCCGGATCGCGGAAATAAGTCAGTATCAGGTAGTCATTCTCAGTCTCATAGTGGCTTCCTTCAAAATGAACACCTGAAGGCTCTGCACTTCCTTCGGCCACAAAGAGATATTCATAATTGTACCATCCCTGTTTCAGGAGCATAACAGCCTCATAACTTCCTTTCGTAAGGTTGTAAGTCATCCGGTTCCGGGGTCCGAAGGCCCAGTCTGTGAATGCACCTGCAACATAAATCGATCCGCCGCGGATTTCTGCAGAAACCGGCAGGGTGAAATATACATAAACGTAGTCTGCATCCCTGTCGGGTGAATTACTCTCTTCAATTGCGATCCAGTATTTTCCGTTAAAGTCGTCAGAGGAAAAATACTGCTTGAATTCGCGGTCCTCGGAGGGAAGCAAAAAAACGTGATAATTACCTGTAAAGAACTCGATTGCCCTCACATTCTGTCTCTTCTGTCTGACAGTTTTAATGTCGAAGAAACGGAATTCATTCCCTCCCGGAAAAAGTGTTTTATCTGAAAGAGAGTTGTATTCGAGTCTGCTGTTGCCTACAAAGTCGGGTTTCAGGTTCATCTTCGCCCTGTCAGGCCGGCCATTCTGCAATAATGATAGTGTTATGTCGCGGTAGGGATCATTTATCCGCAAAGATCCGGTGGATACTGTAATTTCAGGCTGCTGATGGCTTTCGGTGGTCCCCGGAGTCATCGGCCTGCGGAAGGTCACGCCGGTAGTAGTGACACCTTCATGAACGTAGAACCTTCTGGTCAGCAAAAGCTTATCCGGTTCACCTTCGGGATAAATATTAATAATGTAGTTGCCAGATACTTTGAACTGAATATCCTCATTGGGCAGGGTGAGGTAATAATGGGTATAGCTGACGGTGGTATTGAACGAGGGCTCATAGGAAGTAATCCGGTTTTCCTCGAATCCTTCAAGATAGTCACTGCTGAAAAGCTCAGAGCTGTTCCAGTCGCGGTTGCAGTGAATTATACTGTATGAAAGTGCACCGTAATCACCTGCTATTATATCGAAATGAAGAGTCAGCTGTTCGTCGCTGGCAAGCATCAAAACAGGGTAGGTGATCCGCCATTCTTCCTTTTCGAACCATACACTCTTTACATTTTCAGCTGAAATGTCGCGCATCGGTAAATCCTGTCCTGCCAGGTGAAAAAGCGGGAATAATAGAAAGGATATTGATAAACTTAATGTTTTGATCATTGTTATTCTTTAGCGTCTAAATTGTCTACCAGCCTAAAAATACAAATATCCTGCCGTTCTTCCCGGAATGCAGCCAAAAAAGCTAAAATTTCGTGATTTATGTCATATAGGGATGTGAAAAGAATAACAATGTATTAATATTGCAGGATCAAATTTCGTTTTAAGCAGAATCATATATGCCATCACCAATCAGATTACGTAAAGGCTTGGATATCAAGCTTAAAGGCAAGGCCGAGAAGATACTTCTTCCGGAGATTGCCGTGACCCGTTTCGGGGTCAGGTTTGCCGATTTTGAAGGTCTGACAGCGAAACCTGTGGTAAAGGAGGGTGACACGGTCAAAGCCGGTACCACCCTGTTTTATGACAAGAGCTTTCCCGAGATAAAATACGCCTCGCCTGTCAGCGGGGTTGTGAAGGAGGTAGTGCGCGGAGATAAGAGGTTCTTGCTTGAGGTTGTAATAGACCAGGAGGGGAATGAAAAAGAGATTTTCGGTGCTGCCGCTGATCCTTTAAGCCTGACCCGTGAGCAGGTTAAGGTGAGGATGCTTGAATCAGGTCTGTGGCCCGTCATGAGGCAGAGGCCCTATCATATTGTGGCAAGACCATCAGGTTCGCCTAAGGCAATCTTTATATCAGCCTTTGACACTGCTCCGCTGGCACCGGACATCGACTTTATAATGGCGAACACTCACGGCAATCACCTGCAAACGGGCATCAGTGCACTAACGCGTCTGACTGACGGCAAGGTGCATCTTTCATTTGATTCCGCCGGCTCAAGGGTTGCAGAGGTTAATAACCTGAAGAATGTTGAGGTGCACAGCTTCACAGGTCCGCATCCGGCAGGCAATGTGGGTGTCCAGATACACCACATTGACCCCGTTTCAAAGGGAGATGTTGTCTGGTATATTGATATTCAGGACGTTGTGGCGCTGGGGCGACTTTTTGCAACAGGCGTTTATGACCGGGAGCGCATCATTGCCCTTGCCGGCGAGGGGGTACTTCATCCGAAATATCACAGGATAAAACCGGGAGCCTCTGTGAGTGGCATCCTTAAAGGCAACCTTGCTGAAGGCAAATTTCGTGTAATCAGCGGCAACATCCTTACCGGAAAAACAATCGGGCCGGAAGGTTCACTAGGGTTCTATGACAACACTGTAAGTGTCATTCCTGAAGGAGATTACAGTGAGTTTTTCGGATGGGCGCTGCCGGGGTTTGACAAGTTCAGTTACTGGAAGACATTTATGTCGAAGCTGCTGCCGCGGAAGGAATACACACTTGATACGAACGTTCATGGTGGACAGAGGGCATTTGTGATGACAGGTCATTATGAGAAAGTGCTACCGATGGACATTTACCCGATACAGCTTGTGAAAGCAATTCTTGCCGAAGATGTCGAGCTTATGGAGAACCTGGGTATTTACGAGGTGGCTGAGGAGGACTTCGCCCTGTGTGAATATATAGACCCTTCGAAGAGTGAGATACAGGAGATTATCCGCAAGGGTATAAACCTGATGATCAAAGAGATGAATTAATAAAGGAAACATCGCTATAATGAATTTCTTACTTAAAAAAATAATGAAGATGAGGCCCTTGTTCGAAAAGGGCGGACGCTTCGAGAAGTTCCATTCCGTCTTTGACGGTTTCGAGACCTTCATCTTCGTTCCTGAGACTGTGACAAGGAAAGGGTCACATGTCAGGGACCATATGGATATGAAGCGCACCATGACTGTTGTGATAATTGCACTTCTGCCGGCGCTGATATTCGGGGCATGGAATGTGGGGCTGCAGCATACGAGGGCATTCGGTCTCGAGGGCTGGGGCACCTTCCAGATGTTCTGGTTCGGCTTCCTGAAGATACTGCCACTCATAATTGTAAGTTACGGTGTAGGACTCGGCATTGAGTTTATTGCCGCGCAGATGAGGGGACACCAGATCAACGAGGGATTCCTGGTGACAGGGATGCTCATTCCGCTCATAATGCCGGTTGACGTACCTCTGTGGATGCTGGCTTTATCTACTGCCTTTGCGGTTATTATAGGCAAGGAGGTGTTCGGTGGAACAGGGATGAATATTCTCAATCCTGCCCTTACCGCCCGTGCTTTTCTCTTTTTCAGTTATCCGGGATGGATGACAGGCGACAAGGTTTGGATAGAAGGACTGACGAAGGGCGGCGGTCTTGACGGCTTCTCAGGAGCCACGCCGCTGGCACTGGCAAAACTTGATGAATTTCAGAAAATGCCATCGGCGATGGACATGTTCCTGGGGACAATTCCAGGATCAGTGGGAGAGACCTCTGTTGTTGCCATTCTGATAGGAGCCCTGTTCCTCATAATCACGGGAGTAGGAAGTTTCCGGATTATGCTCTCGATGACGCTCGGCGCACTGGGAATGGGCTTGCTGCTCAATCTCACAGGCAGTAATGAATATACCCAGCTACCCGCATATTATCACCTCATAATGGGTGGCTTCGCCTTCGGTGCGGTATTTATGGCCACTGACCCTGTCAGCGCAGCACAGACAAACACCGGCAAATGGATTTACGGTGCACTTACGGGTATTATGGTAGTCATTATAAGGGTCTTTAACCCTGCCTACCCGGAAGGAACGATGCTTGCAATTCTGCTGATGAACGTCTTCGCCCCGCTCATTGACCACTATGTGGTGAATGCAAATATCAGGAGAAGATTAAAGAGAATCAAGACAACATAAAGGGCACAGAAGATGAAAGATTTCAGCAACAGATATATTTTCACTTTCTCGGCGGTGATGGTTGTCTCCGTCGCAATCCTCCTCTCCCTTGCCGCACTGGTTCTGCAGCCCAGGCA
>Ga0209800_10004307_pt1 | contig 10594 bp, 10 predicted proteins | sample Higcelweek8metaG_FD_187174 | JGI IMG/M metagenome (GOLD analysis project Ga0209800, IMG submission 187174) | Freshwater pond sediment microbial communities from the University of Edinburgh, under environmental carbon perturbations - High... | ecosystem: Environmental > Aquatic > Freshwater >... | reverse complement strand
CGCCAGGACCCGAGCCAGCGCAAAGGCAGCCTCAAGACTCGTCGGCTCATCGCCAGCACCTCGGATGACTATCGGGCCGAGTTGCTGGGACTCAAATGAGAATGCTTGGCTTCGTGCGATTGCCCTGCGAATACACCTTTTGCCAGACGACCGTCGTGACGAAGTTTTCTCGGGTAAAAACCTCATCCAGCAGCATGCGCAGCGTATGCGCCTCGTTGTCGTCGATGGAAATAAAGATCGCGCCATCATCCGCCAGCAACCGATGCAACAGCTTCAAGCGCGGATACATCATGCACAGCCATTTGTCGTGGCGGCTCATGTCCTCGCCTTCCTTGCCGACCACCTGACCCAGCCATTTGCGCATGCGCGGATCGTTGACGTTGTCGTTGTACACCCAGCCTTCGTTGCCGGTGTTGTACGGCGGATCGATATAGATGCACTGCACCTTGCCCTCGAACTCGGGCAGCAGGCTTTTCAGCGCCTCCAGGTTGTCGCCGTGGACGATGCGGTTGTCGGTGCTGTTGGCGGGCGCTTCGGCGGGCGTTTGGAAGTGGTAGTGGTCGCGCAGGACGCGGTAGGGAACGTCCCTGTGGTGATGCCTGACCTTTTCCTTTCCTACCCAGTGCAGCGTTGGCATGGTGCTCGCCTTGTCTTCGGAGAATCGCAGACCGCCCTGCGGGCGGCCTGCGATTTGACACCATGTCAAGTTTTAAAGGCAAGTTGCCGTGATGGTTTTGCCTCTGAGGCAAGACGGACAAACAATCGCCGCCCATGCATATCGGGCAAGTCATCTACGCATTGCGCAGGGAAAAAGGGCTGACGCAGGAGGCCTTGGCACTGGCAGCCGAAACGGCCACCAGCAACTTGTCGCGCATCGAAAAAGGCCAGCGCCGTCCCTCTGGGGCGCTGCTGGAGCGGCTTGCTTCCGCATTGGGCACCAGCGTTACCGCCATTTATGCCAGCCTTGAGGGCGTCACGGAGATGGCGGTGGAGAATGCCCCCGAGCCTCTTCAGGCTACCGATTTTTCCCGCGATGCCGTCCAGCTACGCCAGGGCTTTCGCGAGCTGACCCCGGAAAACCAGCGCCTGACGCTGGAGTTCGTGCGCATGCTGCAGCGTCTGCAACGGGAGGCGCCCGCGGGCTGAGTTCCAATCGCCCCCATGGCCATTTGCCGAGCTGCGTTGTCGGGCATTTCTCATTAACATGGAGATTGTCTATCTCGACTCAGGGTCAACTGCCGTGACTGCCAGCAATCCACTCCTGCAAGCCTTCGACCTGCCCCCCTATTCCGCCATTCGCCCCGAGCACGTCGAGCCGGCCGTCGACCAGATCCTCGCCGACAACCGCGCGGCCATCGCCCGGCTGCTCGCCGGGCAGGGCGGCACGCCGAGCTGGAACGGCCTGGTGCTGGCGCTCGACGAGCTGGGCGAGCGCCTCGGCCGTGCCTGGAGTCCGGTCAGCCACCTCAACGCGGTGCGCAACGGCCCCGAGCTGCGCAGCGCCTACGAGGCCTGCCTGCCCAAGCTGTCCGCCTACTGGACCGAGATGGGGCAGAACCGCGCCCTCTGCGACGCCTACAAGGCCCTGGCCGCCAGCCCCGAGGCGGCGGGTTTCGACGTGGCGCAGAAGACCATCCTCGAACACGCCCTGCGCGACTTCCACCTGTCCGGCATCGACCTGCCGGAGGCCGAGCAGCAGCGCTACGGCGCGATCCAGATGCGCCTCTCCGAGCTGACCAGCCGCTTCTCCAACCAGCTGCTCGACGCCACCCAGGCCTGGACCAAGCACGTCACCGAGGAAGCCGCCCTGGCCGGGCTGACCGACTCGGCCAAGGCGCAGATGGCCCAGGCCGCCAGGGCCAAGGAACTCGACGGCTGGCTGATCAGCCTGGAGTTCCCCAGCTACTACGCGGTGCTGACCTACGCCGACGACCGCGCCCTGCGCGAGGAACTCTACGCCGCCTACTGCACCCGCGCCTCCGAGCAGGGGCCGAACGCCGGGCAGTTCGACAACGGCCCGCTGATGGCGGAGATCCTCGACCTGCGCCAGGAACTGGCCCAACTGCTCGGCTACCCCAACTACGCCGAGCTGTCGCTGGCGACCAAGATGGCCGAGTCCGGCGAGCAGGTGCTGCACTTCCTGCGCGACCTGGCGGTGCGCAGCAAGCCCTTCGCCGAGCGGGACCTGGCCGAGCTGTGCGCCTTCGCCGCCGAGCAGGGTTGCAGCGATCCGAAGAGCTGGGACGTCGGCTACTACAGCGAGAAGCTGCGCCAGGCGCGCTACAGCATTTCCCAGGAGCAGCTGCGCGCCTACTTCCCGATCGACAAGGTACTCACCGGGCTGTTCGCCATCGTCCAGCGCCTCTACGGCATCGAGATCCGTGAACTCAAGGACTTCGACACCTGGCACCCGGACGTGCGCCTGTTCGAGATCCTCGAGAACGGCGCGCACGTCGGGCGCTTCTTCTTCGACCTCTACGCCCGCGCCAACAAGCGCGGCGGCGCCTGGATGGACGGCGCCCGCGACAAGCGCCGCAACGTCGCCGGAACGCTGGTCAGCCCGGTGGCCAACCTGGTGTGCAACTTCACCCCGGCGGTGGAAGGCAAGCCCGCGCTGCTCACCCACGACGAAGTGACCACCCTGTTCCACGAGTTCGGCCACGGCCTGCACCACCTGCTGACCCGCGTCGAGCACGCCGGCGCCTCGGGGATCAACGGCGTGGCCTGGGACGCGGTGGAGCTGCCCAGCCAGTTCATGGAGAACTGGTGCTGGGAGCCGGAAGGCCTGGCGCTGATCTCCGGCCACTACGAGAGCGGCGCGGTGCTGCCCGCCGACCTGCAGGAGAAGATGCTGGCGGCGAAGAACTTCCAGTCCGGGATGGTCATGGTCCGCCAGCTGGAGTTCTCGCTGTTCGACTTCGAACTGCACATCCACCACGGCGACGGGCGCAGCGTGCTCGAGGTGCTGGAGAGCATCCGCGACGAGGTTTCGGTGATGCGTCCGCCGGCCTACAACCGCTTCCCCAACAGCTTCTCGCACATCTTCGCCGGCGGTTACGCGGCCGGTTACTACAGCTACAAGTGGGCGGAAGTGCTCTCCGCCGACGCCTTCTCCCGCTTCGAGGAGGAAGGCGTGCTCAACCCCGCCACCGGCAGCGCTTTCCGCGAGGCGATCCTGGCCCGGGGCGGTTCGCAGGAACCCATGGTGCTGTTCGTCGACTTCCGCGGCCGCGAGCCGTCGATCGACGCCCTGCTTCGTCACCTTGGCCTGAGCGCGGCGGCCTGAGAGGAAATCATGAGCGGACACAAGAAACAGTTCATCGCCGGCGCCGTGTGCCCGGCCTGCGAAACCATGGACACCGTGCGGATGTGGAACGTCGACGGCGTGCCGCACCGCGAATGCGTGACCTGCTCCTTCGCCGACACCCTCAACGCCGAGGGCCTGTCGGTACCCCTGGAACTGGGTACCCGGGTCAACAAGAGCGAGGCGGCGCCGGCGGTTCCCGGCCCCGCCGCACCCAAGGTGCACGCGGCGCAGTTCTTCCCCAACCCGAAGCTGAAGAAGCCCGACGCCTGAGCACTGGCGGCAATCGACGAGGCAGCGCCCTTTCCGCTGCCTTGTCGCCCCATGCCCCATGCCCCGGCAATCCGGCAATCCGGCAATCCGGCGGTCTGTCGGATTGCCGATGGAATCCCCATGAGCGAATACCAGTACTACGAATTCGCGGCCATCGACCGGCCGCTGACCCCCCAGCAGCAGGCCGAGCTACGCAGCCGCTCGACCCGCGCGACCATCACCGCCTCGAGCTTCATCAACGAATACCACTGGGGCGACCTCAAGGGCGATCCGCTGGACTGGATGCGGCGCTATTTCGACGCCCACGTGTATTACGCCAACTGGGGATCGTGCAGCCTCTTGCTGCGCCTGCCGCGCGCGACCCTGGAAAAAGCCGTGCTGAACGCCTTCGTCCTGCCCGCCAGGCGCAGCAGCGCCTTCTCGGCCAGCGCCACGGACGAGCACTGGATTCTCGACTGGAGCGAATGGGACGAAGAAGGCAGCGGCGAGTACGAGCGCTTCTGGGACGAGGAATCGCAGCGCTGGATGGCCCGCCTGCTGCCGCTGCGCGACGAACTGCTGCGCGGCGACACCCGGCCGCTCTACCTGGGCTGGCTGGCGCGGCTGGGCAAGGGCGAACTGGACGACGCGGCCATGGAGCCGCCGTTGCCCGCCGGGCTGCGGACGCTCAGCGGCGCCCAGCAGGCCCTGGTCGAGTACCTGCTGATCGACCCGGACTGGCTGGAGGCCGCCGCCGAGGCCAGCGAACCCCTGCCGGCGTCCGACGAAACGGCGCCGGCCATCGACGCCTGGCTGGATGCGCAGACGCCGGAAACGCTGCGCGCCGCGTTGCGCCTGCTGCTGGAGGGGTGCGGCGCGCAAGCCGAGCGCGAGGTGCGGCGGCGCTTTCTGGACTGGCAGCGCAGTCAGCAGCCTGTCGTCGCCGTGCCTACGCGCCGGCGTGTGGCGGATATCGCCGTGCTGCGCCAGGGTGTCGCCCAGCGCCGCCTGGAGCGCGAGCGGCAGGCCCGCGAAGCCGAAGAGGCGCGGCTCCGTGCCGAACGCCAACGCTCTCTGGAGCGCCTGGCGAACGATGCCGATGCGGCCTGGGCCGACATCGACAGGACCCTGCAGCGCGGCTCGGGCGCCGCCTACGACCAGGCCCTGCAGAGTCTCCGGGCGCTGGCCGAGGCCCTGGCCCTGGCCGGCCGGGAGCGCGAATTCCGCCTCGGCCTCGATCGCCTGCAGCAGAGCCATGGTCGGCGCGGCGCCTGGGTCAAGCGGCTGATTGCTGCCGGGTGGGTGGAAAAATAGTCCTGCCGCGCCGGTCGAGAAACGCCCCTACCGTCGCCAGGCCTGACATACAAGCCGCGTTCCCCCTCGAGCGTCGGGGCGATCTCGGCCGACACAGGTAAGGACGACTCCGTCAGTCCGCCCGCACCTCGAACGCATGGCAGCCCCAGGCCGGCAGGTCGAGGTAGAGGCCGTGGGTGGCGAGGTCGTGCCACGGCAGTCAGACGAATGCTTGGCTCGGGTGGTCGGCATAGTTCACCGCGACCAGGTAGCGCCGTTCGCTCGGGCCGTTCCAGGCGAAGACGATCAGCGCGTCGTGGCTGGGGTTGCCGGCCCAGGCGGGACGGGCGTCGAGCAGTCGCCAGTGGCCGTCGCGCAGGGCCGGGTCCTTGAGGCAGGCGAGCAGGGCGTCGAAGTAGCGGTCGTCGGCGAAGATGCCGGTGTCGAGCAGCTCGTACTCGGGCTCCTGGCGCGAGCGGCTAGGGGTAGGCCCGCTGCGGGTACTTGTAGAGGTACTTCAGGTACGCGTGGGTGGGCGTCGAGTCGAGGTAGAAGTAGTACTCCTTGACGTCCTCGCCGTGGTTGCCCTCGCGGTTGGTCAGCCCGAACTGGCGTTCCTTGAGGATCGGGTCGCGCTCGTTCCACAGGGCCAGGGCGAAGCACAGGCGCTGCCGGTCGTCGGATATCCCGCCGAGGCCGTCCTCACCCCAGCGGTAGGCGCGCGAGCGGGCCTGGTCGTGGCTGAAGTAGTCCCAGGCGTTGCCGTCCTCGCTGTAGTCCTCGCGCACCGTCCCCCATTGCCGTTCGCTCAGGTAGGGGCCCCATTTCTTCCAGGCAACGCCGGCTTCGCGGGCCTTGTTCAGGCGCTTCTGCTCCGTCACGTCGATGAAGCGGGGCGGCTCGGCCGCCGCCGGCCGAGCGCAACGGATGTGCGCGGTGCTTTGGCGAGGGGCCGAATGCTACTTACAATGCCCCTTTGCGGGCGCCGGCCGGGCGCATCGCCGGACCGACAGCGGAGTTTTGCCCGAATGATGACGATGAGCGACGGCTGGCAACTGGTCTGCGGCGATCTCGCGGCCGAGGCCGTCCGGCCCCTGCTCGGCGCGGCGGCGCGGATAGAGGTCCTGCACGACGACCTGGCGGTCGGCCCGCTGCTGGACGTCGACGAGCCGCCCTGCGCGGTGCGGGCGGCCTTCTGGGAAGGCGTCTGGCCGCCCGGCTCGCCGCCGCCGGCCTTCGCCGTGCAGCTGGCCGAAGAAGCCGAATGGCTGGCCGCCCTGGCCCGCCAGGCCGAGCCGGTGACGCTCTGGCACGGCGACAGCGCGTCCGAGCAGCTGCTGCTCGCGCGCCTCGCCGCGCTGCTCGGCGAGGCGCCGCTGGAGCTGCGCGAAATCGCCTGCGGCAGCGGCGACAGCGGGGTACGCCGGCGCCGCGCGGTCGCCCTGTGTTCGCCGCAGCAGCTGCGCGACTGCCAGCGCCAGGCCCGACCGCTCTCCGCCGAGCGTCGTGCCGAACTGGCCGGGCAGTGGCGCCGGGCGGTAGCGGAAAACGGCGGGGTGCGCCGCTGGCGGGACGGGGTCTTCCACTCGGAGGACTACCGGCTAGTCGACGGCATGCTGCTGTGCCTGTGCAGCCGCGACTGGCAGCCGCTGCCGCCGCTGCTGTCCCAGGCGATGCGCTGCTGCAGCGGCTTCTTCGCCACCGACCTGTTCCTCGCCTGGCGCCTGCGCGAGCTGGCCCGCCAGGGCCGCGTCGGCTTCGCCGAGGCGCCCGAGGCCGACTTCGCCGGCCAGCGCGTGCGCCGGCTGGCCGATTAGTTTTCCCGCCCGGTGCCGCCGGGCAGGAAATAACTTCCCGCGAACTTCCATTTATTCTTGTTCGGCATTCGTCGAAAGTCGTTCTGTAAGGAAATATGTAAGTCGGCGGGCACGGCAGGAATACCGGACATTGCTCATGTGTAAAAAAATGTAAGTCCCCCGAGCCGTTCGCCCCGGTCTGCACTCGTCAGGAAAATCCTTCCCGGCCCTCGCCCATCGCCGTGGACGGCCCGGCCGGTCTGGCTTGTGGCCAAGCGCCATGGGTCGGGCAGGCGACCGCCGCAACGGGCGAAGGCCGTGCCGTTCGTTGCATTCGGTTTCACTTAAGTTGTGTAGCCGACTATTCAGTTTCACTTAAGTTATGAGCGCTATCCCTTCAGTTTTATTTAAGCCGAAGGGGTCAGACTTATTTAATCGAAGGCACCCCGAGTGTCCCGCGCCCGCCCTGTGCCGAACCCGTCGTTCCGGCTCGTCACAGCAGGGGCGCAACCCAGCCTTGCTACTTTTCCGCTACCCAGGGAGGTTATGCCATGAACCGTTGCATCTCAGGACAGAGCCCGTCGCAGGGAACGACCGAGGCCCGCACCGAGTCCGAAAACGCCGAGGTGGCGCTGAAGAACATCGTCGAGGGCTTCCACCGCTTTCGCACCGAGATCTTTCCCCAGCAGAAGGAGTTCTACCGCGCCCTGGCCAGCGCCCAGCGCCCGCGGGCGATGTTCATCACCTGCGCCGACTCGCGCATCGTCCCCGAGCTGATCACCCAGAGTTCCCCCGGCGACCTGTTCGTCACCCGCAACGTCGGCAACGTGGTGCCGCCCTACGGACAGATCAACGGCGGCGTCTCCACCGCCATCGAATACGCGGTGGCCGCGCTCGGCGTGCACCACATCATCGTCTGCGGCCATTCCGACTGCGGCGCGATGAAGGCGGTGATGGACCCGCCGACCCTGGAGAGCATGCCTACCGTCAAGGCCTGGCTGCGCCATGCCGAGGTGGCCAAGACCGTGGTGGAGCAGAACCGCTGCAACTGCGCCGGCCGCGATACCCTGGAGATGCTCACCGAGGAGAACGTGGTCGCCCAGCTCGACCACCTGCGCACCCATCCCTCGGTGGCGGCGCGCCTGGCCAGCGGCCAGCTGTTCATCCACGGCTGGGTCTATTCCATCGAGACCTCCGAGATCAAGGCCTACGATGCCGAGCAGGGCAGCTTCCGCCTCCTGGACGGCGAAGGTCCCGTGCCCATGGCGACTCCGCGCCCGCGCTTCCACCCGCGCTGACGCTGCCGCAAGGCTGCCAGGCCGATCTTGATGATCGGCCTTGTTTTTTATCTCGTCCGCTCTCCGGTGCCGGGCCGTCGCCCCGCGCCGCGGGCGAGTCATGTCCCGCCTTTTACCCGGAAGGAGCCCCCATGAACCTTGAAACCCTGAAATCCACCCTGCCACGGGACGCGATGGCCTCCGTGGTGGTCTTCCTGGTCGCCCTGCCGCTGTGCATGGGCGTCGCCATCGCCTCCGGCATGCCGCCGGCCAAGGGCCTGATCACCGGCATCATCGGCGGACTGGTGGTCGGCGCCCTGGCCGGCGCGCCGCTGCAGGTCAGCGGCCCGGCCGCGGGCCTCGCGGTGCTGGTCTTCGAGCTGGTGCGCCAGCACGGCATCGCCATGCTCGGGCCGATCCTGCTGGTCGCCGGCCTGATCCAGCTGCTCGCCGGGCGCCTGCGCCTGGGCTGCTGGTTCCGCGTCACCGCGCCGGCAGTGGTCTACGGCATGCTGGCGGGGATCGGCATCCTGATCATCCTGTCCCAGCTGCACGTGATGCTCGACGCCTCGCCGCAGGCCTCCGGGCTGAACAACCTGCAGGCCTTCCCGGCGGCGCTGGTCGATGCCCTGCCGTTCGGCGCCGGCGACGGCTGGGGCGCCGGGCTGCTCGGCCTCATGACCATCGGTAGCATGTGGCTGTGGGACAAGCGCAAGCCGGCCAAGCTGCGCTTTCTGCCCGGCGCGCTGATCGGCGTGAGCCTGGCGACCCTGGTCAGCCTGGCCCTGTCGATGGACGTGCGGCGGGTCGAGGTGCCAGCCAACCTGGGCGATGCCATCGACTGGGTGCAGCCGGCCGACCTGCTGCATCTGCTGACCGACCCGACCCTCTTGATCGCGTCGCTGACCCTGGCCTTCATCGCCAGCGCCGAGACCCTGCTCTCCGCCGCCGCGGTGGACCGCATGCACCAGGGCCCGCGCGCCGACTTCGACCGCGAGCTGACCTCCCAGGGCGTCGGCAACCTGCTCTGCGGCCTGCTCGGCGCCCTGCCGATGACCGGGGTGATCGTGCGCAGCTCGGCCAACGTGCAGGCCGGCGCGGTCACCCGGATGTCCGCGATCCTCCACGGCCTCTGGCTGCTGGCCTTCGTCCTGCTGCTGACCGCGGTGCTGCAGAGCATTCCGGTGGCCAGCCTGGCCGGGGTGCTGGTCTACACCGGGGTCAAGCTGGTCGACCTCAAGGCCCTGCGCGGCCTCGGCCGCTACGGGCGGATGCCGATGTTCATCTACGGCGCCACGGCGCTGGCGATCGTCTTCACCGACCTGTTGACCGGGGTGATGATCGGCTTCGCCCTGACCCTGGCCAAGCTCGCCTGGCGCGCCTCGCGGCTGAAGATCAGCCTGGTCTACGACGAGGACGGGTGCAGCGCGGAACTGCGCATGGTCGGCTCGGCGACCTTCCTCAAGGTGCCGGAACTGTCCCGCGTGCTGGCCTCGGTGCGTCCGGGTACCCAGTTGCACGTGCCGCTCGAGCACCTCAACTACATCGACCACGCCTGCATGGAGCTGCTCGACGAGTGGCGCGCCGCCAGCGCGGCCACCGGCTCCGAGCTGGTGCTCGAAGCCCGCGCGGTGAAGCGCCGTCTGGAAGGCCGGGTGCGTACCACGGTGGGCATCGGCAGCGCGGCCTGAGGGAGGATGCGGTAGGAGCCAGCTTGCTGGCGATCAATTCAAAGCATCGCCAGCAAGCTGGCTCCTACGTGCCCGCCCGGCTCAGCTGCAATTCCACCCCGAACTGCCGCGACAGGCACGGCCAGGCCTGCCAGGCGGCGACGGTCGTCGGGCTGTTCAGGCGGTTGCGGGAGGACTCCAGGGACACCTGCTCGAGCAGTGTGTTGCCGAGCAGACCGTTGACGGCCAGCTGCACGGCTTCGTCGAGCTGGTTGGCGAAGGATTCGCCGATCAGCCGGTGGGCGATCAGGTTGGCCACCGTGGTATCCAGGGGAATCAGCGGCTGGCCGAGGAAGGCGATGTAGCGGTCGTTGATTTCCTCGACCAGGCGATGCGCCAGGTAGGCCTCGTCGAGCAGGCCGGCGAGGCCTTCCTGCCCCTCCACGAGGTCCGGCGGGCTGAGGAAGAAGTGCTCGGCGACCTTCAGCACCGGGCCGATCTGTGCCTCGATGCCCGTCTCGCAGGCGACCGCGTGGGCGGCTTCGAGCAGTTCCGGCACCTGCTCCAGATAACCCTCGACGAAGTGGGTCAGCACCCCCAGGCCGTCCCCGTCGGGCAGGCAGATGGCGGGGTGCAGGTGTTGCATTCGGCATTCCAGCTGGCGGGCAAGCGTGCCGTGACGGGCTTCGTGCTGGCGGGCGCGCTCGATCAGCTGGCGCAAGGCGGGAATATTCACGGGCGGACTCCTTGGACTCGCGGTGGTGCAGCCTCCCTGGCCACGCAGCTGGAAAAATGTCTGCCTAGCTTAGCAGGCCGTTGAAAAATTCAGCTCCAACTCCCCAACCCGTCAGGCTTGACGTTTTTTCAAGCGCTCAGCCCCCGACGTTTCTCTCAAAAGGCCTGGCTCCAGGCCCTTTTTGACGATTCCAGCGCCGTTTCCACGCCTTTCGGCGTTTTCCGGGCGCAACTCGCCCTATACATGCGCGCCTCGCCACCAGCCCG
>Ga0209800_10004305_pt1 | contig 10598 bp, 8 predicted proteins | sample Higcelweek8metaG_FD_187174 | JGI IMG/M metagenome (GOLD analysis project Ga0209800, IMG submission 187174) | Freshwater pond sediment microbial communities from the University of Edinburgh, under environmental carbon perturbations - High... | ecosystem: Environmental > Aquatic > Freshwater >... | reverse complement strand
CAAATAAAAGAAAGCAAACAGTATAAAGAAAGTAACCGATTGAAAAGCAAGGGGCTGATTGGGCAAATATTGCAGCGATGAGAGAAAATCGGGAAACGAGAAAGTCATATCAGTTGATTATTAATTTTTGTCCGATATTCAGTTTATCGGAAGTCATTTTATTATCTTTTTTAATCCGTTCAACAGTCGTTTTATGTTTGTTGGCAATTGACCATAGCGAATCTCCCGTTTTGACAACATACACAATTCCGCGTTTGGTTGTGGAACTGCCTGTTGTTCCTGCAGTTTGCGCATTGTTGGTTTTTGTGCCGGCAACTGAAGTATAAATAATCAGTGTTTTGCCCGCAACAATACTACTATTGCTTAACCCATTCCATCGTTTGATTTCGTCTACCGTTACTTTGTATTTTGTTGCAATGGATCCCAAATTATCACCACTCTTGATCGTATACACAATCTTATTACCGGTACCTGTAGCCGGCTGTGTTTTGATGGTCGTTGCGGCCGTACTTTGTGTGGTTGTTTTTGTAGCCGTTTTGCTTACAAGCAACTTTTGGCCGGCATAAATACGCGTCGATTTTAAACTGTTCCACTGTTGCAGATTGCTGACCGTTGTGCCATATTTACTGGCAATAGAACCCAGGTTATCGCCCGATCGGACAATGTAATACTGGCCATATCCGCTGGTTGCAGGCGTTCCTGTTTTAATAACCGGCTGCGTTTTATAATCATCAATTTTATCGGTTGTAGCAACTGCCTGACGGTTATAATAAGTGGATTTATTGATTACCCACGAGGCAAAATTGGTCGTATCAATTTTATCATTAAACACCAGCAGACTATCGGGTCGGCGCGACAAATACGCTACATAAGAATTCAACATGGCATTGCAGAATAATTCGCCTTTTACCTTATACCCTTTATAGCTGAGGTGGCATTTATCGCGCTGCGAAAGACCGTTTGTGGACCATTTTGCCATCGAAAACTGACCACCGGACACATTGTAATAGTCATATAAAACAACATTCTGTTCTTTGGAAAGCAGTCTGGTGAGCATACTGTAATCCTTGCAGTTTGAAATATTGCCACCCCGGTAATAAATATCCTGTGCGTTGGGGAGCATAATTGTTGCATTGGGACAACTGCTTCTGAACAGCGCAATGGCTTTATTCAGGCTACTCATGATGTATTGATAATTGAATGCACCCCTGAAAAAATCATTCACCCCCAGATCAAAAATAATCAGATCGGGCTGAATGGCCTTTAGCTGGCTTTCCATCACATTCTGATTAAAAAAGCTATGGTATCCGGCGCCATTGATACCTACACTCATGTATTGAATTCCTGAATTCTGCATGCCCAAAATTTCGACACCATAGCACTCGAAATATTTTTGAGTTGCCGCGGTTTTATTTACCATCACGGTTAAAGTGTCCGATGCTTTTGGCAATATAACTTCAACATAAGGCAAATAATCAATTGTGTTGCAATCGGCTTTAATCCATTCATTTGAATTACCCGCCTTTATTTTCGCATCAAAACTCTCCGGCCCTTTATGACAATACAAGCGGATTCTTCTGAAATCGGGTTGAATGGAATAGTATTGTTTTCTGAATATCAGCTTGAATCCGGCAGCTGTATCGTTTGTAAAAACGGTGATACCGCTTACCCCAATATTCATTTTTGGTTTCAGCTCAACATTTTTTGACGAAGTCCAGGCACCAATCACCTGTGCATAATAATCATAGGCTGAATGAGTGCCTGCTGCCTGGTACGGAAAGACCATACCACGACCGCCATAACCGAAAATCTGCTGCATCATGGCCCGGGTAACACCTGTTCCAATATCACTCTGGATGTGAGAATCGCCAATATGCAAAACTACCACCCGATCCTGATTGACTTTTTTTAGTTTTTCGAAAAAAGGCGACACGGCATTCAGTTGATTCCACTCCAGCATGTTTTTCTCATACTGAATAAAATTATAATAATCGCTGTATTTGATATTTTGTTTCAAATACTCAATATCGGTCGGATTTTTCTGTGCAAAGGACTGAACCAGGGTCATCAGAACCACAGCAATAAACACCCCTGTTGTCAGTCTTGTGTTTTTCATTTGTCTGCTGTTGAACCCCGCATGAGAAATTTATTATACTCACCCATCAATGCCATAAACAATTCATTGACTACAATCTCACGCCCTTTATTGCTATAATGTCCGTCTCGTGAGGCCCAGCCTTTGTTATACCAAGCCATAACCGAATTTTCGCCACCCATCAGTTCCAGCAAATCGAAAAAAGCACAACCATTTTTCAACGCCACTTCTTTTTGAGCATCCCGTATTTTTCCAACCATCGGATAAGACGCATACGATCCACCAACATTTCTTGCCACATCGTTTACGCCAATAACAAGCACCGAAGCGTCCGGATTTGCAGCCTTTACATAATGATAGAGTTTGTCGTAAATCTTTTTTATGTTGTTGAGAGAAGCTTCATTTTTGACATAGGGTGTTACATTTCCGCCATACTGAAGAATAACGAGTTTGTTGTTCAGTTTGATATACTCGGCACTGAGCAATCCCTGCGAAATATTCATGATGCCATCGCCGCTGTGACCGCGCAAGCCATAATTATCGAATTGAACTCCCGTGGACGGATCAAAACTAAACCCGTAAATCTCGGGACTGGGACCGGTAAATACACATTTCAATGACGTTGCGTTGGTTTTCAGTGGAAGCTTCAATACATTGAATGATTCTTCGCTGTTCATTGTTACTTCGGCAAGCAGTTCGTTATTAGAAGAATTGTACACTTTCAATTCAGCCGGTTCCATGGCTTTTCCATACCAAAGACGTGCAATGCTGTAACCCCGGTGCAGCTTTAAATGAACCGTAGCATTGGCATAGGTTTGTCCCGACACACGTATTTTTATGGTATCTCCGGCTGACGTGATACTGTCCTGGGTGCTTTCCGGCGTACTGAAACGATAGCGGTAACAAGTGCCACCCGGGCCGTACAAGCCTTTCGCAGACCGGTTGTGAAAAACCGTGTACCTCACCCAGTTTGAACTTGCAGAACGTGCATAGCTAACCGGCGAAGTAACATCTTCAATTGGAACATACCCGACTCCGTTTCCCGAAAATTTTTCCTGAAACATGATGCGCAACAAACTGGTCATTCGATCACCTTCAATCTGTGAATCACCATAATGCCCCACTCTGATAACGGATGAATCGCAATGCTGCAACGCACTGAAAAAATCATCCAGCGCCGTTTGTCCAACGCCTGTTTCAGGATTAATAAAAAATGAACTTTGACTGAACGTCGACTCATCGAGAATACTCATTCTTTTTACAGCATCTTCGTCAATTCCGTAAGAACGGGCTTCGAGTAACGCAATGGTGCTGTCAATTTTTTCCGAGTTGTCGACTACTTTAAAATCAAGCATGACCTCTTTTGGCATAAACGCAATGGCTTTCTCACCAACCTGCACGCCATTTTCAGGCCAGTAAAAAGCAGCTACTACCAGCAACAATCCTGTCAGTAAAATGATAGACAGTACCTGAAATCTTTTCATTTCAACCGTTCATTTTTTCGTTAATGATGGTCAGCATATCTCCAACATTTTTCATTTTCACCATTTCCTTCAGCTTAAACCTGAATCCAAAAACTTCTTCAACTTTCGCTATCATGGTCAAATGTGTGAGGCTATCCCATTTATCGACATCGTTGGCTGTCATTTCGGGACGTACAACTAATTCAGGTGCCTGAAAAACGGCTCTTAAAATGTCCTGAACTTTGTTTGTGATTTCTTCGTTATTCATTGTGATATTCCTTTCATTAAATTCATTATTTGAGCTTCCATAAGTACCATGCCGGTCCCCGGAAAATACTGCAGTACTTCAGGGTCGTCGCAATGTGTTTGAGCTGTAACGGCAAAGCCCGCTTTTTCGTACGTGCGAATGGCCGTTATATTATCACTATAAGTCATCAGCTCCACTTTGCTGACTGGATATTGTTGCAAAAGAAACTTTGCAATATGCGCTTTCATAAGCTTTGTAATTAAACCATGGCCTCTGTGTTCTTCAGCGACAAAGGCAGATTCAAACTGTAACACGCCATCCGTGCGGTGTACCATCATTTTATCGGCAATATGTTTTTTTGTCTGCACAAAATCCAGCGCGCCTTTCGGATAATAATGCTGCATGAGCGCTGACCGGGCCATCCACGATGAGACACCGTCAAAACCCTCAATCCATGCACAAATACAAGCCACCGGTTTTTCTTCATATTCTGCCACAAGAAAATGAAACGGTGAAAACTCGCATCCCTCCACTTCTTCGGGCATCATGGCCAAAATAGCATCGCGGGCCTGATCGTACGTAATTCCAAATAAAGCCGCATAACTCGACACGGTGCCAGTTGTGCCAATATCTGCCTTCAGAATGGCTTCGGACAGAAAACGATAATCGCTTTCCTTTGCGCGGCGTATGGTGTAGTTGAGATCAGTCATGTCCAAGTACCAGATTATTGATTTCCCTGCGATTTATTTTGCCATTATTGTTCAACGGAAAGGCGCTTATGAAGCGGAATTCGGAAGGTATCATATAGAACGGCATTTTGCTTTTCAGATATTCATTCAGTTCGTTGATCGCGTCTTCGCTGCCTTCAATGGCTGCAACAATAACGTCGTTGCCTGTCGTGTCGTGTGCAGCCATGGCAACGACTCTGCGATTTTCGTAAAACGAGGCAATATGATGTTCTATTTCGCTCAATTCCACACGAAAGCCGCGGATTTTTACCTGATAATCTTTACGTCCAAGGTAGAAATAGAGCCCGTTTTCGCGAATGCAGATGTCGCCGGTGCGGTAAAATTTCTTTCCGTTTATTTCAACAAACGCTTCGCGGTTTTTTTCTTCATTCTTCAGATAACCAGCAATTACCTGACCTCCGTTGAGCAACAATTCACCTTTTTCTCCATCCGGCAGGATTTTATTTTCATCATCAACAATCACGGCTTCGATGTCGAGTGTAGGCCAGCCAATGCTGACAATGCCATTGCGCGAAGGAATATCATTTTCAGGCATCCGGTACCACACCGAATAAATAGTGGCTTCGGTTGGTCCGTACAGATTTTGAAACTCCGCATTTGGACAGCATTTCTTCCACTCCAGGGTGAGTCCGTGCGGAACCGCTTCGCCGCTAAGACACATGTATTTCATTTTGTCCAGCATTATCTCATCGAAGTATGGACGCAGATAAGCCACCACACTGGGAACAAGAATAGCAAACTCGATTTCAAATTCTTCGAGCAGTCTGAAAATAGTTGGATACTTGATATTATTGTTCGGAACCGAAAATAAAGTTCCTCTGAAAATAAACGGAGACAGAATAGAAACAATGCTGAGGTCGAAACTGAGATCGAACATCTGCAAAAAACGGCTACCCGGGCCAAGCTGATAATTCATCGATTCCAGGTTGCGCAGAAACGACCGCACATTGCCGTACGAAACCGGAACACCCTTTGGCTGGCCGGTGCTGCCCGAAGTAAACAAGATATAGGCAACATCATCATCGGCCGGAGCTGCAATTGTATTGAATGCACTTTCTTTCAAATCGCAGGTGCATACAAATGTTGCAGTGGCATTTACTTTTTCGGCACTGTACAAAACAAGTTGTATTTCTGCCTGCTCAATAATGCTGGCAATGCGATCGGCCGGATGATACGGATTGATGGGCACATAAATATTTCCGGTAGCCCAGATGGCCATGGATGCTGCGTAGGTATCCACATGATCGGATGCAACAACGCCGATAGCCGTATTTTTCAGACCCCGCAAATCAATTTCAGCCGCAACAGCATCGATGCGATTACGGAAGGACGAGTATGAATAAAAAACATCCTCAACACAAATGGCATTCAGTTGTTCATCGAAATCGGGCAAAAATGGAAAAGTCACCTTGTTTGTTTTTTTGCAAAAGTAGTTATTTCAGGCAATATTTTTGCGGTGCGGCGCGCTTATCATTCGACACAAATTTGTTAATCATGCGAATTTTATTTCTTTTTCTGATTTTCACCATCGCACAAACATCTCTTTCTGCCCAGATTGATACCAGTTTACGCAGCATGAATGCGCGTGAAACAGAACTTTATAATGAAATCATGAAATACCGCAGTCAGAAAAAGCTGAAAAAAATTCCAGTGTCGCTATCCCTTACAAAAGTAGCACAATGTCATGTGCGCGATTTGAATACAAATACCCCATCCAGCAAGTGCGGCGCGCACAGCTGGTCATCCAATGGCGTCTGGAAGCCGGTTTGTTACAATACCGATAAAAATGCTGCAAAACTCATGTGGAGCAAGCCATCGGAGCTTACCCCCTATACCGGCAATGGATATGAAATTGCTTTCTGGACCACCGATACGGCTTTCACGGCTATAGAGGCACTAACATCGTGGAAAACCAGCCCTCCGCACAATTCGGTTATCATCAATTTTGGTATGTGGCAAGACTCGGACTGGAAAGCCATTGGCGTAGCGGCTGAAGGGAACTATGCGGTTGTCTGGTTTGGCGATATGAGCGATCCTGTAAAAGCTGCTACAGTAACCGAATAGCCATTTATTTTTCCTCTTTCATTAACATTGCTGAAATAACAATTAACTGTTTCGGTCTTAATATTATGTATCTTTGCAGAAAAATATTATGAAAGCCGCTATTCTGTTTGTAGTTCTTTTTGCTTTACCTTTTTTAATGCTTGCCCAGCTTGAAATACCGCAACCTGAAAAAGGAGCAATGAAAACCCATTTTGTCAACAAATCAAAAGGTCTGGTTCAGGTGCTTGATTCATCGTACCATTATCAGTACAATACCGGAGTCTGGGAAAAAGTACGGAAAAGATGTATTCACTCACGTCACTGGGGAACACTGGGCTTGCCAAACGAATGGTATATTTCCGAATATAACACCAGCACCGACGGCTGGGATCTTGCATTTTATGAGCATTATACCTATCTGAGCGACACGGCTGAAATAGTAGATGAACAGCTGATCAAACCATACAACAGAAACACACTTTCGTGGGAAACCGACAGCCAGACGTATTATAATTACAAGGGATATTACAGTTCCCAGATGGCTGAACTTTTGGAACAACAGATTATAATGAATTACAATCAGGCCAGTTGCAACTATATTTCAGGTATGCGATACGATATTTCATATAAAAACGACACCCTGTATGATATTGCCCTTATTAAGAGATACAACAATGTGACCGGTAGCTGGTATAATTATTATCAGATGAAATTTACCTACGACGCCAACAATTTTATGCAGCGTCAGCAAATAATGTTATGGTCATCGACCGACAATGTTTATCAGAATTATTATCAGGGATTATATTCCTATCAGAATGGCTTGAAAATGCAGCAGGTAACTCAGATTTTTACAGGATCTGATTTTGAGAACTCTCAGAAATTTGTTTACACCTACAATCCTGAAAGACTCATAACAAGCGAGTGTAATCAGGATTGGGATGGTGTCAACAATGAATGGGTGAATAACACGCAGACTTTATACGCTTACACCGGTGGTTACCTGACCGAACAGACCGGACAGTCGTGGAATACGGTTAGCGACAGCTGGGACAATAACACCCGATATATCATGACCTACAACACCAACGGCGATATGCTGACCAAAAGAACCGAAAACTGGGATGGTGCTGCCTGGAAATATACCAGCAGAGAGACCTGGACATACAATGCGCAATATCAAATAACCAGTGACCTTATTGAAGACTGGGATATTCCCACAACATCGTGGCAGGGAAACAATAAGACGACTTATACCTATGATGGAAACAACAATCTCACGCTGCTTCTTACACAAGCGTACGACGGCGGAACTTTCTCATGGGTGAATTGGGCAAAAACAGAATACGAATACGATGCAAATAACAACAACACCCTGGTTACCGACTATGAGTGGGACGACGTTACATCAACCTGGGATGGAACCTTGCGTACCGAAAATTTCTATTCTGCATTTGATGCTACATCGCTGAGCGAACTCAACAGTTCTGAAATGCTGATTTATCCGAATCCGACCAATGGTACGATTTATTTGAATGCTGAATCCGCAGCATTTGAGACCATTATCATCAGCGATGTTACCGGTCGTGTGGTGTTTGAAAGTCAGCTGAATCTGATGGAAAACAGCGTTAATCTTGCCGCTTACGGAAAAGGATTGTACAACATTACTCTTGTAAAACAGGACGGCGAGCGCCTTTCGTCGCAGGTTGCGGTGTTCTGATGTTTTAAAAAAAACGGAAAATTTACAACAATGACCGGATCAGCAGAAACAATCCGCCCGACATGGCGATGGTAACCGGAATAGTAATGACCCAGGTGAGCAGAATATTGTAAATGGTTTTCATCTGCAGGTTTTTCCAGCCGCCTTCATATACCATTGAACCCGCAATACCACTCGAAAGAACGTGTGTTGTACTTACCGGCAGACCGATGGTTGACGACGACATAATGGTGGCAGTGGCCACAATCTGCGCGCTGGCACCTTGTGCATAGCTCATCTGCGATTTACCGATTTTTTCGCCCAGCGTTGTCACAATGCGTTTCCAGCCAATCATGGTACCGAGTCCGAGCGAAAGTGAAACCATCAGAATCACCCACCATGGCGCATATTCGGTGTACGAGTCCATTTCCTTAATGTCGCTTTTCAGCATTTTGCTTTCTTTTTGATTTAGCACAAGCGCTTTATTCTTAACAACAGAAGGGCTTTTTAAAAACTCACTGGTTTTTTTCTTAATGGTAAGAATGTCTTTTCTTGCATTGAATCGGTCAAGCTTGTCCGATTCAGCAGGATTTTGTGCAACAAGCAAATTATCTTTTAAATCCGAAATACTGGCGGTCAATGCAGCGTACATAGGTTTGTCGGCCGCGAGAATTTTTGTTGTATCGGTCTTGCCAAGATAGTACTCAATATGGTTTACATTACCAATCATACTGGAGGGATTTTTCGACACATCGAGTGCAAAATAAGATGGCAGCAATGCGATCAAAATAATCATAATCAAACCAACCCCCTTTTGTCCATCATTTGATCCATGCGAATAACTCACCGTGGTGCAGGTTCCAATGAGCAACAGACGAACCCAGAAAGGTGGTTTTTTCTCCGGATCGGCTGCTTTAAAAAACTTCTTTTTCCGCACGGTTCTTTTAAAGATGTACATGAGTAAAATAGTAAGTCCAAACCCGATCACCGGCGAAATCAGCAATGCACTTAAAGCTTCAATCACTTTAGTCCAGTTGAGTGCTGCCCCGCTGGAATCGGAAATAAACATATAGGCCAACCCCACGCCGAAGATGCTACCAATAAGGGTGTGCGAACTGGAACAGGGAATCCCAAAATACCAGGTCCCCAGATTCCAGATAATGGCGGTTAAAATCAGCGAAGCTACCATAGCCACATTATGACTGATGTTCTGATCGAGCAGAATTTCGAGGGGCAAAAGATTAATAATTCCGATAGCTACCGCAATTCCACCAAAATAAACGCCCAGAAAGTTGAAGATTCCGGACCAGATAACCGCAATGCGCGGTTTCATCGATCGTGTGTAAATCACAGTAGCAACGGCGTTGGCGGTATCATGAAATCCATTGATAAATTCAAACGCCATGGCTGCCAATATGCAACCAAATAACAGAAGGGTCATTCCCGCATCAAGTCCAAACATATTATCTCAATTTCCGGCAAATTTCCGGCAAATTCCAATATGAATTTAATGTTACGCATTAATAACCATTTGGTAACAATAAATTAATATTGACCCGGATTATAAGATAAATCCGGGTCAAAAGATGTTGAAAAGCATTCTGCTACATCAGGCGGTAGTCAGTATCGGCCGCCTGGCTTTTTGTTCTAATGTCTAGTTCTGTCAATTCATTAATAAAGCGGGTAAGATTCTGAACTTCGGTTGTGATATTGAAAAACAAAAGGCTTGATCGTGAAGCGTTTTCTTTACGTTTAACGCGTTCGATTTGTGAACGGCGGACAATTTTGATTTTATCACACACCACATCGGCTTTCCGGTGCAGATCATCGGCGAGACCACGACCAGAATCTTCCTGCACAATTTTCTTCGAGAAATCACATAATTGCCGCAGATCTTCCGACAAGGATTCAAAATCGGCCATTTGATTTTTGCCGAGATTTTTATGCTGATTATTGATGTGATTGTACACGGGGTGGGTCAGATATCCAAGGCTAACAGCGATTTCGCGCAGGATTTCAGCGTTTTTGAGATAGTATTCGCCGTAGAGCACATAATTCTCACCCAGTGCTGAAATCGAGCTATTGACGGTTGAACTGAATAACTCAGTTCGCTTGTTGATGTCTTTTACAATTTCATCCGCCTCTTTCAACTTTTTCAGTTTCTCTTCTTCAAGTCCTTCACGAATAAGCGTTATCACTTCCGGAACTTTTTCAATTACATGAGAAACGTTGGTTCTGCACAATTCCAGAATTTCGTTTTCACCGGTATTCTCATCAATGCGCAACATGTTTTCTTTTTCTT